>Ga0194062_1000832_pt1 | contig 12967 bp, 17 predicted proteins | sample SepL2225m_MetaG_FD_155481 | JGI IMG/M metagenome (GOLD analysis project Ga0194062, IMG submission 155481) | Anoxic zone freshwater microbial communities from boreal shield lake in IISD Experimental Lakes Area, Ontario, Canada - Sep2016-L224-25m | ecosystem: Environmental > Aquatic > Freshwater >... | reverse complement strand
CCACGCGGTGTCTTTCAATGCCATCAAGAACCGGGCGCTCGACCTTCTGGACTGTGAGACCGACCTCGACCGTCTGGCCGACCGGCTCACCGCATTGTTTCTCAAGAACCCGACCTGTGTGCGTCCCGAGCGGGAAACACCCCGCCTCGGCAAATCCCTTTCGCACCGCCTCAACTATCAGCAACGGCGCAAAAAAGCGTGCTTTTAGGCTTAAGTTAATGGCTTTGAAGCGGGAGCTTGGGAACCAGCACAATGCCGCCCTTGCGCCCGTCGCGTAGGCCGGGCAACCGCCACACCGTTGCCCGACCCGGCTTTGGGATCACTCAAGGGTGTCCTTGACACAATTCCGAATGGACATGGGGACATGTTCCTCTGGAACCTCGATTGTTTTTAGGTGGTCGCCTATCTTCCTCGTTATGCGATAGATAAAGCCATCCGTCTTCGGTGTACCCAAATGGACACCACCTTGAAACAGCGAATCCATGACCCGTAAATCGTCATGGGGAAGCTCGTATATCGAAACATCCCCCTTGCTCTTTAGATGGGAACCTGGCAGGCCAAATCCCCCAAAGCCACCGACCCGTTCGACTTTCAATTGGTCTTGATTTTCCATTTTTTCTCTTAATTCCCCAGCGTGTAAAAGATTAAAGTCCAACCTGTTTCCATGCTTGATCCACGGCGGCAGCAATAGCAGGGACAGCACTATACTTTTGAGTGGCCAGTTTACGTGTGCGATTTGCAAACTCCTTCATCTTCATTTTGGGACGTGCCCCGCCAGTGATGGCCAAATACCATATCTGGCCGATCTTTTCCCAGCTTTTTCCGCCAACGGACTTACAGGCAAGGTAAAAGGCAAGATTGGGCGGGCCGCTACTATAGTGCGGGTCCATCGTGGGGGTGACTTGGGAGTATTTCGTCGGCTGCGGGGCAAGGGCATGGGGATCAGCGGGATTCGCCATATTGCGCAGACAAGTGAAACCCCTCGACTTCGATACCGCACCTAGGATGTCATGGCCGATGAGCCAATCCGCATGGTTGACATCCTGATTGCCCGCCACTGACGAAACATGGAGCCAAAGCAATCCGAAATGCTTTCGTTCAGCCCACCGGCATCGCCTTTATAGACAAGCTGGAGCGTATTCTGGGTGACACCATGGGCCAATTCATGGCCGATGACATCATTGCCATTGCTGAAGTCGGTGAATATCTGATTGTCGCCGTCACCATAAATCATTTGCGACCCATTCCACATCGCGTTGTTGTAATCAACGCCATAGTGTATTGACGACATCATGGTCATCCCGGCAGCATCTATCGAATTGCGACCGAAGACCTTCTGATAGAAATCGGCGACTGCCGTGGTTTCCTTGAAGGTGCGTGACGCAGTGGAATCAGCCGAACTGCCGGGATTTGGCACGGGTGTGCCAGGCGTTGTCTGGCCATGTTTGCAATCATAGACAGTCACTGCGGGAAAAGGGGCAAGGGCGGCAGGAAGGACGCCAACCAAGCTCGTTGCGCGTGTCAATGCGGCGGATTGATCGCGCAATTTGCGCAATTCCACACCAACCCGTGCGGTATGCTCCGAGGCTTTGCGAAGCTCCTCCGATAAGTGAGTGTCTTTAGCCAATTTTTCCAAAACATCTTGGGGGATGATAAAGCAAGTGCAGGACATGGTAATTCTCCTTTTTAAAGGTTATGACAATGTAGACATCTTAACGTTGGGCGCACCGCAAAGAGACGCGCCCGACAGGGCCGGACGTTGTCCAGCCGACAAATTAGGGTTGCAGCGGATAAGTCACGCCATTGATCACTGCGGCGACGCCTGGGAAAAGCTGGTAGTGAATCGTCGGCGATGCTGCGCCGCCGCTGCTTGCCGGATGGCTTCCGCCGACCGGGACACCAATGGCCTTGGCACAGGCAACGCTGATTTCACCCAGATGGCTGGCCGGGCCGACATCGGCAACGACCGCCACCACACTCTTCCCATTCTTGGAATTGGTCACCACGCAACGACAGCCCAGCACCTTCCCGGCAACTCCGCGAATAATCATCGGCGGCACGGCAATGAAAGGAACGGTCGCGGAATCAACATATCGAAACGGCGACGAGGGCGGCAAACGGTGGCCACCCGGATCGGACAAGTGCAGTGATGTGGCGGAAACGTAAGCCCCGGGGCACGGATCGGTCGTGCTTTGAACGATGGGCGTTCCCGTCTCTTTGCCATCGTTGGTGACGACCCCAAACCATTTTCCCGGATGACCGGCATTCGCAAGCAAATCCAGCGTCCCGCCCGCATAGGATGACGGCGCATAGCAAGGGAGTCCGCCAAACTGACCGTTTGCGCCATCGCCATCCAGCGTGGCGCCAGCGGAAAAGGTAACACTGCCATCATTCTGTTCTTCAATTTTATTGCCGTGAATAGTGCCTATTGTTTTCATTGGAAAGCTCCGTTACGGGTTATGTTGATGTGCAAAAATTAGCTTGGCCTTTTTCCTGACTTGGCTTCGGCAGTGGTAAGGCCGGTTGGTTGGATATGCGTAGGGTCCCAGCCGATTTTGACATTGGCATCCCAATTCCCTGCCGCAATTGCATCATCAATGGCCTTCACCAGTTTGCCCTTTGGAACGCCCCAACGAATGCCCGTGACCAAGTCCTCCGCCTCCGCCGCCGCCGCCAGTTGCAAAAGATAGCTCTTGCTTGCATTTGTCGGCGCATCGTCATCAAGCATGTCGACCGCAAGCGCCTCCTGTTTTCCAGTGGCCGATGTCACATTGTGGAAGCCGAACTTGACTTTGGAATTACCGTTATTAAAGGCTTTAAGTTGGTCGGCGGGGGATCGCCAAGCGTCTTGAATGCGTGGGCGTATGCCCTTACTCTCCAAGGCATCAATCACCTTCTGGACTCCTAAGCCAAACTGCGGATGAAGCTCCGCAAGCCGGTCTTTGTTTCTTTTTTTGCGGTCTGCTTCTTTCATGGTACTCTCCTGATAATTGGTGAGAATATCTGCTCGTTCCCAAGCTCTAGCTTGGGAATGCAGTCATTGAAGCTCCAGCTTCCCAATAAACGGCCAGGCAGGAGCTTGCAAAAAATGGGTTCACAAGCCGGAGCTTGGGAACCAGCCAAAAGAGTCCATCATACCCCCACGCTCATGGCTGCAGATGAAATCTGCACACCTAAGGGTGGGGGCTTAAACCTTGTATATTGAAGTTAAAATGTTCATGCAACAAACTTGCTAGGCAAGTTGGACAATGCCGCATCCTTGTCTTAATTTACAGGTTTTGCTCCTAAAACGAACTGTAGTCTATAAACCCTTTATTAATTTTTGAAATCTTGCGAGCATCGCGATTGAACACACCAATACCATTTCGAGAGCCATCGTCATTGGTATTGCCCTCTATTGTCACCAGTCGGCCATTTGAGACTTCTATGACTAGGCCAGAGTGGCCTAGTCCGCCGCCGTGATCGATAATAAACAATGAACCCGGTTGAACTAAGCTAGGATCAGCAATGGCATGGCTATTCTTCACACATATTACTTTTGGCTTTACCTGGGCTTGATGCCAATGGTCTAGAACCCCTGCAGTTTTAATATGAGGATTTTGCATGGCAAGATCATTCGCTGCCTTTGCGTAACAATAATAGGTAAATGCGACGCACCAAGCCTTTCCTCCATGCTTAGGATCAATCCCGACTGTTCGGAGGTACTCATCGACCTCGGTGCCGCGATTCGATCCTAACGGTTTCTCTCTGATGCCAATTTGCGTCTTGGCGAAGTTGATCACAGCTTCAATGAGTTTTGAAGGCGATTCGGTTGATGATGGCACTGATTCTGCCCCGAATAGAGCACCCCAAGTAATTGAGCCAACTTCTCCATCAACCTCTAATGGCCTGTTGCTCACATCGGAGAATCGCATTTGGAATAACTTGACGGCGTTTTCTGTCTTTTGGTCAAAGATGCCATTTTCTTCAAGCGGTCCGCATCCGACGGCATTCAAGCGCTCTTGAATTCTAAGTACCGTCACCGGGCCTGCATCACCGACCTTTACGATTCGACCAGGAAAAGGAAACACAGGATCTGAACTTGACATAAGGTTTCTCCACTAAGGTTAAGTTTGGTCACAATATTCGCCAAACGGAATCTATTTTTTCCTACGACTTAGCGCAGGCTGAATCTTGCCCTGACGATACATCCACTTATCATTAGGTGAGTTTTCTGTTGCCTCTTGAATCTTGGTAGTAGGCAAAGCTACATAAATAGCTTTAGATGATACCGAGACTCTAGGTGTAGGCCCACCGCAAAAGTCAATAGGTTCCGAAATCGAAAACATTTTATTTTTATGGATTCCTAAAAACCAGATTGGCCCACCATTGCAGGCGTTGCCCCAGTTAAATTGCTGAAATACGGCAACAGCATCAAAAGGTGGTATCGACTTGCCTACATACTTCAACAGCCTAGGTATCGGGAAATCACTAAAAGGTACTTCGCCTATACCCTCTTGGGTTCGAATGACTTGTTGATTTCCAAGTTTTATTTCAAATTCCTTGCCCAAAACTTCACTATCCATTTGACGAATGATAAGACGACCGGCTGGTGTCGCAATACCCTCCTGTTTCGCAACTGCCACTGGCAGCACGAATATCGCAATACAAGCCACAGCAAGCTGCCATCTCAAAGTAATAGCCCATACACTTGACATAGCAGCCACATTCACTGGTTAGCCGAGGTTTGAAGGTTTCCTTCCTATAATTAGTTTATCATTTACTTTAGAAGCCGCCTCAGCTTTAGTTATAGAACCGTCTTTATTCAAATCTAAGCCCTTATTTTGATTGTACTCTACACTAGGATCGGTAAAGAGAACATGATTATTAGCTTTCCCGACTGCGGATGGCCATAGGATGGCCATATAGACATCCTCCAAGGTATTAAGCTTGCCCTTTTGATTGGCGAAATAATCTGCCACATAGTCCAGTTGAGCTTCCGCGGTCATTTTCGCCAGATTATTAGTCGTAGTCCCCAAACCAATGGCTGTTTTTGGCATGAATTGAATCAATCCCGTCGCACCGCTACGGCTGTTCTTTATGTCCGGACTAAAAGTTTCACCAGTTTCAAAGGCCATCGCAGCCATTAAAAAATCAGGGTCGCAACCAATATTGGCTGCTATTATTTGGACCTTACTTTTAAATTTTGCAGAAACTTTTGCACCCCAAGCTAAATTTCCTCCACTGGAAATAGTTGGGGATGGTGGTAATTTTATTGCAGCTACCATATTACCATCTGGAGGTGTGAACTCCATAACAATATTACCTTTTCCGTCATTACTGACTTCTCTAATGGTAAAGTTCGCTGCGGTAAAATCTTCAATCGCTTCTTCGAGTTCTACTTTTTGACCTTTATTATACTTGATAAGTATAGGAACTGCACTCATAATTCACCTCTTCGTTTTATAACACCCTTTTTTAAGGGAGACACTGAATAAGACCATTCTACCCCGAATCCTAATGAATAAAGGGAAAATCGTCAATCAACTTCTGTTTACTCTAAGCACTTAAGCACCTTGGCTTGATCCCCTGCACACGCATCCACATGTATTAACATTTCTGGTGCTGTCGGTGGCCCATTGGCGGCGCATTGTGATACAGGTTGTCTAGCTCCACTCGTTTGAGATTTGAATAACTGTGGATTGACAGTCTTCCAGCAAGAAAATATTTCTGCCCGACCTTCTGGGGTTTTAATTATTTTTCGAAGCGTTGCTTTATCGGGAGTACTTGCGCTTGGTCCAAACATGATAGCTTTAATTTCACTTTCTGACTCTACCTGTTTAACGCCGGCATCTTTTGATATTGAAGCGATAGCACCTAACAAAGTACCTGCTGAAAAGTACCCAGTCAAATCGTGTACGGCTTCAAACCAAGAATAATCTCGATCTTCACAATTATTGATGCGTCCAATTATCAGCAATTGTTGTTGCGTCCTATCGGCATTCATTTTAGAAACTAAGACAGGAAGCGTTCTTTCATAAAAGAAGTTTTTATCTATTGAGGTATTGGTTGCGGCGACACCCGATGATATGGCACTGAAAATGGTTTTCGCCCCAGCCCCTCCCACGGCAGTACCCGCTAAGCCAAGACCTACCAGCATCACATCCGTGGCTGTTGCTTTGGTTTTGTTTTCGATGCTAATGTCATCAATAAATTCAGCATAGCGTAAATCCATGATGGTGAGTGCTTTATTTATCCCATCCTTGACTCCATCGCAGTCCTGTGGAGGATTTTGAGCCAATCCTTCTAAATCACCGCTATATCGTTTTATTGTTTCATTTACGTTTATTGCGGGTATTGGCGTACCCCTGAACGATGCGCAACCCGATACTGCTATAAAAATGCAAATCATCAATGCTAATCTCATCTTATCCTCCTTCATTAGTAACAATTGCCTTGCCTTCCAACGAAATTATGAAGTAAATACCGAGCCAGTATCCATAATGCTTCGAAGTCAATCCCTGATCTGTAAAATATAGTTTCTTCGAAATAGCTCCAACAATCCAGACTACAGAAGTAGCCCCTACCAAAGTACCATCCCTTGCATACTGCCATCCCGTCCGAAACGTTTGCAGCCGTGCCGGGTGTCGTGGCTTCGCACAAAACGTTGGCGACGAGGTTGCAAACCCCCATCGCGCCCAGAAATAAACGAGCAGCCGAGTAAATGTTGGGGCAACATCTTTACCGTTGCCCGAGATTCGGATTGTCGGGCGCAATGCAAAAAGACGCGCCCGACCTACATGGCTAGCGCAAAACCCAATGGATAAGGGATTCGTCGCTTCTTGAAGTCCTCCCCCATCGGTGAGCAACACTATGAACCCAATGTTCCAAACAAACCAGACTACAGAAGTACCCCCTACCAAAGTACCATCCCTTGCATACTGCCATCCCGTCCGAAGCGTTTGCTGCCGTGCCGGGTGTCGTGGCTTCGCACAAAACGTTGGCGACGGGGTTGCAAACCCATAGGCACCCAGGTCGGGGCAACATCTTCACCGTTGCCCGACATTCGGATCGAAGCGCATCAACCGAGGGAGCGCAAACGGCGCGATCCGCGCCTCACCAACCCCGGCCCTAGGGGCAGGTTTCGGTCAGGGTGTGCATTGCTCCATTACAGCGCAGCTTGTTGCATTAATTCTGCACTGAGTGTTATAGCGGCGACCGTTTTCCTGGTTGTCGATGCAAACGGTTTCACAGGTCACTACGGTACCATTGGGTGCTTTTATGGGGTCTCCGTCCGGGCATTTGAGGTCTCGCGCATGTTGGCAAAAACGATTGCAAGCCGGTGCGAATTCGGAGTTCGTAGTCGTTGTTGTTGTCGGCGGCGGAGTGACGACCCCGCCCGGCTTGTCCACCTTAGGTGTCGTGCAGCCACTCAGCGCCACTGCCAGCAGCAGCGGACCTATCATTGAAAAAGTTTTGATGTTCATTGATGTGCGACCTCCCAAATTCCGGTGATGACCCAAAAATCACGACTGCGGGAATTGTCGGCAACGACTTCCGGTGCCAGCAAATAATATCCGTCATCCCCCCAGTGCGTTCCCCAAGAATTTTCCCCGATCAAAACCCCTTGGGTGTCGTCCCATCCGACCAAATGCGTGGCATGGCCGCCCTCTGGATTTTTGGGCTTTTTCAGAACCTTGCCCTTCTTATACGACTGCCATTCATCTCCTATGTCCGTACCATACACGACCGGATGGTTAGCCCTGAGTGCGTCCAGAATGCTTTGCACACGGTCATCACCCGTTTCCGTGATGCGATAGAAGGCACTAAGCCTATGGATGAACGCACCTTTCATTGCAGTGAAACTGGGGGCCTTAAACAGCAACTTGTCTGGCTCGAACGGCCATTCCTCTTCCGTGCATACGCCAAACCGGCGTAGGCAATCGCAAGCAAGAGAGGGATAGGTGCCGGAATCTTCGGTCACTTGGCTCGGTTGCATGAATTCGCGGCAGAGATAATAGAGGGCCAACACGGATAAGTTCTGATGATCGTTTTCACCCAGATCCGAGGGTTTAATGCCGCGTTGCTGGCAGATCTGTTGCCGTTCCATGTTCTCCAACGCTTTGACGACGGCTTGCGCCACACAAGAACCGGTATTCCCTTGATTATGCCTGTCCGATGAAAATGGCCGCAAATCAACATCCCCCGGACTGGGGGCGAGATGCGGTCGCAGTTGTGTGCTGAAGTCCCAATAACTTTTCAATGATTCACCGTCATCGGGATCAGGCAGATGGCCTCCGATTTTGAATGTCATGTCATTACTCCCCTAGGGTTTTACGTCAATGTTAATCTCAAATCGCTCAACGACCGAAGTATCGCCTTCCCAGGCTTGCCAGAGCTTAAGCCGCACGGTCACACGACCCGCCTTTTTCATTATGAAGCTAAAAATACGCTGCCCGCCCGCACCCATCGCGTTAGCAGGAGTGCCACGGTGGAATTCTGTGCCATGCATCTGCGCGATCTGTCCATCGCCTTGGTCCATTGCCCACCGATAGCCCGTGGAAGGGTTTTCTTTCAGGCTTACCTCAATGATTTCACCCACCCGTGCATCGACTGTCTTTCCGCTATCGCTCTGTTTCAGCATGATTGCCCCCTTGCTGCTGTTTTCTGCCGCAGATGCCTGGCCGGTCATGGCACATCCCGGTGCCAGCGAGAGTATCACGCCAAAAACCAGTAAGACAAAAATTATCGGACGCATGTCAATAACCCCGCTCCTCGAAGAAAAAGAAATCTGCAATTCCACAATCATGCCTTAATGCCGCCCTACGAGCCAGTCGCGTAGGCCGGGCAACCGCCATACCGTTGCCCGACGTTCGAACTCGAATAGGGGGAAAAAGTTTCACGCAACGACGCAAAGGGGCAACGTAAAACGCTCTTCGTTGCGCCTTTGCGTCGTTGCGTGAGGCTTTCTTTTCCGTGGCCTCGCACAAAACGTTGGCGACGGGGTTACAAACCCCGTCGCACCCGTTTGGCATACCCTAGCCCGCTTCGCCATCCTACCGCACTCTTTGTTTTGGGTGCAAACGTTCTCGCTACTGCCTTTTGCCCACGCCGTTTGCGGCCCATCCGTCCTCGTTGTCAACGATGAAGAATTCCTGACCTTTATTGACGATGACCAAGTTTCCCGTGGCCTCATGCGGAGGGTCGGACAGATTGGAGGAGAAGTCCAGAAACCCCGTGCAGTCCTGATTGACGGTATACGGCCCGGTGAACGTCCGTTGTACCGGCGCGCCATTAAAACATCCGATCTCATCCGACGTGAAGGTTCCGACACCATCGAAGACGATTCGCGAAACCGAAACGAAGGGACCGGTACCCAGCTTCTGACCTTCGAACTAGAGGCTACCCACTTACAGCGTTTTCAATATCAATTGATTACTTTATTTAAGCCGTAGGAGCGGGCCATGCCCGCGATTGATTGGGCCGATTCAGCAAAAATGGGCTATTTATCGCGGGCAGGGCCCTCTCCTACATGTTGCGTATATTCATTTTTAAGTAACTATTTGATATTAAAAACGCTGCAAGCCGGGACAGATTCCAATTTCAATGGGTTATGCACGACCCGTTGGCGGGTTTTGCGCGGCAAGGGAAGTTCCCCCATCTGCCCGGCCAGCCAGTCGAAAAGATCAGGGAACGATGTGCCAAACAGGCGCTCGGCAGCCGTCGTGCCGTCCCGGCGCCTCAGCCCATAGTTGTGGATGACCGTCAAAGCCTTCAGGCGGCTTTCCGTCAGGCCGCGCCCGTTATGGTACATTGGGGACAGGCAGCCGTTGCGCCCCTCGACGGCGGACGGGCTGCGGTGGAATTGCCGCACCATCCATCCCCCCCCCCATTCGAGCCGGCGTCGCAGGTCGCTGTCGGACAACCCCGAATGGGACGGATCCGCTTCAAAGGCTTGCACCGCCTTCTGCCATGCCTGCCGGTAACGCTTCCGGTGAACCGGGTTTTGGGTCTTGCGCATCGGGTGATGCCAATACACCACGGGCAACAGCTTGCCGGTCAGCCATTGGCTGGCTGCCGTGTCCACCGGCCATCCCGCCAGGATTTCCCCCACCCAAAGCCACCAGAAACTGACGTGGACGGCGAGGGCGTCCATCTGGGCGCGGAACTTCCGCAGGGCGGAACGGGTGCCCAAGGTGCCCTGCTGCGCCGCGATGGCCTCCAGTGCCACGGCCCGTTTTTCAAGCCCGGCCGCCGCGCAGCACTTGTCCGCCGTGGCCTTGCGCCGCCCCAAGGCCGGGGACAGCCACTGGCTGATGCCGTATTGCTCATGGAAGGTGTCCGCGCCCGAGGCACAGCCAAAGCCTTCCACCGCCAGCTTTATCAACGCCTTGGCCCGGTCGCTGACCGCATGGCCCACCCGGATGCCCCGCGCCTCCAGCCGCGGGGACGCCCGGGCAAACCAGGTGTCAAAGAGGCCTCGCAGCTTTCCTGGAAGGCGGGCAGCAGCGCCTCCATTTGGTGGAGTTGCGTCCGCAACGATTCCGGCGAAAATGGCGCGGCCGGTCGCCCGGATGGCTTGAGTCGTAGCGTTTTTTTTATCATGGCCGGAAAGGATACAGGGATACGGCAACCCGTTTCCATCCCCCTTCACCTGGAGACCCTATTTCAACATCAGTGTCCCGGCTTAAGTGGGTAGCCAAAAACCACAAGGGGTAAAGCGTCGGCATACGGCAACAGGTTTCATCTTGTTTTGCTCGCCAAGACTAGACAAATCATTGATTTTGAATGATTCTTGGAGTTGGCATGTCGATTGCCGAGTAATGGAGTGAAGGCAATCTGCCATCCTGTCAATTGCTGACTATACTCAATAAAGCCGAGCCGCCCTTTGTGCGGACAAGCTTCATTCGACAACAACGAGGGAACACCGCAACATTGATGATCGCATTGACCGCCCTTGGCCTGGCTTCTGGCCTTTGCCATGCGGAGTATTCCAAATGCGAGATTGACGGAGTTCTGGTCTATTCGGACACCAAATGCGACACCCAACCCAATACTGAGCGGGTTGTCATCCATGCCCCGCCACGCGATTCCGCCGACAACCCGGAAGGGGCCGCGAACATCCAGATGCGCAAAGAGTCCGAGGCGCATATGGAACTCCAGCGCCAACAGCTTCAACTGGAGCGCGACAAGGCGCAAGCCCAATACGATCTGCAACGCCAGCAACAGCAGATGCAGCAGGATTTGGTGGACAACGCCAAGGGCTACGGCATCGGCGCAACTTGGGGCGCATCGCTCACACCCATCCAGCGCATGAGGCAAGCCGGAGCCGTGAAAGCACTCAAGGCCATCAACGGCGTTGTTGACATCCCCGACCAGCGCCAAACCACTTGCAACAGCCGTTCCTACAGTTATGGCAGTTACAGCCGTGTCACAGCGGTTTGCCAATGACCGCCTAGGCAACGGGCTTGCCAGCGTAGCGGAAAGCCTTGGACGCTTCACCCATCGGCTTTAAGGGAAGAGAATCCACCATGCGCACTTATTACCACAGCTTCCCCAAACCGCAAACAAGGGCAATCTTGCCTCGTCTTCGGGTGGACAATGACTGTTATATGGGGACATCCTCAGTCAGATTTAAGCCGTTTAACAGTTGGGCAAAACCTATCAATGGTTGGCATCGAAATGCTTAAACAATTTTTGCCTTCGTTGTCACGGAAGATTACCGCACCAAAGCCATGTACCTTGTAAAGAAAATCCTGTTCAATCTTTTGCCGTTCTTTTTCCAGCAACACTTCTCCATATTTCATCAATGGTTTGACGGGCAATTCTTCGCCCTTTTCATTGCGCCCTGGAATATCGACTACAAACTTGCTGTCTCCGTCAAACATACGAAACGCATTGCGCCATCGGTCCTTTAATGCGGAGTCTTCCGACAAACCAAGCAAATCCGATGGAATGAGAGCTACTTTTTTGGACAGCTTATAGCCTTCTACATTGAACTCAACAAACTGAATCATGGAGGTAAACACTAGCTCAATGCGGGCTACGTTGAATTCCTTGGGTGCCCACACCCGGCGCGACATAAACGATTTTCTTCTGGGCTTGGCGAATGCACTCTACCAGTACACCGTCGTTGACTACAGTAAATGTCCGGCTCATTGGTTTATCCTAAGTCTGATTTTATCAAGCCAACAATTCAGAGAATTCTTTCACGACTTTGAATTCAACCCTTTCAAACAGTTTGAAATGCTTCTTGCCGCATTCAATCTTCAATTTTTCCAACGGCCTAAGCAAAGCCAAGTCCGTCGTACCTTTGGTTTCCGCAACAAAATACAGCGTCTTGTCGTTTTGGTAGACCAAAGCCCAATCGGGGTTATAAGTGCCTACCGGCGTGTCGATGACAAACCAATCGGGAAGTTTTAGATAAAAGATGACATCCTCGCTATTCTCGCAAGCCTCCATAAATTGCTTTTCCGGTTTTGAATCGGAGTCGATGACAATATGGCTGAATAAGGTTTTCTCCGGGTTGGATACCGGGATGACGTCTCCCTTGAAATATTCCTTTTCACTATCAGCCTTGAATGCACTCTGCTGGTATTCCAATTCTTCGACTCGCTGATATTCAACGCCTTCGACAAGAATAGCTTGTTTGGCATGGTTGATCGCCTGTGCAACCGCGTCGATGAAAACTTGAGGGTTTTTTATAGCATCGTTCAATCGTTCGGACTTTAGCAAGATGCTGGCAATGGTTGATTTGGATAATGCAGTACGGGCTTGAATTTGCAGAGTGAAATTAGGCATGGAATAACGTTCCCTGTAGTGGACCCTTATGTCAAGACAGTTTACTGCCGAATTTAAGATGGTAAGCCATCACTTGCAGCGGAACGGCGCTGCCCCGATTCGACTTCTGTTTCCGTGCGAGAGGTTTCCTTCTCGCTGAATTTGTCTACGATCTTGGCCCCCCCGCCACTGCCTGTCCGGTACACCC
>Ga0194062_1000831_pt1 | contig 12971 bp, 8 predicted proteins | sample SepL2225m_MetaG_FD_155481 | JGI IMG/M metagenome (GOLD analysis project Ga0194062, IMG submission 155481) | Anoxic zone freshwater microbial communities from boreal shield lake in IISD Experimental Lakes Area, Ontario, Canada - Sep2016-L224-25m | ecosystem: Environmental > Aquatic > Freshwater >... | reverse complement strand
GCCCCGTGGCCATGCCTCTCCCCTTGGTGGCCTGCGCGCCGGTGTCCCTGAGCGACCTCGGTCATCTGGTGCAGGTGCTCTGGACGTTTCTTTCGCTCTCCCTCTTTTCCCTTGGGGGCGGCAACACCCTGCTCTCGGAGTACCGCCACATCGCTGTTGACCAGTACTGCTGGCTCACCTCCACCCAATTCGCCGATATCTACGCCCTTGCCGAGGCGTTCCCGGGGCCCAGCTCCATGATCGTTGGCCTGCTCGGGCTGGGCGCCGGCTGGAGGGAAGGGGTGGGGTGGTCTTTGCTGAGCGGCTACGGGGCCGAAATTGCGATTCTGCTGCCCTCCACCCTGCTGATGGTGGTGGCCTGCCTCAGCTGGAACCGCCTCAAGGACTCCCCCTGGCGGCTGGCTTTCGAGCGCGGACTCGGTCCGATCACCCTCGGGATCCTCTTCGCCGTCGGCCTCAAAATCCTCACCACCTCCAACCACGGCGTACCGGGCTACCTGGTGTCAATCGTGGTCTGCGTGCTGATGCTGCGCACCCGCATCTCGCCGCTCTATTTCATGGCCGTGGCCGGGGTGCTCGGCGGACTCGGTATCATTAATCGTTAAGGGGCCAGCTCGCTTCGGCCGGCCCGATTTCGATGCCTGAATCCACCAGGGCAGCCGTTTCGGTGAAGCCGGCGGGCGGGCTGTCCTGGGGCCCCCGTGCCACGGCGCCGGCGATCCGCAACTGGAGGGGCCTCAGCTGCAGGGCCGTGATCGTGGCGGCCGGGTCGCCATGGCATCCCGCATGGGCCACCCCCCGGAGGCGCCCCCACACCAGCACGCTGCCGCCGGCGCTGACGCGCGCCCCCGGGTTCACATCCCCCAGCAACAGCACCGACCCCTTCACCTGGAGGTGATCACCGGAGCGCAGGGTGCCCCGGTGGATGGTCAGGTTTGGATCCGGTGCCGGTTCTTCGGGGGTGGCTGGTTTCCCGATCCGCTCCACATCGAGCCCAAGGGCCGCTGCGGCCACAAGGGTGGAGCCGTTGCGGCCCTGCACTTTCTCCAGTCGCAGATCGGCCTCCGCCAGCATCCGCTTCAGGAGCCTGAGCAGGGGTAACGGCAGCAGCCAGTCCGCCGCCTGCAAGATCACCGCGCCGCGAATGGGCACCACCCCCAGGGCGTAGCGCACCTGCTCGAGACAATCCCCCGACCCCTCCGACTCCGGCAGCCGCAGCACGTGGGGCAGGTGGACGGCGGCGGCGGGAATCAGAACGGCGGCCATGCCTGCCTTCGGGTGGGGCCAGATTAGGCAGGTCCTGCCCGGGAGCCGATGCGTTCGCTGATGGCAAGACGGAGGGTTGGGCTCACCTCAGCCGGATGGATCAACCAGGCCAGTTCCACGGTCTGGGTGAGGCTGGCCACCTGGGGGGAGAGGGCCTCCAGGGCCTGCAGCCGGATGCCGTCCCAGAGCCGAAGGCCGCCTTTGTAGGGGTCGTATCCCCGGGTTTGCCGTTGCTGCAGGCCGCAGCAGAGTTCGCTCTCCAGGCCCTCAGCGGTGCTCAAGCGCCCTGCCAGCGCCAGCATTTCCAGCCGTTCGGCGGTGCCCAGCCGGCTCACATCCGTGGCCTTGAGCAGCTCCCGATCCAGCAGGCGTGCGCACACCTGAGCCAGGTCCGCGGGGCCCTCTTCCCGCCAACGCATCAGGTGGTAACCGGTGCGGAGGTCGTCGTTGGCCAGAAAGCTCTCCAGATCGAGCTCCTCCGGTTCCCACAGCCAGCGGGCCATGACCGTGTCGGCGCTCACTCGCTTCGGCCCATGGCGGCGGGCTAGGGAGATGGCGAGGCTGAGCAGCCAGTTGCAGACCACGTTGAGCCGGTGGTTGTAGACGCTGCGGTACATCAGGTTGCGCACCAGGAGGTAGTGCTCCACGGCCATCAAGCCCTTGGGGTGCACGGCCAGTCCCCCATCGGGGGCCAGGGTGAGGGCCGCCAGGATGCGCTCCAGATCCAGGCGTCCGTAGCTGGTGCCGGTGCTGTAGCTGTCGCGCAGCAGATAATCGAGCCGATCGCAATCCAGCTGGCTGCTCACCAAAGCCTGGATCGCGGGATGGGCTCCCTGGCCATGCTCCAGCAGATCGGCCACGGCATCGGCGCTGCCGGCGGCGAAGGCTTCGAGCGGATCGCGCAGGCGGGGATGGTGGCGGACCAGTCGCCCCGACCAGCCCTCGTGGTGCATGCCAAACATCTCCTCGCCGGAGTGGCTGAGGGGCCCATGACCCACGTCGTGGAGCAGGGCTGCCGCCAGCAGTACCCCCGCCTGCTCCTCCAGATCGCCCTGCTGACGGCGCAGAACATCGAGGGCAGCCCGGGCCAGATGGAGCACACCCAGCGAGTGGGTGAAGCGGCTGGATTCGGCGCCGTGGAAGGTGAGGAAGGCTGGCCCAAGTTGGCGTATGCGCCTTAGCCGCTGAAAAGGGGGTGTGTCGATCAGCTGCATGACCAGGGCCTCGGCGGGCCGATCGGCATCCAGGCTGATGGCCCCGTGCAGCGGGTCGTGGTAGGTCCGTCTGGTCATGGCCTGCTATCCATCCCATCGGGGTTCTGGCCCAGCTGCCGGTCCAGTTGCTGGGCGGCCTCCCGCAGCCACCCATCGCCGGGGCCTCCCGGATTGAGGGGTTCCGGTGTGGGCAGCGGTTGGTCGGGAACGATGCCCAGATTCTGGATGTCCCGCCCAGACGGAGTCTGGTAACGGGCCACGGTCACCGCCAGGCCGCTGCCATCCCCCAATTCGATCAGGGTTTGGATCAAACCTTTGCCGAAGGTGCGGCTGCCCAGCAACGCGGAGCGGCCGTCGTCCTGGAGGGCGCCCGCCAGGATCTCACTGGCGCTGGCGGTGCCTCCGTTCACCAGGGTCAGCAGCGGACCGGCATAGATCTGGCCCGGCCCCGCCTGCTGGGGGAGGGCGAGGCCGTCTCGATCCAGGGTCTCCACGATCATCTGGTTATCGATCAGGGCGTTGGCCACCGCCAGCCCAGCGGACACCAGCCCGCCGGAGTTGTTGCGCAGATCAAGGATCAAGCCCTCCAGGCGCTCCGCTTTCAAGGACTCCAGCGCGGCCTGAAAGTCCTTTGGTACCTGTTCGCTGAACTGGCTGAGGCGCAGGTACCCCAGCCGGTGATCGAAACCCTCCAACAGGCGATAACGAACGGGTTGGAGGTCCACCCGGCGGCGGGTCAGGTTGATGTCCTGCTCGCGTCCGTCGGGGTCGGCCAGCCGCAGGTGTACGTCCTGGCCTTCATCGCCCCGTAGGGCGGCGGCGGTGGCGTCGAGCCCCAGTTCACTTGCACTTCGTCCCTCCACGCTGAGCACCCTGCTGCCGCTGCGGATGCCAGCCTCCGCGGCGGGCGAGCCCTCCAGGGGTGCCACCACCACGATGCTGCCCTCCGGCCCGTTGAGGGCAAGTTGCAGTCCCACACCGGTGACGCTCCCCTCCGTGTTCGATCGCAAGGTGGCGTAGTCCGCCGGCCGCAGCAGCCTGGTGTAGGGATCCCCCAGCGGCTCCAGCATCGCCTCGATCGCCCCGTAGGCGTCTTGGCTGGTCACAATCGAACGCTCAAGTGCCTTCTGACGCAGGCGGCGCCAATGCACCCGCTCGAAGCGTGACGGGTCCACAAAGCTCTGGTTCACCAGGCTCCAGCTGGTTACCACCAGGGCCTGGGCATCATTGAGGGCCCACGCGGCGCAGGGGCGCAGCAGCAGGAGCGCCGACAGGGCCAGCGCCATCAGGAACGGGGCGGCCCGGCCTGGTGTTGCAAACGGTTGAGGTTGCCGGCGCAGTTGCCGCTGGCTCATCACAGGCGCACCAAGGCAATCGGTAGACTCTCGCAACACCAGCCCCCCGCTGCATGGCGAATTCCTCTCCTGCCGCAAACTCGTCCCCCATCTACGACTGGTTCCAGGAGCGCCTGGAGATCCAGGAGATCGCGGACGACATCTCCTCCAAGTACGTGCCACCACACGTCAACATTTTTTATTGCCTGGGTGGCATCACTCTGGTCTGTTTCCTGATCCAGTTCGCCACTGGGTTTGCGATGACCTTCTATTACAAGCCCACCGTGGTGGAGGCCTACGCCTCCGTCCAGCACCTCATGACTGACGTCAGCTTTGGCTGGCTGATTCGTTCGGTCCACCGCTGGAGCGCAAGCATGATGGTGCTGATGCTCATCCTGCACGTCTTCCGTGTGTACCTCACCGGTGGATTCAAGCGTCCCCGGGAGCTCACCTGGGTCACCGGCGTCACCATGGCGGTCATCACCGTCTCCTTTGGCGTCACCGGCTACTCCCTTCCTTGGGATCAGGTGGGCTACTGGGCTGTGAAGATCGTTTCTGGGGTTCCCGCCGCCGTGCCCGTGGTCGGAGATTTCATGGTCGAACTCCTCCGTGGTGGCGAGAGCGTCGGCCAGTCCACCCTGACCCGCTTCTACAGCCTCCACACCTTTGTGATGCCCTGGCTGCTGGCGGTCTTCATGCTCCTCCATTTCCTGATGATCAGGAAACAGGGCATTTCGGGTCCCCTTTGATCGCTTTCGATCTGCTTCACCGGTCCTAGGCTCCCTCCAACCGATCAGTTCCCTTCCCGCCATGCACATCCTCAAGAAGCCGGACCTCTCCGACCCCAAGCTGCGGGCCAAGCTGGCCAAGGGCATGGGTCACAACTACTACGGGGAGCCCGCCTGGCCCAACGACCTGCTCTACATCTTCCCGGTGGTGATCCTGGGAACCATCGCCTGCATTGTGGGTTTGTCCGTCCTTGATCCCGCCATGCTCGGCGACAAGGCCGATCCCTTCGCCACTCCCTTGGAGATCCTCCCCGAGTGGTATCTCTACCCCGTCTTCCAGATCCTGCGGGTGGTGCCCAACAAGCTTCTCGGCATTGTCCTTCAGACCATGGTGCCCCTTGGCCTGATGCTGATCCCCTTCATCGAGAGCTTCAACAAGTTCCAGAATCCGTTCCGGCGTCCGGTGGCGATGGCGGCCTTCCTCTTCGGCACCGCGTTCACCATCTATCTCGGTATCGGTGCAGCCCTGCCCATCGACAAATCCCTCACCCTGGGACTTTTCTGAGCCTCTTTCACCCGGCCTCTCTCTCGTTAGAACAATCTCCTGTGATACTGAACCGCGGCCTTAGAGCCGCGGTTTTTTTTGACCGATGGCCATTCGTCCAGGGCTCGCCTTGGCTCAGGAGCTCTGCAGATCCAGCAGCGCCACGTCCTCGGGACGAACCCTCAGCAGGTGATGCAACAGCAGGAAACCAACGATCGTCCAGGTCTGATAGGTGCGTGACTGCTGCCCCACCCAGGTGCCGGTGGGGCCATCAAAGTACTCCGCCCATTGCTGCCGCGGCAGCTGGTTCAACTGGGACCAATAGCACTCCTCAAGCAGGGCCTTCATCTGCCCCATCAGCAACACGTCCGCATCAGGGTGTTGCCTGTCATGCAAAAGGATGGCGCTGCCCAGATACCAAAGCAGGCTGGGCCAGTGGCCGCCGTTGTGGTAGTTCCATGGCCAGTTTTTCGGGTCGGAACCGGTCTTGTTTGCCCATTCGTTCGCTTCCATAGGCGGATGGCAGATTCGCATGGGCATCTGGGCCATCAGGTGGTGGCGGTTATGCAGCACCAGCCGGAAGAGGGCCCGTTGCTGAGGGGCGGCCAGCAGACCGAACAGACATCCCAGGCTGTTGCCCAGGCTGTAGAAGCGGAAGTCGGGTCGGCCCGTGCGCATGTTGCCAATTAGGTAGCCGCCTCGGTTCTCCAGCCAGTCCTGCAGCCAGTCGGGGATCACCTGCGGTTGCACGTTGAACTCGTTCTCGTGCTGCTGGTCCCCGTATTGCTCCGTAGGCCGCCGTCTGAGCACCTGCATGGTCTTGCTGGTCACCCAGTAGTGCTTGAGCAGGTAGGAACGCAGATCCTGCTGCCAGTGCCGGGTGAGTTGGAGCCGTTGCTCCAGGAGGCGGCTGCTACTGCTGCCCTGCTGACAGAGCTGCATCAGCTGGCAGCAGCTTTTAAGGCATCCGAACAGCAACACCTCCACTTCCAGCGGAGCGCCCCACACGTCCATCGGGCGATCAATCATGAAGGCGCAGTCCGGTACGAACAACACCGGGGTGCCCTCAAAGCTGGGGTGAAGAACCAGGTCCAGCAGCAACTGCACGCCCCGCTGTACCCGCTGGCTGACTCCGTATTCCCAGTCCTTGCTGCGCTGCACGTAGAGCCAGCACAGGATCGGCCACCACAGGCTTGCGTCCACTGAGGTGATGCGACCGATCGATCGCTGGCCGTAGTCGGCGATCAGCTCGCCGTTCTGTTCGATGAAGCTGGTGGGGAAGACGCCGCGGGTCTGGTACGCGCTGCTCTGGAGCTCCAGACAGAGGTCCAGGAAGTTGCGCACGATTTCGAAGCGCCCCTGCAGCAACAGGTAGACCATCACAGGGACGTTGTCCCGCAAGAAGATCTCGCCGTAGTTCAGTTCCTGGTGGTTGCGGGGATGGGCCAGCGCGGCGACGGAGCCGGCTAGCTCCCCCCTTACCCGGATGAGGGTGCGCTCGAAATGCTCCCTGGCCCGCTGGACAACGGCCTCTTCCTTGGAACTGGGACGCACCCGCAGCTCTTCCTGGCTGAAATTTCTGGCCATCACCTACCCCCAGGGCGAATGCCCTCCATCCGAAACCTAGGCACCCCAAGGGAAGTGGGGGCCAAGCCGCTGGGTTTGCTCAAGGCTTACGGGGGGGCTTCGTTCAGATGCGGAGGTTGTGTGATAGTCTTTTGGACTGCGCGCAACCGAAAGGGAGAGCGCAGAGCCGACAACGAAGGAAGCGAGAGCCGCCGATGTTGTAGGTTTGCCAAGCGGTCGAGAGACCGCCCGCCGGAGTGGCTGAGAGGCCATGAAGGAGCACCTGGACAACCAAAAAGTTTAGGAACTGACGCTTTTGCTGCGTCATGAACTTTTTTTACTGGAAGGAGCGCACCGCTTGGTGAGGCACCTGAGGTGAGAGGAGGGAGTGACGAAAGAGCAGCAAAGGTGTGAGGTCCCGTCAAAAAGAAACAAGTGATGGGAACCGTTACGGAAGTTTAGTTTAAGCGTTTTCACGGACGAGGAGACTAAAAGCAGAAAACCAAAGCGGTAACCATTGCGACCGGATCTGAGATCTGGAAAGTCATGTTGCGAGTTTGATCTAGGGCGTGAGTTTTAGTTTAAGCGAGTGAGATGCACTCTCGAACCCTTTTTAAACAGAAGGAGGCCATCGATTCAAACCAGTGCGCCAGTGCTGATGATTGGAGAGAAAGGCAGCATGGGTTGAGGTTCAAAGAAGAAGCAATTCTAAGATGAACCAATAGGACTTATGACTACAACGGAGAGTTTGATCCTGGCTCAGGATGAACGCTGGCGGCGTGCTTAACACATGCAAGTCGAACGAACCTTCGGGTTAGTGGCGGACGGGTGAGTAACGCGTGGGAATCTGCCCTCAGGAGGGGGATAACGGCTGGAAACGGCCGCTAATACCCCATATGCCGAGAGGTGAAATGAATTTCGCCTGAGGATGAGCCCGCGTCTGATTAGCTAGTTGGTGTGGTAATGGCGCACCAAGGCTTCGATCAGTAGCTGGTCTGAGAGGATGATCAGCCACACTGGGACTGAGACACGGCCCAGACTCCTACGGGAGGCAGCAGTGGGGAATTTTCCGCAATGGGCGAAAGCCTGACGGAGCAACGCCGCGTGAGGGATGAAGGCCTCTGGGCTGTAAACCTCTTTTCTCAAGGAAGAAGAAATGACGGTACTTGAGGAATAAGCCACGGCTAATTCCGTGCCAGCAGCCGCGGTAATACGGGAGTGGCAAGCGTTATCCGGAATTATTGGGCGTAAAGCGTCCGCAGGCGGCTCAGAAAGTCTGTTGTTAAAAAGTGGAGCTCAACTCCATCCCGGCAATGGAAACTACTGAGCTTGAGTGTGGTAGGGGCAGAGGGAATTCCCGGTGTAGCGGTGAAATGCGTAGATATCGGGAAGAACACCAGTGGCGAAGGCGCTCTGCTGGGCCATAACTGACGCTCATGGACGAAAGCCAGGGGAGCGAAAGGGATTAGATACCCCTGTAGTCCTGGCCGTAAACGATGAACACTAGGTGTCGGGGGAATCGACCCCCTCGGTGTCGTAGCCAACGCGTTAAGTGTTCCGCCTGGGGAGTACGCACGCAAGTGTGAAACTCAAAGGAATTGACGGGGGCCCGCACAAGCGGTGGAGTATGTGGTTTAATTCGATGCAACGCGAAGAACCTTACCAGGGTTTGACATCCTGCGAATCCCTTGGAAACGAGGGAGTGCCTTCGGGAGCGCAGTGACAGGTGGTGCATGGCTGTCGTCAGCTCGTGTCGTGAGATGTTGGGTTAAGTCCCGCAACGAGCGCAACCCACGTCTTTAGTTGCCAGCATTTAGTTGGGCACTCTAGAGAGACCGCCGGTGATAAACCGGAGGAAGGTGTGGATGACGTCAAGTCATCATGCCCCTTACATCCTGGGCTACACACGTACTACAATGCTACGGACAAAGGGCAGCAAACTCGCGAGAGCTAGCAAATCCCATAAACCGTGGCTCAGTTCAGATCGTAGGCTGCAACTCGCCTACGTGAAGGAGGAATCGCTAGTAATCGCAGGTCAGCATACTGCGGTGAATACGTTCCCGGGCCTTGTACACACCGCCCGTCACACCATGGAAGTTGGCCATGCCCGAAGTCGTTACTCCAACCCGTAAGGGAGGAGGATGCCGAAGGTGGGGCTGATGACTGGGGTGAAGTCGTAACAAGGTAGCCGTACCGGAAGGTGCGGCTGGATCACCTCCTAACAGGGAGACAATAACTGATCATGATGTCTGAGTAATTTAATCTCAGGCCGTGATCCTGTCATCTCGATGGATAATCGGTACCTCAATGGATGAGGCAACAAGGTAAGACGCATCACCAGCGATGGAGAGGTGTCTTGGTTGTGTTGTCAGTCATCTTTTCAGTTCCTAAACTTTGTCTAGGTCACACCCCACAGAGGATTCTCCTGGGCCATTAGCTCAGGTGGTTAGAGCGCACCCCTGATAAGGGTGAGGTCCCTGGTTCAAGTCCAGGATGGCCCATTCACCGCCTGTACAGCAGGCAGGACTTGATGACTGGGGGTTTAGCTCAGTTGGTAGAGCGCCTGCTTTGCAAGCAGGATGTCAGCGGTTCGAGTCCGCTAACCTCCACTGACCAAACCTTCTGTCATTGCTGGAGGTAACCACTGTGAGGATGATTTTAGACGATTCCGCTGAGAGCGGATTCCAGCTTCGTTTCATTCCCTGATTCTAGTGAATTATAGATCTTTATTTTCATCAATGAAAAGATTGATCTAGAGGGTTGAAACGACGCTGGGCTCCTAGTGAGTTCAGCAGAACCTTGACAACTGCATAGGAAAGTCTGTTAATTAAGCATCTCATAGATGCCTGGCATTGACATGGACGGAAGCTGAGCCACGGCTTTGATTGAAAGATTAATGCCTGGGTTTAGCAGAAGTTGTTGTTGATGACAGGATAAAATTCTAGAGCAAGAGCCGAGACTCCACGTCATTCCTTGAGCGTCGCCGAGACGCAAGGGGTTTGATTTTGGCTTTCAAACCACCTGCTAGCTGTTTTAGGTGATGAATGTCACCTGAGATAGGAAGCAGAAAGGTGAAACCAGAAGAATCTGCTTACAACAGCAGTGAGGTGATGTGGAGGAAATTGGTCAAGCTACAAAGGGCTCACGGTGGATACCTTGGCACACAGAGGCGATGAAGGACGTAGTTACCTGCGATAAGTCTCGGGGAGCTGGAAACACGCTTTGATCCGGGAATTTCCGAATGGGGCAACCCCTAGAACGGTCCGCTGAATCTATAGGCGGACGCGAGCCAACCCAGCGAACTGAAACATCTTAGTAGCTGGAGGAAAGGAAAGTAAAAAACGACTCCCTCAGTAGCGGCGAGCGAACGGGGACAAGCCTAAACCGATGGTTTCGACCATCGGGGTTGTGGGACAGCAACGTGGACCAACGGATTTAGAAGAAGCGTTTGAAAGGCGCGCCATAGAGGGTGAAAGCCCCGTAATCGAAAATGAAGTTGGCCTAGCTGTATCCCGAGTAGCACGGAGCACGTGGAATTCCGTGTGAATCAGCGAGGACCACCTCGTAAGGCTAAGTACTCCTGTGTGACCGATAGCGCAACAGTACCGCGAGGGAAAGGTGAAAAGAACCCCGGGAGGGGAGTGAAATAGAACATGAAACCGTGAGCTTACAAGCAATGGGAGCCCGACTGATCGGGTGACCGTGTGCCTGTTGAAGAATGAGCCGGCGACTTATAGGCACTGGCAGGTTAAACCGGGAATGGTGGAGCCATAGCGAAAGCGAGTCTGAATAGGGCGATCGTCAGTGTTTATAGACCCGAACCCGGGTGATCTAACCATGGCCAGGATGAAGCTTGGGTGATACCAAGTGGAGGTCCGAACCGACTGATGTTGAAAAATCAGCGGATGAGCTGTGGTTAGGGGTGAAATGCCAATCGAACCCGGAGCTAGCTGGTTCTCCCCGAAATACGTTGAGGCGTAGCGTCTAGTGCTCCAGCAGGGGGGTAAAGCCACCGTTTCGGTGCGGGCTGCGAGAGCGGTACCAAATCGAGACGAACTCTGAATACCCTGTGTGTAACTAGGCAGTCAGACTGTGGGGGATAAGCTCCATGGTCGAAAGGGAAACAGCCCAGACCGCCAGCTAAGGTCCCTAAATCAATGCTGAGTGATAAAGGAGGTGGGATTGCCCAGACAACCAGGAGGTTTGCCTAGAAGCAGCCATCCTCAAAGGAGTGCGTAATAGCTCACTGGTCGAGCGATCCTGCGCCGAAAATGAACGGGGCTAAGCATTGTACCGAAGCTGCGGATTTAACTTGTTAAATGGTAGGGGAGCGTTCCATGTGGGGTGAAGCGTTAGCGTAAGCGGGCGTGGACTGCATGGAAGTGAGAATGTCGGCTTGAGTAGCGAAAACATGGGTGAGAATCCCATGCCCCGAAACCCTAAGGGTTCCTCCGGCAGGCTCGTCCGCGGAGGGTTAGTCAGGACCTAAGGCGAGGCCGAAAGGCGTAGTCGATGGACAACAGGTCAACATTCCTGTACCTGTCATGTTTTGGGAAGGGGGACGGAGAAGGCTAGCCCAGCCAGATGTTGGTTACTGGTTCAAGCGTTCGAGGCGTTGAGGGGTGGAGAAAACATCCTGAGCTGAGGCGTGAGTACGAGCTTCTACGGAAGCGAAGTGGGTGATGTCAAGCTTCCAAGAAAAGCCCTATACCCGTTAAGGCATGATGGCCTGTACCCGAAACCGACACAGGTGGGGTGGTAGAGAATACCGAGGGGCGCGAGGTAACTCTCTCTAAGGAACTCGGCAAAATGGCCCCGTAACTTCGGGAGAAGGGGTGCCACCGCAAGGTGGTCGCAGTGAAGAGGCCCAGGCGACTGTTTACCAAAAACACAGGTCTCCGCTAAGTCGCAAGACGATGTATGGGGGCTGACGCCTGCCCAGTGCCGGAAGGTTAAGGAAGCTGGTCAGCGTAAGCGAAGCTGGCGACTGAAGCCCCGGTGAACGGCGGCCGTAACTATAACGGTCCTAAGGTAGCGAAATTCCTTGTCGGGTAAGTTCCGACCCGCACGAAAGGCGTAACGATCTGGGCGCTGTCTCGGAGAGAGGCTCGGCGAAATAGAATTGTCTGTGAAGATGCGGACTACGTGCACCCGGACAGAAAGACCCTATGAAGCTTTACTGTAGCTTGGTATTGTGCCCGGGCTCTGAATGCGCAGGATAGGTGGGAGGCTTTGATCCATTGCTTGTGGGTAATGGTGAGCCAACGGTGAGATACCACTCTTTCAGAGCTAGGGTTCTAACCCTCATCCGTTATCCGGAGAGGGGACAGTATCAGGTGGGCAGTTTGACTGGGGCGGTCGCCTCCTAAAAGGTAACGGAGGCGCGCAAAGGTTTGCTCAGGCTGGTTGGAAATCAGCCGACGAGTGCAAAAGCAGAAGCAAGCTTGACTGTGAGACCAACAAGTCGAACAGGGGGGAAACCCGGCTTTAGTGATCCGACGGTTCTGAGTGGAAGGGCCGTCGCTCAACGGATAAAAGTTACTCTAGGGATAACAGGCTGATCTCCCCCAAGAGTTCACATCGACGGGGAGGTTTGGCACCTCGATGTCGGCTCATCGCAACCTGGGGCTGAAGTCGGTCCCAAGGGTTGGGCTGTTCGCCCATTAAAGCGGTACGCGAGCTGGGTTCAGAACGTCGTGAGACAGTTCGGTCCATATCCGGTGCATGCGCAAGAACATTGACAGGAGTTCTCCCTAGTACGAGAGGACCGGGAGGAACGCACCTCTGGTGTACCAGTTATCGTGCCAACGGTAAACGCTGGGTAGCCATGTGCGGAGAGGATAACCGCTGAAAGCATCTAAGTGGGAAGCCCACCTGAAGATGAGTGTTCTCATGGCTTAAGCCAGTAAGGTCACGGGAAGAACACCCGTTGATAGGCTCTACGTGGAAGCTTGGTAACAGGTGAAGCGGAGGAGTACTAATAGACCGAGGGCTTGACCAACGCTCGACTCTTGCACGGAAGGTGTGAGATGTTTGATGACAGACCACTGATTTAGGAGACCTGGTTGTGTGAATGCACATTGGGATGAGAAGTCAGATCCTATGCAGTTCTCAGGGTTCCCCTGGGGATGAATGTTGAGTTCTGGAAACAGAACTATCCTGGTGTCCATGGCGCTGTGGACCCACACCGATCCATCTCGAACTCGGTTGTGAAACGCAGCAGCGGCGACGATAGTTGGAGGGAAGCTTCCTGCAAAAATAGCTCGATGCCAGGTAAAACATTCGTCCAACCCAATGATTGCTTTGATCGAAACCTGTA
>Ga0194062_1000828_pt1 | contig 12996 bp, 8 predicted proteins | sample SepL2225m_MetaG_FD_155481 | JGI IMG/M metagenome (GOLD analysis project Ga0194062, IMG submission 155481) | Anoxic zone freshwater microbial communities from boreal shield lake in IISD Experimental Lakes Area, Ontario, Canada - Sep2016-L224-25m | ecosystem: Environmental > Aquatic > Freshwater >... | reverse complement strand
ACCGTGACAGGCGTGATGCCACAGGCGATGCAGCCCTTGCGCAGCGCGGCCTTGATCTCATCGGTGGAGACTTCCTCTTCCATGAGGACCTTCTCCATCAACGCGTCATCGTAGTCGGCGGCGATGTGGACGAGCTCGTCGCGGTACATCTCGGCGTCATCGGCCATGTCGGCGGGAATCGGGCCCTCGGTGGGGTCGATGCCCTTGTCGTCCTCGTTGAAGAAGATGGCGTGCATCTCGATGAGGTCGATGATGCCGGAGAACGTGTCCTCGGCGCCGATGGGGAGCTGGATCGGCACGGCGCGAGCGCCGAGGCGGTCCTTCATCATGCCCAGCACGTTGTAGAAGTCGGCGCCCGAGCGGTCCATCTTGTTGATGTAGGCGATGCGCGGAACACCGTAGGTGTCAGCCTGACGCCACACCGTCTCGGACTGCGGCTCGACGCCACCGACCGCGCAGAACACGGCAACGGCTCCGTCGAGAACACGCAGCGAACGCTCGACCTCAACCGTGAAGTCGACGTGGCCGGGCGTGTCGATGATCTGGATCCGGTGGTCCTTCCAGAATGCAGTCGTCGCGGCAGACGTGATGGTGATGCCGCGCTCCTGCTCCTGGACCATCCAGTCCATGGTGGCAGCGCCGTCGTGGACCTCGCCGATCTTGTGCGTCTTGCCCGTGTAGTACAGGACGCGCTCGGTCGTGGTCGTCTTGCCGGCGTCGATGTGAGCCATGATCCCGATGTTTCGGGTCTTGGCGAGAGGGTACTGTGTGGCCATGTAGCTCTAGACCTCTATCTCGTAACGAGTGGAATCGAGACCGCTGTTACCAGCGGTAGTGCGAGAAGGCACGGTTGGACTCGGCCATCTTGAACAGGTCCTCGCGCTTCTTGACCGAGGAACCCACGCCGTTTGCGGCATCGAGGATCTCGTTGGCGAGGCGCTCGGCGGTGGTCTTCTCGCGACGCTTGCGGGAGAAGCCGACGAGCCAGCGGATGGCGAGCGTCGTGGAGCGGCGAGAGTTGACCTCGACCGGCACCTGGTACGTGGCGCCACCGACGCGCTTCGGGCGGACCTCAAGCGTCGGCCGGACGTTGTCCATGGCCTTCTTGAAGGTCGCCAGCGGATCCTGGGCGCTCTTCTGCTCGATGATGTTGAAGGCGCCGTACACGATGTTCTCGGCGACCGACTTCTTGCCATCCAGCAGGATCTTGTTGATCAGCTGGGTGACGAGCCTGTTGTTGTAAACGCTGTCCGGGGCGATCTCACGCCTGACAGCAGCTGCGCGCCTTGGCATACCTGTTCTCCTTCTCGTTCAGTCCGGGTGCGAAATGAGCTGCGGCGCCCTATGCCGTCTGCTCGATTTCGCATGCCTAAGTGAGCTGAGCGCTAAGCGCTCGGTCTTACTTAGGCTTCTTGGCGCCGTAGCGCGAACGCGCCTGGGCGCGGTTGTTCACGGGAGCGCAGTCGAGCGCCGCGCGGATGATCTTGTAGCGAACACCCGGAAGGTCCTTCACACGGCCGCCACGCACAAGCACGATCGAGTGCTCCTGCAGGTTGTGCCCGATGCCAGGGATGTAGGCCGTGACCTCCATCTGGTTGGTCAGGCGCACACGAGCGACCTTACGCAGCGCGGAGTTCGGCTTCTTGGGGGTGGTGGTGTACACGCGAGTGCACACGCCCCGCTTCTGCGGGTTTCCCTTCAGAGCCGGAGTCTTGCTCTTCTCCGATGCCGCCTTGCGGCCCTTGCGGACCAGCTGGTTGATTGTAGGCAACGCTACACTCCTTCATTCGTCTTCGTGCACTTTCCCCGGAGCGCGCGGGTGCGCCGACCTCCGAGCCAGAAGTCACAAGGTGGCACTCTACCAACCTGTGTACCCCGTGTCAAACGCAACGCCTCCGGGCGTATCCATACTCTCGAACCGCGGGAGGCGATCCGGTCCGAACGAACGGGCACCCCCGCCGCAACTGCGCGGGGGTGCCCGATTCCGGTGCCTAGCTCAGGATGCTCAGCCCGTTGGCCGCGAGGCCTTCTTTGACCTCTTCGACGGCCTTCTGGCCGATACCCGGAAGGTCGATGAGCTCGTCTTCGGACTTGCCGACCAGGTCGGCGACCGTGACGATCCCGGCCTCTTCGAACTTGTTGACCCAGCGAACCGAAACGCCGATGTCGGAGAGCAGTAGCGAGGACGCATCCTCCGAGCTGGCCATATCTGCCACCTCGATGATGAGATCTCCGGCTCCCGCACCGATTTCGGCGTTCGGATCAAACGTCACGCCCTGGAAGGAGGTCACGTCGAACTCCGCCTCTTCCAAGTCCAGATCGGCAAACGCGCTCTCGAAGTCGGCCTCGGACAACGCGGTCGGCTCCGGAGGAGCGGGCAGGAGCGCCTCGATCTGCTTGAGCTCGGCCGGCGCCCACTCGGGCAGCGGGCCTTCGACAGCGGCCTCGGACTCGATGTTCTGACCCTTGTAGGTCAGCTTGACGTTGCGGTAGCGCTTCATGCCGGTTGCAGCCGGAATGAGCTTGCCGATGATGACGTTCTCCTTCAGGCCCAGCAGGTTGTCTTCCTTGCCGGCGATGGCGGCGTCGGTGAGCACGCGCGTCGTCTCCTGGAAGGATGCCGCCGACAGGTAGCTGTCCGTGGCAAGCGACGCCTTCGTGATGCCCAGCAGGGTCGGGTGGCCGTTTGCGGGCTCGCCGCTGTTGGCGAGCGCCGACTCGTTCTCGGACGCGAAGTCCAGACGATCGACCAGCTGACCCGGCAGGAAGTCGGTGTCACCGGGCTCGGTGACAGAGACCTTGCGAAGCATCTGGCGGCTGATGACCTCGATGTGCTTGTCGTTGATGTCGACGCCCTGCGAACGGTAGACGTCCTGAACCTGCTCGACGATGTAGCGAAGCGTCTCGTTGGGACCCTTGAGCGCAAGCAGGTCGTGGGGGTTGACAGAACCCTTGGTGAGCTGCTGGCCGAGCTCGATGTCGGCGCCGTGCTGCGTGCGCGGAAGCAGGGTCGCACGACGCGAGACCGTGTAGGCCTTCTCGTGACCCTCGGCGTCCGTGACTGTGAGTATGCGGGTCTTCTCCCCGTCCTCGATGGCAAGCTTGCCCGAGACCTCGGCCAGAATCGCCTGGCCCTTGGGCTTACGCGCCTCGAAGAGCTCGGTGACACGCGGGAGGCCGTGCGTGATGTCCTCACCAGCGACACCACCGGTGTGGAAGGTACGCATGGTCAGCTGAGTGCCCGGCTCGCCGATCGACTGAGCGGCGATGATGCCCACCGCGGTGCCGATATCGACAGGACGGCTGCTGGCAAGGTCCCATCCATAGCACGCCTGGCAGATGCCGTGCTTGGCGTGGCAGGTCATGACCGTTCGGCCGACGATCGTTTCTACGCCGGCCTCAGCAAGCGTGTGCGCGACCTCATCGGAGGCGATATAGCCACCGGCCTCAACGAGAATCTCGCCGGTCTTCGGATTGACAGCCGGCTCGAGCAAGCAGCGACCGACGACGTTGTGGTCGATGCCCCCGTCGTCCTTGAGTATCTTGAAGGCGACGGCCTCGTCGGTACCGCAGTCAAGCTCGCGAACGATGACGTCCTGGGCGACATCGACCAGACGCCGCGTGAGGTACCCGGAGTCGGCGGTACGAAGCGCGGTGTCGGCCAGACCCTTGCGGGCGCCGTGCGTGGAGATGAAGTACTCGAGAACCGTCAGGCCCTCTCGGAAGTTGGCCTTGATCGGGCGGTCGATGATGTCGCCCTTCGGGTTCGCCATCAGGCCTCGCATACCGGCCAGCTGACGAATCTGCTTGATGTTACCTCGGGCTCCGGAGTACGCCATCATGTAGATGGGGTTGAACTTCTCGAAGCTCTCGCCCATGGCATCGCCGACGTCGTCGGTCACGCGCGTCCACACATCGACGATCTGACGGTGACGCTCCTCGCGGGTGATCAGCCCGGTCTCGTACTGGTCCTCGATCTTGGCGACCTTCATATCACCGGCCGCCAGAATCGCGGGCTTCTCCTTCGGGATGATGGCGTCGTAGACCGACACCGTCACACCGGCGCGCGTGGCGTAGTGGAAGCCGAGGCGCTTGAGCTCGTCGAGGATCTCGGCCATGCGGGTGGTGGAGTACGCAACCGAGCACTCCTCCACGATGCGACCGATACCCTTCTTGTCGACCTCGTGGTTGATGAAGGGGTGGTCGTCCGGAAGACCGCGGTTGAACGTGATACGCCCGACGGTCGTCTCGATGCGATCGCCCGCGGCACGCTCCTCGAGCTGACCCGGCTTGGCCTGGACAACGGTGTCCTCGGACAGGCGCACGAAGATCTTGGCCTGCAGGTCGAGATCGGCGCGGTTGTCGTAGGCGAGTACGGCCTCATCGGCGTGCATGAAGGTGCGGCCCTCGCCAGGCATACCGTCACGGTCGGCGGTCAGGTAGTAGAGACCAATGACCATGTCCTGCGTCGGCGTGGTCAGCGGGCGACCGTGTGCCGGCGACTTGACGTTGTTGGTGGAGAGCATGAGCGTGCGGGCCTCGGCCTGCGCTTCGGTCGAGAGCGGCAGGTGGACGGCCATCTGGTCGCCGTCGAAGTCGGCGTTGAACGCCGTGCAGACGAGCGGGTGGATGCGGATAGCCTTGCCCTCGACCAGGATCGGCTCGAAGGCCTGGATGCCGAGGCGGTGCAGGGTCGGCGCTCGGTTGAGCATGACGGGGTGCTCGCGAATGACCTCTTCGAGAACGTCCCAGACCGATTCCTTGCCGCGATCGACCATGCGCTTGGCGCTCTTGATGTTTTGCGCCTGATCGAGATCAACGAGGCGCTTCATGACGAACGGCTTGAACAGCTCGAGCGCCATCTTCTTGGGCAGACCGCACTGGTGAAGCTTCAGTTCCGGTCCGACCACGATGACCGAACGCCCCGAGTAGTCGACACGCTTGCCAAGCAGGTTCTGGCGGAAACGGCCCTGCTTGCCCTTGAGCATGTCCGAGATGGACTTCAGGGGGCGGTTGCCGGGACCCGTGACCGGGCGACCACGACGGCCGTTGTCGAACAGCGCGTCGACGGCCTCTTGGAGCATGCGCTTCTCGTTGTTGACGATGATCTCCGGCGCGCCGAGATCCAGAAGCCTCTTGAGGCGGTTGTTACGGTTGATGACGCGGCGGTACAGATCGTTCAAGTCCGAGGTGGCAAAGCGGCCACCGTCGAGCTGCACCATCGGGCGCAGGTCCGGCGGAATGACCGGGATCGCATCCAGGATCATCCACTCGGCCTTGTTGCTCGAGCGGCGAAGCGCGTCGACGACCTTGAGGCGCTTGATGGCCTTCTGGCGCTTCTGGCCCTTGCCGTCCTTGATCTGGAGGCGCAGTTCCTCAGCCAGAGCCTCGAGGTCGAGCTGGGCGAGGAGGTCCTTGACGGCCTCGGCACCCATGCCACCGCGGAAGTAGTCGCCGAAGCGCAGCTTCATCTCGCGATAGAGAGTCTCGTCGTTGATGAGCGTCTTGACCGAAAGCTTCACGAAGGTGTCGAAGGCCTCCTGGAAGAGCGCCTTGCGGTCGGCGTACTCCTCCTCGATGTCTTTGACGTCGCGGTCGGCTTCCTTGTTCGCCTTCTTGATGCGGTCCTCGGCCGAGATCTCCTCGTCGAGGTCGTCGCCCTCTTCGGGCTCCGCCTCGCCCTTGGCTACGGCGATGAGGCGGTCGCGCTCGACGTTGACCTCTTCGAGCTCTTCCTTCATCTCAGCGTCAAGCTGCTCGAGGTCGGCGGTGAGCTCGTCCTTCAGCATGGCCAGATCGGCCTCGCGATCCTCGTCGTTTACCGACGTGATGATCGAGCTGGCGAAGTAGAGAACCTTCTCGAGGTCCTTGGGGGCGATGTCGAGCAGGTAACCCATGCGCGACGGAACACCCTTGAAGTACCAGATGTGGCTGACCGGAGCGGCAAGCTCGATGTGCCCCATGCGGTCGCGGCGAACTTTGGCGCGAGTGACCTCGACGCCGCAGCGCTCGCACACGATGCCCTTGAAGCGCACGCGCTTGTACTTGCCGCAATAGCACTCCCAGTCCTTCGTCGGACCGAAGATCTTCTCGCAGAAGAGTCCGTCCTTCTCAGGCTTGAGGGTTCGGTAGTTGATTGTTTCGGGCTTCTTGACCTCGCCGCGCGACCACTGGCGAATCTGCTCAGAGCTCGCCAGTCCTATGCGCAGCCGGTCGAAGTTATTGACGTCGACGTCGAGCAACGGTTACTCCTCCTCGTCCGTCAGGTCGGCACTGGGAACCGCTTGCGCCTCAGCGTCTGCGTCCTCAGCGATATCAAGAGCCGAGACGTCGCTCTCGAGAAGCTCCTCGAGCACGTCCACCGACTCGAGGTCGACCCGCGTGTCCTCCACGCCCAGGTCCAGGCCGAGCTCCTGCGTGATCTTGAAGATGTCTTCGTCGTCTTCCTTGAGCTCGATGACCTCGTTGCTCTCGCCGAGGATCTCGACGTCAAGACACAGCGACTGCATCTCCTTGACGAGAACCTTGAACGACTCGGGGATACCGGGCTCTGGGATGTTCTCGCCCTTGACGATGGCCTCGTATGCCTTCACGCGGCCCACGATGTCGTCGGACTTGATGGTGAGAATCTCCTGCAGCACGTAGGCGGCGCCGTAGGCGTAGAGGGCCCACACTTCCATTTCACCGAATCGCTGACCACCGAACTGCGCCTTACCACCGAGCGGCTGCTGGGTGATGAGCGAGTACGGGCCGGTCGAGCGAGCGTGGATCTTGTCGTCGACAAGGTGGAGAAGCTTGAGGATGTATATCTGGCCAACCGTGACGTCCTCACGGAACGGCTCACCGGTGCGGCCGTCGAAGAGACGGGTCTTGCCCGTGCGCGAGAGCGAGGGCACGAGGCTACTGATGGCCTTCTTGCCATAGCGCTCGTCGTGCTTCCTCTCGAGGTTCTGGTTAGCCCTCTCGATGACGTCGGAGATCTCCTCCTCGCGAGCACCGTCAAAGACGGGAGTCGCGACCGGCATCGGCCCGTTGACCGCGGCCTTTGACTTGGCGTCGTCGCTCCAACCGACCGAGGCTGCCCAGCCGAGGTGCGTCTCGAGCAGCTGCCCGATGTTCATTCGCGACGGGACACCCAGGGGGTTCAGGATGATGTCGACCGGCGTGCCGTCTGCAAGGAAGGGCATGTCCTCGATCGGGAGGATCTTGGAGATGACACCCTTGTTGCCGTGCCGGCCGGCGAGCTTGTCGCCCTCGTTGATCTTGCGCTTCTGCGCGACGTAGACACGAACGAGCTCGTTGACGCCCGGGGACAGATCGTCGCCGTTCTCGCGGCTGAAGGTACGCACCGAGATGACACGACCCGTCTCGCCGTGCGGAACCTTGAGCGATGTGTCGCGGACCTCGCGCGCCTTCTCACCGAAGATAGCCCTCAGCAACCGCTCCTCGGCGGTAAGCTCCGTCTCGCCCTTCGGGGTGACCTTGCCGACGAGAACGTCGCCCGGGAACACCTCGGCACCGATACGGATGATGCCGTCCTCGTCGAGGTTGGCGAGCACATCCTCACCGACGTTGGGAATCTCGCGGGTGATCTCTTCCGGTCCGAGCTTGGTGTCGCGAGCCTCGACTTCGTACTCCTCGATGTGAATCGAGGTCAGGAGGTCGTCTTTGACGACACGCTCGGACAAGATGATCGCGTCTTCGTAGTTGTAGCCTTCCCACGGCATGAATGCCACGAGGAGGTTCTGGCCGAGCGCAAGCTCGCCCTGCTCGGTGGAAGGACCGTCGGCGAGCACGTCGCCGGCACGATCGCCCACCGGGCCGAGCACCGTATCGCCCTCGCGCACGAGCGGGCGGTGGTTGATGCAGGTGCCCTGGTTGGAGCGCATGAACTTGGGCATGTGGTACTCGTCCAGCGAACCGTCCTTCGCCCGCACCGCGATGTGGTCGCCGTCGACCACCTCTACGACGCCGTCACGCTTCGCGGTGATGATCTCGCCGGTGTCGACAGCGGCGCGGTGCTCCATGCCGGTCCCGACGAGCGGGGCCGACGGGCGCAGAAGCGGCACTGCCTGACGCTGCATGTTCGAGCCCATGAGGGCACGGTTGGCGTCGTCGTGCTCGAGGAACGGAATGAGCGCGGTGGCGACCGACACCATCTGGCGCGGCGACACATCCATGTAGTCGACTTCGGTCGGGATCTTCTCGTCCGGCTCACCGAAGTCGCCATTGGAGCCCTTGACTCGGCAAAGCACCTTCGGGCGGATGAACTTGCCCGTCTTGGCGTCGAAGAGCTCGTTGGCCTGAGCGATGACGTGCTTCTCTTCTTCGTCAGCCGTGAGGTAGTCGATCGTGTCGGTGACCTTGCCCTTGACGACCTGACGATACGGCGTCTCGATGAAGCCGTAGCGGTTGATGCGCGCGAACGTCGCGAGCGAACCGATCAGACCGATGTTCGGGCCTTCAGGCGTCTCGATGGGGCACATGCGGCCGTAGTGGCTCGGGTGCACGTCTCGGACCTCGAAACCGGCGCGCTCACGGGACAGACCACCGGGACCGAGCGCCGATAGGCGACGCTTGTGCGTCAGGCCGGCGACCGGGTTGGTCTGGTCCATGAACTGCGAGAGCTGGCTGGAGCCGAAGAACTCCTTGATGGAGGCGACGATCGGGCGAATGTTGATGAGCGACTGCGGCGTGATCTCGTCGACATCCTGAGTGGTCATGCGCTCGCGCACAACGCGCTCCATGCGAGCAAGACCGATCCGGAACTGGTTCTGGATCAGCTCACCAACACTGCGGATACGGCGGTTGCCGAAGTGGTCGATATCGTCGATCTGGTAGCCGTCGGTGGCCTCCCAGAGGTGCACGAGGTAGCCGATGGCCGCCTTGATGTCCTCGGGCGTCAGCGTCGACTGCTCGTCGGGAAGGTCGAGACCGAGCTTCTTGTTGACCTTATAGCGACCGACCTTGGCCAGATCGTAGCGCTGCGGATTGAAGAACAGCCCGTCGAGCAGCGCACGCGCCGACTCGACCGTGGGCGGCTCGCCCGGACGCAGGCGCTTGTAGATCTCGATGAGGGCCTCTTCGCGCGTCTCGGTGAAGTCGCGCTCGAGGGTGCGCTGGATCGCCTCGGAGTTGTTGAACATGTCGAGAATCTCCTCACGCGTCTCGGCGATGCCGAGAGCCTTGAGGAGTACCGTTGCGGGCTGCTTGCGCTTGCGGTCGACGCGCACCGAGACGATATCTCGGCGGTCGGTCTCAAGCTCGAGCCATGCGCCGCGAGCCGGAATGACCTTCGCGGTATAGATGATCTTGTCCGAGGTCTTGTCCAGTTCCTCTGCGTAGTACACGCCCGGGGAACGGACGAGCTGCGAGACCACGACGCGCTCGGTACCGTTGATCACGAAGGTGCCGCGGTCGGTCATGAGCGGGAAGTCGCCCATGAATACCTGCTGCTCCTTGATCTCGCCAGTATCCTTGTTGATGAAGCGCACTTCGACGAAGAGCGGCGCCTGGTAGGACATGTCCTTTTCCTTGCACTCCTCGACGGAGTACTTGGGGTCGCCGAACTCGTGCGCACCGAATTCCACCGCGAGCGTGCCGGTGAAGTCCTCGATGGGCGAAATGTCGTGGAAGGTATCTCTCAGTCCCTCTTCAAGAAACCACTTGAAACTATCGCGCTGAATCGCGATAAGATTGGGGACATCGAGGACTTCGGGGATCTTGGCGAAGCTGCGACGCTCGCGCCGAACGGCGCTGACGACGGGGGAACCTTCTCCGCGAGACACCAGGCGATTCCTCCTTCTGGGGTTGAAACTGCCGACATAAGTCGCAAATGAACAGGATAGTCAACGCCCCTAGGGGCGTCAACACATTTCTGTCGGCTTTGCAAGTGGCGCGAAAGGCCGGGACCTGTCAGGTCCCGGCCTTCGTGCATCCCGGCCCCCCGACGAAGAGCTCGCCGACGACCCGGTTCGGATCAGGTGAAAAGGGCGAAGCTACTTGACGGAAACGGCAGCGCCGGCATCCTTGAGCTTACCCTCAGCCTCTTCGGCCTTGTCCTTGTTGACGCCCTCGAGCACGGCCTTGGGAGCACCCTCGACCACGTCCTTGGCCTCCTTGAGACCAAGACCGGTGAGCTCGCGGACGACCTTGATGACGGCGATCTTGTTGTCGCCGAAGCCCTCGAGAACGACGTCGAATGAGGTCTTCTCCTCGGCCTCGACGGCCTCAGCAGCGCCACCGGCGGCAGCGACGGCGACGGGCGCCGCGGCGGAGACACCGAAGGTCTCCTCCATGATCTTGACGAGCTCAGCCAGCTCGAGCGCCGGCTTGACCTTGATAGCCTCAAGGATTTCCTCGTTGGTAAGAGCAGCCATTTCTCAGTTCTCCTTCTGTTCTGTCCTGCACCACCGGGCTTCTCCCGGGGCACACCTGTACGTGAACTCCTATGCCGCTATGCGGCGGCCTTCTGATCCGCAACGGCCTGAACCGTACGGGCGAACGCCTCGACCGGCCCATTGAGGACGCGAGCGAAGCCGGTGAGCGGGTTGAGCATGGTGCCGAGCAGCTTGGCGATGAGCTCCTCGCGCGACGGCAGCGTCGCGATGACCTTAAGGCCATCCGCATCGACGACCTGGTTCTCGACGAGACCGCCCTTGAGCTCGAGGGCCTTGTGGGTCTTGGCGAAAGCAGTCAGCGCCTTCGCGGGCGCAACCGGATCCTCGCCGGTGAAGATGATGGCGGTAGGACCTGCGAGGTAGGCGTCCAGACTCGGAAGCGCGAGCTCGCGAATGGCGATCTCGGTCAGCGAGTTCTTGTAGACCTTGAGCTCGCTTCCCGCAGCACGCATGTGGTTGCGAAGCTCCTGCATCTCCTTGACGGTCAGACCGCGGTAATCAGCGAGCAGCACGGCGCCGGCGCCATTGAGCCGGTCCTTGATCTGGACTACGAGGTTCTCTTTTTCAGATGTAGGCATGCACTTCCCTCCTTTCCGTGCGCGCACGTCCCGATTCGCGGTTCCTGATTAGGGACCCGCTGCGCGGACCGCGCGCCCCGGAGTGATCCGAGAGACAAAACGGCCCCCGCCGTTGAAGCAGCGGAGGCCGCGAGCGTTGTAAGCTCGTGACGTCACTTTCGTGACGTCGTTGCGACCACCTCGGCAGGCGTGATGCTTTCGCATCCCTTTAGGCCCGGAGCCCGGACACCGGCTGTCTTCGGCAGCGATTCGTGCGCACTGTGTAGTTTTCAACGCAGCGCAGGAGTATCCCCGCTCGACGCAATCGCGTCAAGGGCTGTCCCCTGCGAGGGGTGACGGTAAGCTCAGACCTACTCGGTCTCCTCCAGGAGACCCCGGGTCTTGCTCGGATCGACCTTGATGCCGGGGCCCATCGTCGTCGAAATGCTGATCGACTTGATGTACTTGCCCTTGGCGCTCGAAGGCTTGGCCCGCAAGATCTCGTCCAGGACCGTGCCGTAGTTCTCTACGAGCTTGGCCGTCTCGAACGAGCCCTTGCCAATGCCCACGTGGCAGATGCCGAACTTGTCGGCGCGATACTCGACCTTACCGGCCTTGAGCTCGCCGACCACGCGACCGACGTCCATGGTGACCGTGCCCAGCTTGGGGTTCGGCATGAGTCCACGGGTACCGAGGATCTTACCGAGCTTGCCGACCTTGCTCATCATGTCGGGCGTGGCGATCGTCGCGTCGAAATCCAGGAAACCACCCTGAATCTTCTCGACCAGATCGTCGCTGCCGACCACATCGGCGCCAGCGGCTTCGGCCTCACGTGCCTTGTCGCCCTCGGCGAAGACGGCGACGCGCACGGTCTTGCCAGTACCATTGGGCAGGGACACCGAGCCACGGACCTGCTGGTCGGCCTTGCGGGTATCGACGCCCAGGCGGAAGTGGGCCTCGACGGTCTCGTCGAACTTCGCGGCCTTGACCTCCTGCGCGAGGCGCATGGCCTGCAGCGGAGTGTAGAGATGATGCTTCTCGATCTTCGAGATCGCATCGCGGTAGTTCTTGCCTACTTTGCTCATCGCTTCATTCCTCTCGTGGTAAGCGGGCCATCCCGGCCCTCCCACATCACGCGGCAGATGCCGCGGTGACTCCAGGTGGTGCTACTCGGCGACGGTGACGCCCATCGAGCGAGCCGTACCGGCAATGATCCTCATCGCGGCCTCGACGTCGTTGGCGTTCAGGTCGGGCATCTTCGTCTCGGCGATCTGCCGAAGCTGCTCCTGCGTGACCTGACCGACCTTCTCGCGGTTAGGAGCACCCGAGCCGGACTCGATCCCAAGCGCCTGCTTGAGCAGGACGGCCGCGGGCGGGGTCTTGAGGATGTAGGTGAAAGAGCGATCCTCGTAGACCGAGATCTCGACCGGAATGATGGTGCCCATCTTGTCCTGCGTATCGGCGTTGAACGCCTGACAGAACTGCATGATGTTGACCTGGTGCTGACCGAGCGCAGGACCGACCGGCGGCGCGGGGTTGGCCTGGCCACCCGGGATCTGCAGCTTGATGAAGCCGACAACCTTCTTGGCCATGTCTGTTCTAACCGTCCCTCATTGGTCTGCGGCCCGCATGGAACCGCGTTATCAGTTTCTATCCCGCACGACACAGATTCCGAGAAGCTCCGGGTCGGCTCCACAACCGGCCGGCGGATCGGTGTCGGGTGGTTCCTAGTCTAAAGCTTCGCCACTTGGTCGAAGCCGAGCTCGACCGGAGTTTCCCGGCCGAAGATGGAGACCATGACCTTGACCTTGCCCGCGTCGGGGTTGACCTCGGAGATGGTGCCGTCGAAGTCCGCGAGCGGACCGGACGTGACCTTGACTGACTGCCCCTCGACCAGATCGGTCGAGGTCTTGGCCTTCGGGCCGGCCTCAGTGCGCTTCATGATGCGCTGGAACTCATCGCGCGACAGCGGCACAGGCTTGCCTTGCGACCCGACGAATCCCGTGACTCCCGGCGTGTTTCGCACGACATACCACGAC
>Ga0194062_1000827_pt1 | contig 13000 bp, 14 predicted proteins | sample SepL2225m_MetaG_FD_155481 | JGI IMG/M metagenome (GOLD analysis project Ga0194062, IMG submission 155481) | Anoxic zone freshwater microbial communities from boreal shield lake in IISD Experimental Lakes Area, Ontario, Canada - Sep2016-L224-25m | ecosystem: Environmental > Aquatic > Freshwater >... | reverse complement strand
ACGATGGATACTGGTCCGGTGCATAAAGCTTCTAGTTTTGATGCGTCATTGGTTGTCCATTTGATATAACTGATTTCATTTGAGTTAATTTTTGTTGGATTAGCTGTTACTGTGATGGTGGCACAGTTTTGGGTTTTTTCTCCAGCGATATATTTTTTTCCATCCCAGCAGGAGTTGCCTTTGCAGATGTTTATGCTACAGTCGTTTGGGGTTGGGGAGGTTGTTGGTGTTGGCGAAATTGTGGGAGATGGAGATGGTGAAGTTGATAAATTATCACAAGCTGTGAAACCATATTTTGGATCACCATCTTCATCCCAGCCATCTTGTTCGTTCATACAGTTGTACCATTTTCGATATGTTCCGACATTGACAGTTAGTACATAGGAGTATGTATCATACGCATTTCCACCATAACCAGCAAACATAAACCAACCACCATAATCAATCATGGGAAAATAATTTGTATTCGTAACACGGAGCATTCCTTCGCTATTACCTGAAAACCCACACTTTATCATTAATTGAGGTATCGTGGGTACTGTCCCCGGTAAGCTTTCCGGTGATGGGTAGGTGCTAGGACAACCCTCTCCCTTTTCAAACATCGTTCCAACAACATAAGGAGTATTTGGTTCTAATCCATATAACATAAGTGCCGCTCTTTTTGCACCAGCTGGCACATAGAATGCTCTCAATAAAGCTATGTCTTCTAGTGTATAACTACGACTAAAATCACTATCATCAGGTAGGTCGCATGATGTTTGTCCATAACAAGCTATTCTGGGATCATTAATATTGTATAACTCACGAAAGCCCTTGAAATAATCTGCACAAGCATTTTCTCCTGCATTATCACAATGTATATATGCCCTTATTTTATTTGGGCATGGCGATGTACTACAATAATCGGTTAAGCGTTCCTCATAATGAATAGATTGTAGAAAGCCATTCGCGGTGGAAAATGCAAAGAGAGAAAAAAATAATATTAAAAATAAACTTGTGAGGAATATTTTAAAATTTAAATTAGTTTTTTTAGATTGTTTTTTTGTAAGCATTTTATTTAGTTTAAAAAATTATTTTTTAATTAATTTCACAACCCCGCCTTTTGTTTATTCGCCAAATGCTCTTCAATTGTTCTGGCAAATAACAAATTGCGATTTTCATCACTCAAGAAATAATTATAGTCGGTTTTGGTTGGAAAGATCGCTGCACGAATGGCAAATATTCCCGGATTAGAAATTGGTCCTGGCGTTAAACCTTTATTTAAATATGTATTATATGGTGAATTTGTTCTTGTATCTTCAAAAGAATATTGCGGTTTTGGTTTTGGATCTTTAAAAATAAACGCTAGTGTTGCACAGCTTTGCAAGGCCTGTCCCGCTTTAATGCGATTCCAAAAAAGTCCGGCAATTATTTTCGCATTTTCATCGTCCACTCCCCGCTTATAATTGATCAATGCTTCTTTTTCCACGATTGATGCCATCGTGAGTACTTGAAAAATTGTTTTTTGTTGTTTTATGATTTCTTGCCTAAGATCATTGTTTAATTTATTATCAAAATTATCTAAAAATTTTCGCACCATACTTTCCGCCGTATCTTTTTTTGAGAAAAAATAAGTATCAGGGAAAAGATAACCTTCCAGATTTTTTACTTCGTCTTGTTTTAAAAAAGCATATTCCGCAACTAAATTGTCTGGTTTTTCTACTAATGACAAAAAGGCTTTTCCGTCCAAGCCCTTGTCTGTTATTTTTTTGGCAATCTCATCACTCCGCAGTCCTTCTTGAAATGTGATAGAAATAAAATCTTTTTTCTCTTGCGTAATTGTCAAAACAATTTCCGGAATAGTCATTGTGCCATACAAGACATATTCTCCCGGCAAAATTTTATTAGCCATTTTTCTTGATTGCATAAAATAATAAAAATAGATTTTCATTTTCTCTGAAATCACACCCTGCTCCACAAGCTTTTGTGCCACACTAGCGTTGCCATCGCCTTTCTCTATTTTAAAATTTACAACTAGTTTGTTGCTCCCGTGTGAATAATTAACTTGATTATGAAAATAAAAAAAACCACCTGCGAGGAGCAAGATAAAAAACAATCCAAAAAATAATATTTTACGCATTTTAAAAAAAATTTAATTATAGCCCCATTACTTGAATAATAATATCCCGTTTTCTGGCACCATCCATTTCCGCCACAAAAATATTTTGCTTTGCCGTGATTAGCATATGGCCTTTTTCAATCGGCACAGTTTCACTAATTCCCAAAAGCATTACCTTGCAATGCGAATGCCCATTGCTTCGTCCATCGGATTTATTTTTCTTTGCCAGTTCAAAAAGATCATGCGAATAGCGTTCATCAATTGGTGCCAGACGATAGAGCACGCGAGTAAAATCTTGCAACAGCATCGGCTCGTTGTGATTGATAAAAATACCCATTGAAGTGTGCGGAGAATAAATCAAAACTGTGCCTTCACGCACTCCTGAATGACTAATAATATCTGCCACTTTATTTGTGATATCAATAATCTCAACACTGCTCGTGCTAGTTATCTCTATTTTTTTGCGATAAATTTTCATGTAATTATGTTTTAATTTTTTTATTTTATTTTTTAAAAATACTGGCAACTTTTTTAACAACTTTTTCATCCAACGCTCTTGGTATTATTTTATCATGTGTTGGTTTTTTTATCAAACCGGCAATCGCATAAGCGACTTTGATTTTGTGTTCTTCGGTAATTATTTTTATTTTATTATCTAAAACTCCCCGAAAAATTCCCGGAAAAGCTAGGACATTATTGATTTGATTAGCAAAATCTGATCGTCCAGTTGCCACAATTTTTGCGCCACCGGCTTTTGCTCGTTCTGGCATAATTTCTGGAATAGGATTAGCCATCGCAAATACAATACTATTTTTAGTCATCTGCGCGATATCTTCTTCCGTCAAAATATTCGGCGCTGATACTCCAATAAAAACATCTGCGCCAGAAAGTGCATCACGCACATTGCCTTTAACATTTTCGGGATTGGTAATTTTGGCGATTTCCATTTTTGAATTATTCAAGCCTTCCGCTCGCTCCTTAAAAATTATTCCCATGCGATCAAGCATGATAATGTTTTTTGCTCCGGCTTTAATTAAAAGTTTTGCAATTGCCACGCCTGCCGCACCTGTTCCGGAAATAACAATCTTGATTTTTACCAAATCTTTTTTGACAACTTTCAACGCATTAATTAGTCCTGCCAAAACCACAATTGCTGTGCCGTGCTGATCATCATGAAAAACCGGAATGTCTAATTCTTTTTTTAGTCGTTCTTCAATTTCAAAACAACGGGGAGCAGAAATATCTTCCAGATTTATTCCCCCAAAAGTTGGTGCTAAAAATTTAATTGTTTTAATTATTTCTTCTGTGTCTTGTGTGGCAAGCACAATCGGAATGGCATCCACTCCGCCCAATTCTTTAAATAAAAGTGCCTTGCCTTCCATCACGGGCAACGCTGCTTCCGGTCCAATGTTTCCCAAACCCAAAACTGCCGAACCATCAGAAATAACCGCCACGGTATTTTTACGAATTGTATAAGCAAATGCTAATTTTTTATCTTTGGCAATCGCTTTGGAAACTTCTGCCACACCCGGAGTATACAAAACCGCCAGATTTTTTTCTGTCAATTTAAACTTACTGCGAATTTCGATTTTCCCACCGATTTTTTGAGAGAGTTGGATTGATTTTGATAGCATAAATTTAATTAGTTTTTTCTGATAAGCAAATTTCGTCTATTTCATTATTGAGCTCGAACAATTCTTTTTTTAGATCATCATTAAATTCTGTTAAATAAACTACCTCGTAGCTTGCTGCGAGGTAGTTTATTACAAAATCATTCCACAAAATTACTTAAAAAGTCTCTCACATGCATATGCTTAATTCCAGCGTAATTATCCAATAAAACTTCATCCATAGAAACAACAATCTTTGGATGATTGTCATTTATGGCTAATAAATTTCCAAACTCCCTATCTCTGGTTTTTTTATCAACAATCAAATACGCCACTTGAATATATACTTTTTTTTGTCCATTCTCTGCGATAAAATCAATTTCTTTATCGCCAATTTTTCCAACTACTACTTCAAAGCCACAAGTTTTGAGATGCATATAAATTAGATTTTCCAGAATCTTATTCACATCGCCTTGTTGATATTTCAAAATAGCATGCCTCAATCCCAAATCTTCAAAATAATATTTCTCACTTACCTCAAAAATTCTTTTGCCTTTTATATCAAAACGCGAAACTTTGAAAATTAACAGTGCCAATGCCAGCTTATTCAAATAATTCAAAACTACATTGGTTGAAATTTTTATTTTTTGCGATTTCAAGAAATCACTGATTTTCTTTGCCGAAACAAGACTTCCGACATTATCTGCTATATATCGAACCAGTTTTTCCAAAAAAGCCAAATTTCGCACATTAAATCTCGCGACAACATCTTTGAGAATTATGGAATTATAGATATTTTTCAAATAGTCATACACGACATCATCGACAAGTTCCAAGTTTATAAGATACGGCATTCCGCCATATTTCATATATTTAATCAACGCCTCAGAATTATTTTCCAATTTGTGAAAAACGAGAAACTCTTTATATGATAAGCTAAAAACATTTATTTCAACATACCGACCTGAAAGATATGTCACCAATTCTCCAGACAACAAATTAGCATTCGATCCAGTGCAATAAATATCATATTTCCCCGATGCTTGAAGATGACGCAAGGCTTTTTCAAAATGAACAATGTCTTGTATTTCATCGATAAATATCGCTGTTTTCTTTTCTTTTTTCTCTTGTTTTTTTATGAAATTCAATAAATCGGCATAATTTTTTATCGCATCAAAATCAAAAAGTTCTTTGTTTATATAAAGAATCTCTGATTCCTTAACCCCTGTCTTCAAGATTTCATCCATAATCTGAAAAAGCAAAAAGCTTTTTCCAACTCTCCGCTGACCGATAATCGTTTTGATTATGTTTTTTCCAATGTATGGCTTTAGGCGCGAAAGATACAAATCACGCTTAATATACTTTTTAATCATAGTTAAAACTTATTACTTTTTAGAGCTTGTTTTAATCATACTTAAAACTATTTCACTGTCAACTTTCTTAGTTCTGTCTTAATTCATGCTATGTATCTTATTTGTTTTCAAAAAAAATTAAAAAAACAAAATTCCCCAAATCAAACCCCAAATTCCCAAAGCTTAAGTTAATTCAAAACTACGGGAGAGGCGGCAGCCCAGGTAGACATCGGAATAGCCTAGATCATACGCACGGACACCGAGCTGACCACTGCTAGGATTCCAGTAGGAGCTGACAACGCGGTAAGCAGAGCGTGATTTTGGTAGCCATGTCCAGCCATTTCCATCTAAATGTTTTTGGGTATTTTCGAAATATTGTCTTTGAATTAGGAGGTATTCGTTGAGCGAAAGCCCTTCGGTCATTTTTTGATTGAGCGTTTCTGTTGTGGGGAGATTAGCGGGGATAATGGTAATAGTGTCATAGCCACAAGTTTCCATTTCCCTTTGGATTTCGGCTTTGTGACATTGGAAGATTTTTTTGACTTCTTGTTCGTTGAAGTTTTCGAGATTGTGAGCTTGATAGAAAGCTTTTTGTTTTTCGATAACCTCTGGAATGTTGAATTTGATTTCTTTGGTTTTGTTGGTTTTAGAATTGAGATAGCTAGCGGTGATTGCTTTGGGATAGAGTTTTTCTTTGAGATTTTGCAGTTTTTCTGTGATGACTTTTTTGAGTGTTTGGACTTTTTCCGTTTTGCCTGACTTAATCGCATTTGCTAATTCCACCTCAAACTCTTCTTGAAGGTTTTTGAGAGTTTGATATTCGGTTTCGAGAAGTTGACATTCGGACATATTTTATTTTTTAAGTATCTTTTTTGCTACTTTAAATGATACGCCATTGAAGCTACCAGTTCCTCCATTATCTGGAGTATCAAAAGAAAACTCATCAGACTTTTTAACTTCTGCTGTGGTAGTAATTTTATTATCCTTCCCTAAGGCACCATCTACTCTATTGGGTGTAATTGCATCGTTCACAATGCCAGGTGTAATTGAACCATCTACTCTGCCATCAACTACTCCAGAATTTTTTTGACCAACAACTTTTTCATCTACTTTAATTATCCCCCCTGCCTCTGCTTCAACAACACCATTAAAAAGCCCCGCACCAACACCAGTAACCACCGTAGCTATTTTGATTATGTCTTTTAATTTTTCATTTCTACTTTTTTCCACCGGATTTTCAAATCCCATATATTTATTTTTAAATAATTAATAAATTTACTATTTTTTTCATCATACTATATTTCCAAGCTAAACTCAACTAATGCTTTTTTGATTTCTTCATCACTGACCGCAAAGCCGGGCAGATATTCCACTTCTTCGTCATAGTTGACATCGTCAAAATAAATCAATGCTTCGCGGAAAACTCTTTCGCTAAATGCTCCTTCAAATATTTTTTTGGCTCTTTTGACAATCTTTTCTATTGAATGATATTTATTGATAATAAAATACAGATCGACATAATCTTTCCATTTCGATCTCTGCCCGATGGCAAAAGCTTTCATTGCAGCCAGAGTTAAAAGATCCGGCATTTTTAAATATCCGTCCAATTCCTTGGAAAATTCCAGCGGGTAAGGATAGTTGAAAAAAGTAAACTGCACATTATTTATAAAAAAAGTATATTGATCATCTTCGTCCTTATAAACCTTGCTAATTCTCCTGCCTTCATTTTTAATTATTCGTCTAATTTTACTGTTATCAAATTCTTTTAATGAAAACATATCAAAATCAATTGATCGCCGATGCCCCATCTGCAAGGCAATAGCAGTTCCGCCAACCAAACCAAAATTCTTGATAAATTTTTTCACCAATGGCAATAGTTTTATTTGCTCTTCGGTTAGAATTTCTTTATGCATGAGCGTTAAAATATAAGTTGAAATAATTTCTCGTTCTTTTGTAGTAATTCTGCCGTCCCATTTTCGACGGCTGGGATTTTTCACGAAAAATTCTGGCCACTTCTTTGATGCCCATAATTTTAATCAGCGTTTGCACATCGTCCCAATCGCCATAATTCAAAGTCGCTTCCACGATTGATTCGGGACCAAGTTTATCATAATCTTTCACCCACCAGATTAAATATTTTCTTTTTTTGATGAAATCGTGAATTGTCATATGCTTTTAGTTTAGCATGACTTAGCCAGCAAATCAACTTTTTTTATTTCACTTCCTTACTTCAACTTCAACATTTTATAAGCACCATTCGCTGCCACAGCACCTTCTGATGCGGCTGTTAAGATTTGGCGAAATTTATTTGATCCGGTTGTGATATCTCCCGCTGCAAATACACCAGAAATATTTGTGCTCATATCGGCATTGACTTTAATAAAACCTTGCTCATCTGTTTCTACTCCAATTTTTCGAGCCAACTCCACACCAGGGTCGGAACCAATTTCCACAAAAACACCATCAACAACAAGATGATTTTGGTCTTCATAGGCATTATCAAGAATAACTTTTTCCACTTTTTGTTCACCTTTAATCTCAATAATACTTGTATTTTTAATTGTTTCGATTTTGGGATTATTAGCCATTTTTTCCAGCCAGATTGGTTCAGCCGAAAAACGATCGCCCCGATAAATCAAATAAACCTTTGAAGCAAAATCCGTTAAGCCCAAAGCAGATGTAACAGCTGCATTGCCACCACCAATCACACAAATCACTTTATCCCGAAAAAACATTGCATCACAAGTAGCACAATAGGAAACGCCTTTGCCGGTTAATTCTTTTTCACCGGGAATATTCATTTTGCGATATTCTGTTCCCATCGCCATAATTACTGCGCGAGTTTTGTGAATATTTTTTGCTGTTACGATCTCAAAAATATCCTCCGTATTTTTTTTCACCTCTACGACTGATTCATTTTGCGGAGCAACGCCAAGATTTTTAGCATGTTCTGAAAAACGCGAAAGTAAATCAAAACCGGAAACGGAAATATCTCCCGGCCAATTTTCAATTTTTCGAATTTCATTTATTTGCCCACCAATCTGCGCACCGAGCAATAAATGATTGAGTTTATACCGTGAAGCGTAAATCGAAGCAGCCAGACCAGCTGGTCCAGCACCAATAATAACTAAGTCGTATATTTCTTGCATATTTTTTTATAATTTTTCTAATGCGCTTTTTAAAACTTCTTTTGCTTGCATTCCTACAAATTCTTGCACAACTTTTCCGGCTTTAAATATTTTTAATGCAGGAATGGACATAATAGAAAAATCTTGGGCGGTTTTGGAGTTTTCATCCACATTTAATTTTCCTACTTTAACTTTGCCATCGAGTTCTTTGGCTAGTTCTTCGATGATTGGTCCCATTGCTTGACACGGTCCACACCACGGTGCCCAAAAATCCACCAATACTGGCTTATCACTTTTTAAAACTTCTTGATCAAAATTTTGATCTGTAAATATTTGTTCCATAAAATTAAAAAATATTAAAAATTAGTAAAATTTAGCTTTTTAAAAAAATAAACTGTCATCCTGAGCGAAGTCTGTACTCAGACGCAGTCGAAGGATCTGCCAGCAATAACCGTAGTTTTATTATTCTTAACAATGCTAACAATAATAAAAAGCAGATTCTTCGACTCCGCTCAGAATGACAAAACTTTCCTATGCGCCGAATCGTCTTTGTCTTCTGGCATATTCCACTAATGCTTCTTCGAATTTTTCTTCATTGAAATCGGGAAATTTTTCAGGTGAAAAAAATAATTGTGCTTCGGCTGTGTCCCACATCATAAATCCAGCGCTATTATGTGGTTCTCCTCCAGTTCTAATCATATAATCTACCGTGGGAATTTTCGCTGTCATCAAATTTTCTTTGAGCATTTCAGTTGTAATTTTTATGCCTGTAGTATATTTGGCATTAATTTTTTCTATTGCATAAAGCATTTCATCTGTTCCGCCATACGCCAACATAAAATTCAAAATCCGTTTTTGATAATGCTTAGTTTTTTCTATCACCGCATAAATTATTTGCTTTAGCGAATCAGGAAATTGCTCTTCCCAACGACCGATGAAATTCACTTGCACTTCATTTTCGTGAATCTCTGTTCCATTGGATAATTTAGTGAAGTAGCGTTTATAGATATCTAATAATGCTATTTTTTCTTCCAGCGGTCGTTTAGTTAAATTATCAATTGACGATCCCCAAATTGATAAACAGTTAATCCCTTTTTTAAGCGAGTAGCTAATTAACTTTTCAAAATTTTCGGCACCTGCTTCATGACCTTTCCATGGAGCCAATCCTCGCTCTTTCGCCCAACGCCGATTAGCGTCAGGAATAATTGCAACATGTCCAGGTAAATTTTCTAATTTATTTTCCATAATTTAAGCTTATTTATATCAAACTTCTCTTTTTATAATATACTCCGCGATGCCTTCTAGAAATATTTTAGCTTCGGCATTTTTAAAATCAATCTTTTTAATCGCACTGAGAGATTCTTTCACTAATTTTTCGGCTAATTTTTGTGAATATTCCAATGACCCAGTTTCCCTGACAATCTCACGAAAAATTTCCACTTCCTGTTCTGTTAAATTTTTCTTGCCAAATATTTTTTTTATAATTGCTATTTGTTTTTTATCACCATTTTTAAGTGCTTTTAAAATCAACAGCGTTTGCTTCCCTTCTATTATATCAGCTCCTACGGATTTTCCTAATTTTTCTTTATTGCCAAATATTCCCAAAATATCATCTTGAATTTGAAAGGCTTTTCCGACTGGCAAAGAATAGGCAGACAAAGCTTCAAATAATTTAGTATTTTCCTTTTGGCCAGCCAATACCGCTCCGAGATGCAATGGTCCTTCAAAAGTATATCGCGCTGTTTTTCCTTCGTGCATTCTGGTTATTTCTTTTTCCGTGGCGAAACCTCTTGCTCCCATTAAAACATCCAGCATCTCACCAGGAATAGTGTGCGCTACGATCACTTGCATTTTTTTTAAAGCGTCCAGAATTATTTTTGGTTCAAACTCAATAGCATAAATAATTTCATTGGCCATGGCATGTGCATAATCACCAGCGGTAATCGCCATTGAATTACCAAAATGCGTTGCTTCACTTTCCACTAAATTTATTTTTTTGCCCCAAGCTTTATATGTCTCATGCATTGTCTCGATTCCATGTCGTGTAACATCACGATCAATGATATCATCGTGAATCAAAAGAAAAGCATGAATCAATTCTATTGCCATTGAAGCTTTAATTATTTTCTCTTCTTCTTTTCCGCCTGATGCCAAATAACCATAATAAACCAGAGCGGGACGAATTCTCTTTCCACCAGCAAGCACAAATCTTTCAATTAATTTAATCGTTCGGACAGCCAATGGATCAAGTTTTTTGGCTTGCATTGTTTTCGCCAAAAAATATTCCTTCAAAAAAGGATCGAGCCGTTTTTTATAGGCCTGCAACATTTCAATAGCAATCAGCTTTTTTTCCATTTATTTAATATACAAGAAGATTATTTATCTGTCGAGAGGCTCAACTTAAATAATGTTCCAGCGTATAAATCCAATTTTCATCATTGCCTTCTCCCTGATCTCTTGCTCTAATTTTTTCATTTAACAGCCACTGCAAATAGCCTCGATTTTCTCGTGCAACTTCTGCCACGCTTTTGCCAAGATATTTTCCAAAATTAAATTTCTTAACCAACACTGGTCGTGCAGAAACCGCTAGCATTTCTTGTAAAATTTCTTGCTCGCTTTTGTTATTATTCGACATTTTTTGAAAATAATATTCAAACAATTTTTCCAAAACACGAATATCTCCCAGAGCATCATGCGCTTGAGCATCAAGCACTTCCAGTTCGTGATAATAACGCAAATATTGCATGGCATATTTGGGAATCACACCATCAATATCCAAATATTGTGCCAGCTTAAAAGTATCAATAAAACTTTTTGGTTCTAATTTTTCTCGCTTGAGCATTTCTATATCAAATTGTGCATTATGTGCGACTAGAATATGTTCTCCCGAAAAAATTTCCGCCAAATTTTTGTGCATCGCCGAGTCCAAAAATAATTCTTTATCCACCACCATCTTATTAGTAATATGTGCCACCGCCATCGCATCAATCCCAATCAAAACTGGCGGTTTGAAAAGTGCTTCATTTTCCAAGCCTTGAAATTTATAGGCGACTTGACACAAGCGATCATCTGGCCCAATGCCAGTTGTTTCTGTGTCTAGAAAAATTAAATTTAATTTATGCATTTGTTTTTTTAAAAATAGAATTTATTTTATTTACATTTTTTCTGGCGCGTCAATTCCCACTAATCGTAATGTTTCACCCAGGACAACTTGTGTTGCACTAACTAATTCCCTTCTCGCCGAGGCAAGGGCTTTTTCTTCATCCATAATCCGACAAGCGTGATAAAAACTATGAAATTTATCCGCTAATTTTATGGCATAATGAGTCAAGCGATGTACTTCGTAGTTCTCAGCAATTTCTGAAATTAAATCAGGAAAGCGCATTAAATGTCGCATGAGTTCGATTTCTTTTTCTTGTTTAAGTAATGCAAAATCAATCTTAACGCCAACTGCTCTTTCTGTTTTTCGTAAAATTCCGGAAATTCTAGCATAGGCATATTGCACATAATAAACTGGATTTTTATTGGATTTTTCTTTGGCCAAATCAATATCAAAAATCATGGGTGAATTTGCCGAATAGGCTAAGAAAATAAATCGCACGGCATCTTTTCCCACTTCATCAATTAAATCTTCCAGACAAATATATTGCCCTTTTCGTTTAGACATCTTAAACTCTTCGCCATTTTTAATTACAGTCAAATTTTGTGTCAAAATAACTTTAACTTTTCCAGCATAACCCAAAGCTTCCATGGCACCTGTTACTCTTTGCACATCGCCATGATGATCAGCTCCCCAAATATTCACTGCCAAATCAAATTTTCTTTTTTGCAATTTATTTAAATGATAAGCAATATCCCCACCAAAATAAGTTATCTCGCCAGTTGTTTTTCTGACAACACGATCTTTTTCATCGCCAAATTTTTCTGCTCGGAACCACAATGCGCCATCTTTTTCATACAACAAATCTTTCGCTTGCAATTCGCAAAAAGCTTTTTCCACTTCAGCGTTTTTATGTAGAGAGCTTTCACGAAAATACTCATCAAAAAAAATCCCCAAATTTTCCATTGCCGGCTTAATCATTTCTTGCAAAATTATTTCTGTCGCTTTTTGTCCAACAACAAACGGATCGGTTGCTTGATTATTTTTTGCCAACTTCTCAATATATTCTCCGCAATATTGTGCTTCACTATCTTTCAAAATTGAATGTCCCAAAACTTTAATTTGATTACCAAAATCATTCACATAAAACTCTCGCCAAACAAAAAAACCATTTTTTATTAAAATATTCGCCAGCACATCGCCCAGCGGTCCCCCACGACCATTGCCCAAATGAATTGGCCCGGTGGGATTGGCACTAACAAAATCCAGATGAATTTTTTTATTTTTTCCAACCGCACTATCACCATATTTTCTACCAACCAAATTTATTTTTTCAATTTCTCGACCGCGTGCTTCACTTGATAAATTAAAATTTAAAAAGCCTGCTCCAGCCACTTCAATTTGAGAAAAAATTTTCTCATCATTTTCTGCATCATCTTTTTCCAATTCACTTTTTAGCAGTTCCGCAATTTCTCGTGGATTTTTATTGACTTTTTTAGCTAATTTAAGCGCTAGGTTTGTCGAATAATCACCAAATTCTTCTGGCGGATAATTTATCTCGATTTCTTTTGGCAAAAGCAAAAAAACCGGAAAAATCCGTCCAAAAACTATTTGCAATCTTTCAATCAATAATTCTCGCATATGCAAATAGTATAATCTGGAAATCAAATAAAATCAATACAAATATTATCAAGCTAAAAAACAATCACTTC
>Ga0194062_1000824_pt1 | contig 13016 bp, 16 predicted proteins | sample SepL2225m_MetaG_FD_155481 | JGI IMG/M metagenome (GOLD analysis project Ga0194062, IMG submission 155481) | Anoxic zone freshwater microbial communities from boreal shield lake in IISD Experimental Lakes Area, Ontario, Canada - Sep2016-L224-25m | ecosystem: Environmental > Aquatic > Freshwater >... | reverse complement strand
CTAACTAATCCACTAACCCTACAAAAATTAAGTGGATTACCTATCTCTCTCGCCAGGAATTTGGTATGCTGGTTGTTTCTTTGTGCCATTCAATGATCGCTTTCGTCTTTTGACGATTGGGATACATTTTTTGATTAAAAGAACTTTGTCTTATCAAGTGAAGATTCTCTCTTCTTCGCTCACCTGCATCGCCACGCTGTAGCTTTAGCGAAGGCTGGTGCTTTTTGGTGATTCATCTTGACTGCGTAGTATAGCAGGATATAGAAGAACTGTCAACAAAACTCGACTTGTTCCCGTCCGTTTTGCTATGAAAATACACAACTATTGACATTTCAAGCCACATTTGCTATACTTAACTTGTCGTCAATTAGTTTCGACATTAAGACTTTTTTAGACAAAATTATGAACCTTTCCGAACAACTCAACCAATTTGGACTTAATAAAAACCAAGCGGAAACTTATTTGGCTCTTTTGGAATTAGGACAAGCTGGCGTTATTTCCCTGGCTAAAAAAACGAACATTAAACGCACGACGCTCTATGATATATTAGTTGAACTAGAAAAAAAACATCTAGTCGCACGAACTCAAAAAAATACTAAAAAACTTTTCATCGCATTGGAACCGGAAAATTTAGAAAAAATTCTGGAAGATAAAAAAATAAAACTAGCAAAATTAATGCCGGCGTTGAAAGCGCTTGTCAATACAACAGGCACAAAACCTATAATTCGTTACTACGAAGGCCTAGCGGGAATTAAAGAAGTCTATCGTGATACCCTAAATTATAATGGCGAACTCTTAGCATTTGTGGCAGAAAATATTTTTGACAAGTTAGGCAAAGATTTTGCTGATGAATATAAAGCTAAACGCAAAAAAGCCCATATTACTGTGCGAATTTTAGTGCCAGAAACAGAAGAACTCAAAAAAGAATTAGCTTCAGCCGAAGAAGATTTGCGCACTTTTCGTTTTGTTCCCAAGGAAAAATTTCCTTTCACGATGGAACTCAATCTCTATGGCAATAAACTAGCTTTGATGTCTTTCAACGAAGAATTGGGTATTATTATTGAAAGCAACGAAATCGCCAAAAATCTGACATTGCTTTTCGAACTAGCCTGGATTGGTGCCAAACCAAAAGATGATCAGGAAAATTATTGGTGAAATAATAGCTAGAATCCAAAAAATTGCAAAAACACAAGAATATGCTATATTATATTTATGAACAAAGAACAAATCAAACAAGCTATTCGCAAAGCAATTGAAACTGATCCTAATAAGAAGGATATTTTAAAAGTGTCACTCTTTGGATCACACGCCTATGGCAATCCTCGACCCGACTCTGATGTGGACATTTTGATTGAATTCTTGCCTAATGCCTCAATCGGTTTTTTCAAGTTTTTTGACACGCAATATAACTTCGAGGATTTCACTGGAAAAAAAGTCGATCTGCTCACTCCTGAAAGCCTAAGTAAATACTTTCGCGAAAAAGTAATTGCTAAAGCAGAAACAATTTATGAACGAAAATAAAGACAATCTAGTCTATATTCATCATATTCTTGATGCGATTAATCAAGTGGAAATTTATCTTGAGCATGTTGATTTTGAAATTTTTTCTTCCAATAGAATGATCTTTGATGCCGTTACGCGCGAACTGGAAATTATCGGCGAAGCCTCAAATAATATTGAGGCTGATTTTCAAAAACAATTTCCTGATATTCCATGGAGAAAAGTTGTTGGCACAAGAAATCTATTAATTCACGAATATTTTGGCATAAACAAAAAAGTGATTTGGGATGCCTGCCAAGATGATATTCCGGAACTAAAAAAAATAATCCTAAAAATAATTTCAGACCCAAAATAATTATTTTTGCATAAGCTAAATATTTTCAATAAATAAAAAAGAGCCATGTTTTACGACTTGGCTCGAAGTCGATTTGTGGTTTTAAAGAACTATACTAGATAATACAGTCTATTTTTAGATTATAGACTTTTAGTATTATCGTCTCTATCTCTCTTTCTTTCTTATGGAAACCCTGCTTTATCATCTATTATCCTACGAGATGATGATAGAATTTCAACTCCCAATAATTCTGAGAGTTTCTTTCTGATTTCCTCCACATCCATATTATCCAGGGATGATGAGAGGTTCAATCTTTCGCAGTTTATGCGTGCTATTTTTTTAAATAGCACCTCCGGCGAGTCTGCCGCCTCCGTCACTATATATATCTCCGCTCCAGCTATTCTGCATCTCCACACCTGTTCTACGAATCTCATAATATCATCCTCCTTTCATTTATCAATGAACTTTTATTAAGCTTCCGTCTGGACTATCCAATTTTCAGCTTAACATACAAGCATACACCAAAAACTCAAATTTGTCACTACTTAGGTCAAATGCTGTTGCAATATTGACATTTTTTGGCTTATTTGATATACTAATACTAACGACCTTTTTATCGTCATTAATATATAAACCATTAAAATTATGCTTCGAGATGAGCTGGAAAAAATTGGCCTAGATAAAAAAGAAAGTCAAATTTATTTGGCCCTTTTAGAATTAGGCAGTGCGAATATCGGACAGATTGCCAAAAAATCCGCCGTAAAACGAACAACGGTCTATGATATTCTTGATTCACTGAAAAAAAAAGGTCTTCTGGGGCAGACAAAACAAAAAAATCACACGCTCTTTTTTGCTGAAAACCCTGAAAAATTGGAACGACAGATTGAGGAAAAGAAAAAAATAATCCAAAAAGTAATGCCTGAACTGCTTTCTATCGCCAACCGACTAGAGAAAAAACCGAAGATAAAGTTTTTTGAAGGAATTGCCGGAATCAGGGAAGTCTATGAAGACACATTGAAATATCCTGATCAAGAAATCTTAGCTTAGGCGACAGATGATGCAATTAAATATTTTGATATGGACTATCTTTGGAATTATTATGTCCCAGCGCGATTGGAAAAAAAGATCTGGGAAAAAGTTATAACACAAAACAATCCTGAAATGCAAAAAATTAAAACTTATGATCAAAAACACCTGAGACAAATTCGTTTCGCACCAGAAGGTGAAGCACTTTTTGAAGTGGAAATTAATCTTTATGGCAAAAGGCTGATTGGCATCATGGCTTTCGAGGAAGAAATCGGACTAATCATTGAAAGTGAAAAAATATATAACACCCTAAAAAGTATTTTTGAAATTAACTGGAAAGCTTTGGCTTAATTCAGCGAAATTTAAGATTTATACGATACTATCGTATAGTATCTTGACAAACTATCCGACTGTGTCGTATAATTCTCTCATAAATATAATCTGGGCAAAACTATGGAAAAAATTCTCTTTCGCTATAATCCTTGGTGGGAAAAGGATTTCCTTCACCCAAAAACGCTACCTCGTCCAAGCATTTTTCAGGAAATGCTGGAAAATTTATCCAACAAACAAGTTATTTTCGTTACAGGATTGCGCCGAGTCGGAAAAACTACCCTACTCAAGCAAACAATCAAGTATTTAATTAGTCATAAAAAAGTTCAATCAAAACATATTCTCTATGTCAGTCTAGACGATTATCTTTTGGCAGAAAAAAATATCCTGGAAATTGTGGAAGAATATCGAAAAACTCATACATTATCTTTCACACAAAAAATATTTCTCTTTTTGGATGAAATAACCTATCAAAAAGATTTCGAACAACAATTAAAAAATCTCTACGATAACCATAATGTTAAAATTTTTGCTTCCTCCTCTAGTGCTTCCATTTTAAAAAGCAAGAAACATTTCCTCACTGGCAGAAATTCCATCATCGAAGTGATGCCATTGAATTTTTCCGAGTATCTGGAGTTTAAAAAAATTAAACTTAAAAAATCTGACTCGCATTTGACTATTAAAATTTTTGAAGATTTTATGCAAACCGGTGGCATTCCAGAATTTGTTCTCACTGGAAACTCAGATTATATCCAAGAACTGGTTGATGATATTATCAAAAAGGATATCGCTGCTTTTTACGGCGTAAGGGACGCTAAAATTTTGCAAGATTTTTTTCTGCTTTTAATGGAAAGAGCTGGCAAAATTGTTAGTATCAATAAAATTGCCAATATTCTCGATATCTCTCCTGATTCTGCCAAAAGATATTTGCAAATGTTTGCTGACGCTTATTTAATTTATCTAGTCCCCCGCTTTGGAAAAACTAATGAGAGATTATTGTCCGCCAAAAAAATCTATGCAGCAGACTTGGGAATTCGCTCACATTTTACTGGTTTTCGGGACAAGGGTAGTCTATTTGAAAATTATATTTTTCTCAAAATCAAAAAACATAACCCCACCTATCTCTACCAAGATGGCAATGAAATTGATTTTATTATCAATAAAAAATATTTAATCGAAGTTAAATATAATTCAGAAATGAACGACAAACAACAAGCACTTTTTGAAAAAATGGAAGTGAAAAACAAATTGATTATCAAAAACATTTCCGATGCCGAAAAGATTGATATCTAAACTTTATATTCTAATCATATGCTAAAAACTAACCCCGAAAAATTAATCCTCATCGACGGTAATGCGATTATTCACAGATCGTATCATGCGTTGCCACCATTCACCACAAAAAATGGCGAACTAGTTAATGCTGTTTACGGTTTTGCTTCAACTTTACTTTCCATTATCACTAAATTCAAACCAAAATATATTATTGCCACTTTTGATTTAGCGGGACCAACTTTTCGCCATTTGGAGTATGAAAAATATAAAGCGAACAGGGTGAAGGCCGATGAAGCGCTCTATGCTCAAATTCCTCGTGTCAAAGAAATAACGCAAGCATTTGGTATTCCCATTTATGCTGTTAGTGGTTTTGAAGCAGATGATGTGATTGGCACGCTCGCAAAACAAGCAAGGGAAAATAATCAACCGCTAGAAACAATTATTGTTACTGGCGATATGGACACATTGCAACTGGTTGATGATGTGACGAAAGTTTATACGATGCGTCGTGGACTGACTGATTCTGTGCTTTATGGTAAGGCGGAAATTTTCGAACGCTATTCTCTTGCGCCAGAACAATTGATTGATTACAAAGGCTTGCGTGGCGATCCATCGGATAATATTCCTGGCGTAAAAGGTATCGGCGAAAAAACCGCCATCGAACTTTTGAAAACTTATGGCACCCTAGAAAATGTTTATGCTAATTTGGAAAATATAAAAAAACCGGTGCGAGAAAAATTAGAAAAAGATAAATTGATTGCTCTTCAAAGTAAAGGCCTCGCCACAATTTCAAAAGCAGTTCCTGTTAATCTAGATTTAGCAACAGCCGTAACAAAAGAATTTGACAAAGAAAAATTGCTTGCCCTTTTCACCCAACTAAATTTTCATAGTCTCAAAAAAAGACTCCTGGGAGATGTGGACGAACTTAAAATATCTAAACAAGACCCAAAAAGTGTTAAAGATTTTAAGTTTGAGCTAGCCAATAATACAAACTATTCAGAATTATTAAAAAAGCTCAACGATCAAAAAGCGCTTAGCCTTAAATTAAAAATTACTGGTGCAACGGCACACACGAGCACGCTGTCTGGCATTGCACTGAGCTATAAAACTGGCCGTGCGATTTATTTTGATCTGGAAGATAAAAATATTTTTGCAGAAATAAAAAATATTCTGGAAAATAAAAATTCAGAAAAAATTTGCTATGACCTTAAAAGTGATTTAGAAATACTCCAAAAAGCGGGCATAAATTTAGCGGGAAACTATTTCGACATTCTGCTTAGCAGTTATGTTTTGAGTCCCGGCAGAAAAATAAATCTGCCAAATCTGGTCGCGGAATATTTGCAAGAAGAGTTGGTTGAGGAATCCAAAAAAGGCCAACTTGGGCTGGAAATCGAAAGCATCGAGGATCTGGCAAAGAAAAATTGTACTATGGCTGATTATATTTTTAAATTAAAAAAAATCCACCAAGACGAAATTGAAAAAATTAGTGCTGAGCAAATTAAAAATAATAACAGTGCAAAAAATACACTCTCAGAAGTTTTTATAAAATTAGAAATTCCACTGACCAAAGTTCTCGCTGAGATGGAGTTGACTGGAATTAAATTAAACTCGTTTATTTTTGCCGGCATTTCTGAGACGATCACTAAACGCATTGCCAAGCTCGAAGAAACTATCTATGCGCTGTCTGGAGAAAATTTCAATATCAGCTCACCCAAACAACTTTCAGAAGTTTTATTTGAAAAAATGCATTTGCCGGTTGGCAATATTAAAAAAGGCAAATCCGGTGTTATCTCCACCGCTTCCGCCGAACTGGATAAGTTGCGTGGGGAACATAAAATTATTGAAAAAATTGAAGAATACCGCGAGATTACCAAATTAAAAAATACCTATCTTGACACACTGCCTTTGATGGTCGATAAAAATTCGCGTTTGCATTCATCATTCAATCAAGCCGTCACTGCCACTGGTCGACTTTCTTCATCCGATCCAAATCTGCAAAATATTCCCACACGCACCGATCTCGGCCAACTTCTCCGCACCGCTTTTGTCGCCGAAGATGGTTACAAATTAGTCAGTGCCGATTATTCTCAAATTGATTTACGCGTTGTCGCCCATGTCAGCAAAGATAAAAAAATGATTGAACTTTTTCATAAAGGCACCGATATTCATCGTGCCACGGCAGCTGAAATTAATAATCTTACTCTCTCGCAAGTAACGGACAAAATCCGTCGCACTGCCAAAGAATTAAATTTCGGTGTTATTTATGGCATGGGTTCATTTGGTTTTTCTGTGCGTGCTGGCATCTCGCGTGATGATGCCAAAAAATTTATTGATGCCTATTTTGAAAAATTTCAAGGTGTCGCAAATTATATGCGTGAAATTAAAGAGTTCGCTAGAAAAAATGGTTTTGTCGAAACAGAAATCGGTCGTCGCCGCTATATTCCCGAAATTAATTCGTCTAATTTTCAGGTCCAAAGTGCCGCAGAAAGAATGGCTATCAATATGCCCATTCAAGGATTAGCCTCTGACATTATGAAAATTGCCATGCTTCATGTCGCGAAAGAATTTGAAAATAATCCTGCTGTCAAAATGCTTCTTCAAGTCCACGACGAAATTATCCTAGAAGTGCGTGAAGATCTCGCCGAAACTGTTTCTCAAAAAATTAAAACAATTCTAGAAAATGCTTACACGCTTCGTGTTCCGTTAGTCGCCAATGTTGAGATTGGGGATAATTGGGGGGAATTATAAAAAGCATAATCAATCATATCATTTTTCGACGCTAATCATATCATTTATGATACGCTTAGCTAACTTTTGGCTTTGTTAAGACATAGAAAAAAGGAGTTGCTTCGTTAAACAACTCCTTTTGATTTTTTCTACAAAAGAACTAACTAGAGATAATCTTCCTCAAGGGTTATCTCCTAATTCACCCACTTAATTTTTTTATTTTTTTCAAGAATGACACTGATAATTTTATCTGCCTCATATTTTTTTGTAAAAAACATTTAAAAATTCTTCCACCACCAACAAATATTTATCCAATTCTTCCGGACATACATTACTATCACCCATCATCATTTGAGACGGCAGTTCTTCTGTGATACCATACAAAACCATGCATGCGATTTGTGTGGTCTCGTGGCGACAATTTGGTGCAAACCTTTTTCCATCCACAAAAATTCGATCTTGCTTCTTCAGCTCTTTTAATTTCTGAAAGAGTTTCTTTACGACTTGTATATTCATATAATCCTCCTTTTTGTAATGAATCAATTTTCACCATCTATATCTTCGGCTGGAATCAAAGAAAGTATTTCCTTATAACCAATAAATTTCGCCGCTTTAAAAGCATGAACGAAACGCTCCTCCCTGAAGAATTCCTCCGCAATTTCACGCATCACAAGCGTCAAAACTGTTTCATCGATATTCTCATCTCTCAAAAAATCAAACTCACAGCTATTATACTCATACACAACATTGAAATAGGTCACTAAAATTGTTCTCTTTATTATGTTCAATAAAGTCCTTTTGTCTATTTTCTTCTCAATGCGATTTTCAAGTTTAGAATTCAATGAACTCATCTCATTCTCCTTTTTATGAAATTTTTAAGGTACTTCTTTCGTTTTTCCTCCATCTCAAGCCTCAAAACAATTTTGAAACTTGGGAAAAGGAGGCGAGCACAGTGCGATGATACGCGTGCTCGCCTTAAAATATTAAATTAAGGAGTATTTACGGATTAGTATAGTAATGGAGCATCGATGTATCATTTCCATCATACTCAATCATGCGCCCATAACTAGGAGCTACCAAACTTCTCATGCTCTCCCAAAACATTTGCAGCTTTTCATTATTGATTACAAGATCCCCCTCCCTTTTTATATTAATCTGCATAAAATAATCAACACCGAATCTACTGTAAACTGCGATTAAATCGTAATAACCTTCATTAAGCCGAGTTCCTACATCCAGCCCATGAAGAAAGCCATGCTCTTTTTCAAATAGCGAAGGACCCATCATCCCCTCGCCACAAAAAACTTTCCGTGCCTCATCTCTTCTACTCCTGTCCTTCCAGAGACAGATCAATTTAGCAACAAACAGGATCTGCTCAGGCTCACTTAGTGTTAAAAATATTTTACTCAACTGATTCTCTGATCCACTTTCCAATATTAGTTCCGCATTGCTCAACGGTGCACTCTTCACCTCCATACTCTTTCCTGTTTCTGTCGCGTTGTTTATCATATTTTTTCTTCTCAGCTTGTCACGCCTGTCAAGTTGCGGGAGAGGGAGAAAGAAAAACCCCCTTCTCAAATGGCGTAAGCAGTCTTCCCTGTTCTTTATAAACACCTCTTCCAACTCTGGTGTTCCTTGATATCTATACATACAAAATTCTTCTTTTTCAAGCTCTTCATCGTTCATTTTCTCTCCTTTTTAAAGGACATTATTTTTGTCTCCCCGAGAAACCATTTCTTGGTTTGACATTTCCTCCTCCATCTCAAGCCTCAAAACAATTTTGAAACTTGGGAAAAGGAGGCGAGCACAGTGCGATGATACGCATGCTCGCCTTTTTGTGATTTTTAGGAAAGAAGATATTTGAGAAGTGCATCCCACTTCTTGGCGCGGACGGTGTCGGACCGCTTATCATATTCCTCATACTCCAGTTCATTGCTAAGATCTTTTGGATCGAAATGACCAATCCATTGTCTATTATTTACAAGAAACACCTTGCTACCGTTAACTACGAACGGCGTAGGACTAGATTCACTTTCATTGAAGGAGTCAAAACAGGCAGACGCTGGATGAGAATGATGGTCACTGTCAGTAAAGACAGCAACAATCTTCACACATGTTTTGACGGCGGCCAATAATCCAATGAAGATGCCTACTGGCATCTCCTCTTCAATAAATTCATCCTCCACGACAGAGGACATCATATGCGATGAACCTGGAACAAGCAGGTCAGCAAGGATAATGTCGAAATCAGGATCTTTTGTTTCCGCAATTTCTGCTAACACCCTTGCCTTACAATATTTCCACTCATCCTTATCTCCATAGCGTTGCTTGGAATAGCCGAACTGGCTTTTAAGATTTGCATCAACCTTGCTGTGATCGATTCGTGGACCAAGCATTTTTCTCGCCTCGTCATAGGTACCGACAACCGTGAGATCATGCCCCTTGAGTTGGGCCTTAGCGGCTTCCCTGTTCGTCTTATTGTCATCAAATACCAAAATTTTCATTTCTTTTCTCCTTTCTAAAGTACGTTAATATTTTTCATGTTCATGAAAAATCAATACCGTGATCGTCATAGACAATCTCCATGATTGCCCTGACGACAGCTACGCTATTCGGATCAGATTTATCTATTTCAACTTCGATTTCAAACATCATCACAAACTGACCTGAAACAGATGGAAAGGGTACTTCATTTTGAAGTCTGACGCTATGAACTGTCACCATCGGCTTGAGACCCCACTCGTTGGAATCGCAAAGCTCTTGGTTAGTCAAGCATGGCTGTTCTTCGACAAAATGACGTATTCGATCAAGAACTTTAATGGTCATGCCATTTAGCAAGATCTTCATTATTTCTCCTTTTTAAAGAACATTGTTTTTGCCTCCTCGAGAAACCGCTTCTCGATTTGACTCTGGAGTATAGCATACCCATCAAGTATTGTCAACAGCAATCTTGCGACAATGTTGACATAAGTTTTAAACTGATATATAATTAAGTTAGAATAAGGGATTTTTGAAATTTAGTCAGTTTCAGGGTGATGATAATTAAACAGGGGTTTTTATTAGAATCCATCTCACTCCAACCCTCTCCTTAGTAAGGAGAGGGGCCAAAATACAGAAGAAAGCCCTTCTCCTTAGCAAGGAGAAGGTGCCCCCGCCACGGCGGGGATGAGGTGGATTTAATTATATTTTAATTGACAAATATCATTTTTAATGATAATATTGATAATATAATCTCATTATTTATTGAAATTCTATGAATTACATCTCAAGATCAATCGAAAAATTAATCAAAGAACGTCTTTTTAAAGGAAAAATTATTGTTCTTTATGGCGCTCGTCAGGTAGGAAAAACCACCCTAGCAAAGAATATTTTAGCCGAATATGGCGAGTCTGGGCGTTATTTGAATTGTGAACTACTTCCGGTACAAGAAGCACTGTCTGTGCCTGATGCGGAAAGATTAAAGGCCTTTTTAGGTAATAACCGCTTAATTGTGCTGGATGAAGCCCAATATATTCCCAATATTGGCTTAATTCTCAAAATTATAGTTGACACCTATCCTGAGTTGCAAATTATCGCCACGGGATCGACCAGTTTCGACTTGGCTCAAAAAATTTCCGAGCCATTAACCGGAAGGACTTTTACTTTCACGCTCTATCCCCTGTCTCTCAAAGAAATCCGTCAAAAAGAGGATTTAATTCAAATTGAATCCCGTTTGGAAAATATTTTCCGCTTTGGCAGTTATCCAGAAGTTATTGGCTTAGACGAAAACTCGGCCAGAGAAAGGCTCACAGAAATAGCTTCAAAATATCTCTATAAAGATATCCTGATTTTTGAAGGCTTGAAAAAATCCAGTGTTATTAAAAATTTACTCCAATCATTGTCCTTGCAAATCGGACAAGAAGTTTCCTATCAAGAGCTGGCCACAAAACTTGGCATCGATCGCCTGACTGTGCAAAAATATATTGATATCTTAGAGCAATCTTTTGTAATTTTTCGCTTGACCGCCCTCAGTCGTAATTTGCGCAAAGAAATTTCCAAATCCATCAAAATCTATTTTTGCGATCTAGGCATTAGAAATAGTTTAATCGAAAATTTCAATCGCTTGGATTTACGCCAAGATATTGGAGCTCTTTGGGAAAATTTTTGCGTTCTGGAAAGAAGAAAAAATAATACAAATGAACTTAATTTTGTCAATACCTATTTTTGGAGAACTTACAATCAAAAAGAGGTTGATTATGTCGAGGAGGCAAATGGAATCATTGAGGGCTTTGAATTTAAATGGAATGAAAACAAAAAATTTAAACTTCCCGAAGACTTTACTCAAAGATATAATGCTAAAATAGATTTAGTTAATCGGAAAAATTATTGGGAGTTTTTAGATTTAAAATAAACAACAATTTTATGGAAAACGAATTAAAACAACTCGGGCTCACGCCGAATGAAATCAAAATCTATAACACGCTCTTGGAATTGGGTGAAAATACGGTGGGGCCACTGATCAAAAAACTTGGCATGCATCGTCAAGTAGCTTATGATGCATTGGACGGATTAGAAAATAAAAAAATGATCTTGAAAACCACCAAAAATAACCGACTGGTTTTTCGCATTGCTAATCCACAAAATATTTTGGATAATATCAAGCAACAAGAAATTATTGCCGAAACTCTAATTGAAGAAATAAATAAAAAACTGGTCGGTCGAATAAACCACCAGGAAATTCGAGTTTATGAAGGAGAAAAGGCGTATCGAGAATTTATCAAGAGAAAAGATGATTTGCAACCACCAAATACGACCTATATGGTTTCATCTGGGGTCAGTATGCGTTATAGAGATGTGATGATGAAAACAGGCGTCTATGAAAGAAGTAACCGTATCCGCACGAAAAAAAATATTAAAACAAAATTGATCCTCAATGACTCTCATCGATCCGAAGCAGGAAATTTGAAGCGGGTTAATTCAGAAATGCGTTTTTTGCCTGAAGGATATGCATCTCCCGCTTCTTTTGATATTTGGCACGACTCCATCTCGCTTATTTCTTTTGAAAAAGAAGTTTTTTGCATCGAGATAAAAGGTGCTGATTTTTATAAATCCTATGTAAATTATTTTAATTTGCTTTGGAAGATGGCGAAGAAATGATTAGTAAAATAAGGGGGTGAGTTCTCACCCGTCAATATTCACCCCACCATCACAACTAATCGTTCTTAACCATAGAAAAAAGGGAATTGTTGTGATAAACAATTCCCTTTGAACCCTACTACCTACCTGCTCTCCTAAATTTATAATCCCACTCCCCGTGTTTCCACGGTCCATCATATTTTAATACATCCGAATGGATAATGACTGCTATTTCATTACCCAACACCTCGCAAATTCTTTCAACGATAGACTCGAAATCGAATTCTGGTTGTTCATACTGACTCTTGCAAGGAAAGAAGTCGATGAACACTTCTTCCTCCCCTCCCATAAATCTTATTATTGGCATCCAGCCGAAAGCACTTCTTAATGCATCCACAACCAATTCTCTTTTAATTTTTCCGTATACTCTAACTTCCATCTTTTCTCCCTGCTCCATTTCTACCCCGCTGATACAAGCGGCAATTCTTTTTCAACCAAGCTCCACTCTTTAATACATTACGCATTACTGCGTAACAGCCTCCAAAACAATTTTGGAGAGGGCCGTGGTTGATATTTAATTTTTAAAGAACTTTTGAGTTATCTAATAACCAATTTAGATAAACTCTAGAGAAAACAGAAACTTTTTCTTTTTTTCTGTCTTCCACTAGAATCTACGGTTCAATTACATTTTCAACTGGATTAGTATTTC
>Ga0194062_1000822_pt1 | contig 13042 bp, 10 predicted proteins | sample SepL2225m_MetaG_FD_155481 | JGI IMG/M metagenome (GOLD analysis project Ga0194062, IMG submission 155481) | Anoxic zone freshwater microbial communities from boreal shield lake in IISD Experimental Lakes Area, Ontario, Canada - Sep2016-L224-25m | ecosystem: Environmental > Aquatic > Freshwater >... | reverse complement strand
GCCGTCCAGGTCGTCCGATCCATGGCCGTCGCCATCGATGGCGAGGAGAAGCCCGCCCTCGTGGCCGAGTGGATCACCCGCCTCGTCTACGGCTAGGTACTCCTGCGGCTAGGTACTCCTGCGGCTGGCATCGGGGGCTTTGCCCACCACTGATGCAGCAGGCGTCCCCAGAGCACGCCTTTCAAGGCTGCGGTGCTGAGCCGAGCGACACTCTCCAGAACATCCCACACCTAGGATGAACGAACACACGGTGACCTCGGTCGCCTCCCACTAGTTCCCCGGTCCCTTGGCTTCGGTGACAATCCGGCCAAGGAGGCCCCTCGTGAACGCTCCCACCCTCGACAAAGACGCCACCGGTTTGGCCAAGTGGCTCCCCATGCCTTTCGTGGCCCTCGGGGTGGCGATGATCATCGTCGACGCCACCATCGTCAACGTCGCCGTTCCCACCATCATCCGAGAGCTCGGCGTGAGCGCCAACACGGCGGAGTGGTTCAACTCCATCTACTCGCTGGTATTCGCCTCGCTGTTGATCACCCTCGGACATACCGGCGATGTCTGGGGCCGGCGAAAGCTCTTCGCTTGCGGGGTCATCGTCTTCGTGGCCGCCTCCTTGGTGGCGGCTACTGCACCCACCAGTGGGATCTTGATCCTGGGCCGGTTCCTGCAAGGCATCGGCGGCGCCATGATCCTGCCCGCCACCTTGTCGACGGTCAACACCATCTACACCGGCAAGGACCGGGCCATCGCCTTTGCCATCTGGGGCTCCACCATCGGCGGTATGGCCGCCGTAGGCCCGTTGCTCGGTGGATGGCTGACCACCGACTTCTCCTGGCGGTGGGCGTTCTTGATCAACGTCCCCGTAGGCCTCATCATTCTGGCTGGCATCCTCTTCGTTGTCCCCGAGACCAAGGACCCTCATGTCCGCAAGGGCATCGACTGGACCGGCAACCTTTTGGTGATCGTCGGGTTCGCCACCTTGGTATTCGGCCTCATCGAAGCCCCGCACTACGGCTGGTGGAGCCAGACCCAGTCGCTGTCGCTCGGGTCATGGACCTGGCCGGCCAACTGGCCCTCGCCGGTCCCGGCGGCCTTCGCTATTGCCGCGGTGGCGCTCATCGCCTTCACCTTCGTCGAGGCATCACGAGCCAAGCGGCGCAAGGTGGTGCTGGTGAACTTGGATCTGTTCAAGATCCGAAGCTTTGCGGCCGGCAATGTGGCCGTCACTGTGGTCGCCTTCGGAGAGTTCGGACTGCTCTTCGTACTGCCCTTGTTCCTCCAAGGCGTCCTCGGCTTCAGCGCCCTCGATACCGGTTGGCTCTTCTTGTCACTGGCCATCGGCTCGTTTGTCGCCGGCGGAGCCACCCCGCAGTTGGCCGCGCGGATCAGCCCTCGTGGCATCGCTCGATTGGGGCTGGCCTTCGAGATCATCGGCATCGCTGGGCTCGGCGCCACATTGAGTGCCACCGTGAGTGTCTGGGTGATGGCGGCCTGGCTGTTCGTCTACGGCATGGGTGTCGGCATGGCCACCGCACAGCTGACCGGGGTCATCTTGGTCGACGTGCCGGTAGAGGAGTCTGGTCAGGCCTCGGGCATCCAGTCGACTTCGCGACAGGTCGGCTCGGCACTCGGTGTGGCCATCCTCGGTTCTATCCTCTTGACCGTGTTGACGTCGAAGACGACAGCAGCATTGGCCGCGGTGCCCGGAATCCCCAAGTCCGTCTCCGATCAGGTCGTCCACGTCGTCAGCTCGTCTGGAGGCGCTGCCATCGGATCACTCGGCTCCATGCCAGACGGGACAGCCATCGTGGCGGCTGCCTCGAGTGCTGCCGTCGACGCCGCTCGTGCGGTCTCCTTTGCCGCCGCCGGCTTCATCTTCTTAGGGCTGCTCGCCACGCTGCTGCTGCCGCCAACGACCGACGAGTCATCTGACGCCTCGATGAAGATGCAGAACTCGGGATCCGCTAACGCCAACTGAGCTGGTTGCTCGTCCGATCAGCCCCGGGCGGTCCGATCAGCCCTCGAAGCCACCACCGTGGCTACCCACCACGGTGGCTGTAGATGGATATGGCCCGTCCTCCAACCGCTCGCCCAGGCCAGATTGGAAGGCGCCGAACGCGGGGGACGACTGCAGCGGGTTCTCCCCATCCTCGATGACGGCGATGTGCACGAAACTCACCCCGTCGTCGAGACGGAGAGCGGTATAGCGGATGCCGGCCGTCCCTTGGGCATCCATCTCGGCAAAGACATCCTCGATCAGTCGGGCGTTGTCATCGGCACTCTCGGGCGTAGTGCGGTAGCGGATCACGCGGATCTCGGCCATCAGATTCCTCTCATGGTGTTGTTACGGGCGTCGTGGGTCACTTCGGCGAGTCCCAGAGTTTCGAGCAATGGAGGCAGATACATCCCGAATCGTCCCCGGTATCCCTTCCGCAGCCCGTACCACCCGCCGACCGGGTTGTCGGAGGAGCGACCCCACGCCTCGACCGTGTCGGGTGCAGGGTCCTTCTTCTCGTCCGAGGCGCCCAGCGCCACCCAGTCACCCTGTGCGACCAGCCAGGTGTGCAGGTCGTCCACCGCCCGCCACAAGTAGGTCAACTTGGTGGTGCCGACCTGGCATACCAACTGCTCGGGGTCGGTGTCGGAGTCTCGGTATATCTCGTAGGCAGAGCTACCCGGTGGGGTGTGCAGCTGCCAGGGCTGGTCCTTGGTCCCGATGGTCATGGTTGATCCTTTTTGTCGTTGGTCTGCTGCTCGTGGTGGGTCGGGCGATCGTCGGCGGAGTCGGCTACTACCGCGGCCATGTAGTGAGGAAGCAAGGTCTGCCAGCCGAGCTCGTTTCGGTTGCGCCAGGTCTCCCCGTCGGCGCCTAGGTGCTCCCATCCCGTGTGTTCGATCTCCACCCGGGTCCCCTGCCCGCCTGAGGGCGTAAATCGGACCGACACCTCGGTGGCATCGGATCGGTCGCGGCGTAGGTGCCAGAGGTAGTCGAGCCGGTTCGGCGGCTCCCATACGGTGACTTCGCCCCACTCGTGCTCGACGCCATCAGGGGTGCGCTCGAAGATTCTGCCGCCGACGCCGGGCTCCAGGGTCACGGTCACCTCGTGGCTTGCGCTGACGGTGTGGTCCGTCGGCCACCAGGTATCGATCCGATCGGTCCACAAGGCGAAGGCGCGCGCTGGTGGACAGGAGACGTTGAAATCGAGCCGGAGAGGACTGGTCACTGTTGGGGTCCCTCCTCGTTGTTGTCGGCCAGCAGTCGGAACCGAGTGGCGGCATCACCCCACACCCGCTCGAGGTAGGTCTGGACCGCCTGGAGTCCCTGCTCGTGGAGGTGGTAGATCCGCCGGGTGCCCTCGGCCTGCTCGGTCACGAGGCCAGCATGGCGCAGGAGTCGGAGGTGGCGAGAGACAGCTGGCCGGCTGATAGGCATGGCGTCAGCCAACTCAGAGACGGCTTTGTCCCCCTCGCCCAGCAAGCGGAGGATCTCCCGGCGGTTGGGGTCGCCGAGCGCCTCGAACGGGTCGCCTGCGGGTACTGCTGCCGCCGGCACGGCGTCACCCACCTCGCCCAGCGTGCGCCGTGTGCGGTGTAACCGGTGCGGCCGTGGCTACCGCTTCGTTGATGAGTAACACAATGGTTACCGTAACTGTTCCGTTACGGATATACAACCGGTAGTTCCTACAGTTTCAGGACTACCCTCCGAGGCCGGCGAAGCCGATCCTTTGAGACAGCGCCACCTGGACCACTTCATCCACCAGATCCACCCCGCTCAACTCGCCGACGTACGCCAGATCCCGGGGCCAGCAATTGGCCTCCAGCACTACGGCGCGACCCTGGTGGCGGATCACATCGACCGCCCCGTACGTCAGCCCGAGCACAGCGATGCCCTTGATGGCTACCTGAGCCGCTATCCCACCTGGATCGGGGATGAGACGCATGCCGCCAGTGAGGCAGACGTCGTAGTCGGAAGAACTCCGTGCGTAGAAGGCTTTCTTGACCGTCACAACCTGGTCGAGGAGTTCACGGTCAGCGAGGGCCCGAGTGCCGATCTGTTGATCAGCCAGCATGGCGAGGTCGTACCAATGTCTGGAGATTCGCTCAGCAGCGCTGCGGTCCAGTTGATCACGGATGCACTCGTCGTGGGCCAACGTGGCCTTCTCCCAGAACGTGCGCTCGCCCGCCAACACGTCGACAGTCGGCGTTGGCAGCGCCACGTCGCGCCCCTCGAGCACCGTGCTCACGTAGGGCATGACGAGATACTTCGCACTCGGTGTGATCTGGTTGCGCGCACCGAACTCGATCTTGACGCTCTCGGCCAGATAGCCGCCGTCCTGTGGGTAGCAGCTCGGGTAGTTGAGGATGACGGTCTCCCCATCGGTCTGGACTACCAACGCTCCCGGGTCCGGGGCATAGTCGCCCAGTGCTCGAGCGAGGAGCGGGACGACGTTCGACTCGAGGTAGCTGCCCAGGTCAACAGCCACTTGTTTGCTCACCTTGTGACGCTGTGACCGAGTCTCCGGAATGCTGTCTGGGTCGTGGGACGGCAGCGTGACCGTGATGTCGATGTCCTCGGAGAAGCGATGGATGGCTCCGAACACTTTGGAGAGGGACGTTCCGCCCTTGAAGGCCATGGGGCAGTGATCTGTCTGCCCATAGAGGACGTCGAGGGCCCAACAGATCCACACGTCCTTCTCGAGGATCTTGGTCGGGAGACCTGTGTCCACGGAAGCAGCAACGTAGGCGTCGGTGCGGTCACCTTGTCCGAGGAGCAGGAATGGCTCAGACAAGAACTGGCTCCTCGATGTGTGATCCGACCCTGGTGCGTTCCTCAACGGGGTTCTCAAAATGAAAGAAAGCGTCGCTCAACCATGCGGGCATTGCTCCCGTCTCGTCACGCAGCACCCTGAACTCCTCTGCGGGCAGTGCGGAATGGATCCGCTCAATGACCTGAGAGTTGACCTTGCTCGGTCCGAGGTAGCGCAGTGCACTGAGCGCTGTCCCAGCCGGCCGGCCCGCCAGCGCCAGCTCCCTCGGCTGCACATGCTTGAGGCGCAAAGTGAGCTCACCCAGCTTGACCGTGCGGTTGGACCCAGATGTGAGGAAGACAGGGGAGAGTGGCGCTTGGGTGCTGAGGCCCAGTTGACGAGCTGCCTCGGCACCATGGATGGCGATCGACTCGGCGCGGCCCTCCGCCAAGGCCTCTACGACAGCTTCCGGCTCGGGAGGCACGGGGCCGACGAGTCGGCTGATCTTGGGGCGGTAGTAAACGCCCCTGGTCGCCCGCTTGAGCAGCCCGTTGCGGACCAAGCGACTGAGCGCTTGGTCCACTGCAGCACGTGGCCCATGACGGAGCAGCCGCGACGTGGGGATGGGCGTCCCGGCCGGCGCCTGCTCGAACTCCTCCCGGATAGCCATCATCGTTGACGTACTCATGTCAGATATAGTACCACTTTTTCTGACATTCTCAACCATGTTGCCGGAGTGGGTCGACCGACCACAGGCCCTCCACATGCCAGACGCCGCTCACTCCGGGGACCACCATCGAGCGGGCCGACCTTTCCCGGCGACCAAGAGACACCAACCCCGCTGCTCCGGTCTTCATCCCCCTCGGGACTGAGACCATCGACTCGATTGAGCAACAGGTACGCCAAACTGCCCAGCGAAGCCGAACACGTCGGCCCTAGTGCCTGCGGAAGCCAGAGAACTACCTGCCCGACCTCCGAAGCCAACGCAGCCCGAACCTGCGCTTGATGTGGTGCTGGAGGCCTGTGATGAACGACGCACACTCCTGAGCCGGTCCCCATGTGCCCAAGTTCATCTCGGCAGGCGCTACCACCGGGGGAAGCGTCCAGGCCTCATTGACGGCGCCGCCTAAGCGGATACTCACCTTGTTGCGGACCTCCGCGTACTTGCGCGCCGTCGCCGGTCTATCTGCAGCGATCCACGCCTGGTGGCAGGTGAGCCGTTCTTGGAGGTCGTGACCGCACTCGGCGAGGGCATGGAGCGTGGCCCCGTCTTCGGTGCGGCGCCGCACCCGGTAGGGAAACTCGATTCAGGCCGCCAGTGTCTGAACCGCCTCCACCCCGAGAGCGCCTCTACCCGGTCCTGCACAACCAGCACACAAGTGGAGTTGTGGAACCACGGGGAGGAACCGAGGGTATGCAGCCATGTGCAGCCATGTGCACAGCACAAGGAACCGCCCAGGAACCGCCGAGGAACTCGCCATTCCGGCACCCGCCCTGACCCCAAAATGCACAAAAGCCCAGGCCAAGGCCTGGACTTCTGTACTAGCCGAGATGAGTTCCTCGGCACTTGGTGGCGGGGGCAGGATTTGAACCTGCGACCTTCGGGTTATGAGCCCGACGAGCTACCAGACTGCTCCACCCCGCGTCGGTGGAAACCAGACGATAGCAGCGGCAGCCCGAAACCGCCAAGGCGGGCGCTTAAGAAATGACCGTCACAGGCACCACGCCGAACTCTTCACGGACCTCGTCGAGCGACCAGGCCACCATGGCCAGATGATCGGTGTGGCTGAAGTCACGCCGGCACTGCGCTCCCCGGTCGAACGCCTCGCCCAAGAGTTCGATGGCCCCTGGCCGCTGCAGCGACGCCGACACGGGAGAGAACCCCCCGGGGTCCAGCACCCCGGCCTCGTGGATCAACAAGTTCCCCAGGAATTGAATGAGGTTTTCCTCGGAGTCGTGCATCGCCATCTGGAACGCACCCAGGGCGATCTCGCCCTGCCCCGTGGGCTCGTATCCGGCGATCACGTGGTTCATGTCGTGACTCACTGACACGGCACTCATGACTGAGCCCTCTTTCGAGCCAGGTACATCGATTCCGTTGCGACGGTAGAACTCCAGGTATGCGTGGCCGAGTGAGCCGTCGGGCAGACCGTGGAACTCGCCCAGCCGAGCCTGCAGCACCGGGTCCACTTCCTGGTGTGCCCACACATCACCCTCGGTCCCGTCGCCGCTATCTGAAGCAGCCAGCAGCGATGGCTCGCTGTTGGTGGCCACCAACGAGCCGAAGCACCGCATCCAGTCCCCCATGGCCCGCTCCACTCCGCCATCGACCCAGTCCCGGAAGATCTCGAGGTCCGCCTCTTCAACACTGAGTGCGGCGGCGAACTCCTCGGCCCGAGCCACCTGTGCCTCCGAAAAGGGATGGCGACACGTCTCCAGGGTCACCATGATCAGATGGAATCGTCGGCGCTCCCCCTCGTCAATCAGTTCGCGGGCAGTGTCGGCTGAGTTGAGCGGGCGCAGACCGGCATCGCTCAGGTCTGGGCGCTTCCACAAGTGATCGGTGATCGACCACAAGACGGACAACTGCTCGTCGGTCGCACCTCCGTCCACATCAATCGCTCCGAGGAGCCCGCGAACGACCGATTCAACGTGATCTGGGTCGATGACGTACGGCATCTGCGAATCATACGCAGCGACCGCCGCCGGTCGGTGTCCCGGCGCTCAGTTCCCCAGCCCGGCGAGGGCCGCCGAGCCCGGGTTGGTGGTCGTGGTGGTTGGCGATGTGGCCACCGGGCCACCGGTCAGGGCCTGGACGGCTTGGAGACTCGTCTCCATGGCGCTGATACTGGTCTGATAGGCGCCCAGGTTCCCGGCCTTCAGGTCGGTCTGGGCTTGCTGATAGGAGGCCTGAGCCTGGGCCAGCAGCGCCTGGGCCTGGGGTGACAGCGCACCCGTCGACGTGCCGCCACCGCCACCGCCGGACGAAGAGGTCGAGACCGGCGCGGCGAACAGTGCCGTCAGCGCCGCGGACAGCGAGTTGCCGATAGCCGCCGGCTGATTGCCGTAGACGGCGATCACCCGCTGCAGCTCCGGGAAGGCGTTCCGAGACGACTCCACATAGAGCGGCTGAATGTAGAGCAGCGAGTTGGCCACCGGGATCATCAGCACATTGCCCAGCAGTACCGATGAACCGTTCTGGTTCAGCAAAGAGATCTGTCCAGACACCGACGGGGTGGCGTCGATCTTGGCGGCCACGATGGCCGGGCCGTTGACCGGGCTGTCCCGAGGGGTGACGAACATCTTCAGTTGGCCGTAGTGGCCAGGGTCGGATCCGGCGATCATGAACCCGGACAATGTCTGGATCTGACTGCCCGACGACACCGGCACGAACGCGTTGAGCAGGTTGAACGACTGCTCCGCCTCACCGGGAATGCGCATCATCTGATAAATCGGAGACATGCGGACCAACTGGCCGGTAGAGACCACCTGACCTTGGGCGTTGACCGTCTGGGTGGTGGCCAGGGCCTGGGCCGGCTGACCTGAGCCTGGGTCGGGGGAAAGGGTCCAGGCATCGGCTGCGCTGTAGAAACTCTGAGCCTTGACGATGTGGTACTTGCCGTATGCAGTGGCCTGCACGTTAAAGATGTCCTCGGGATAGCGGAGGTGACTGCGCAGCTCGCCGCTCATCTTGGTGGCCGAGGTGAACATCCCAGGGAACGCCTTTTCGTAGGTCTGGATGATCGGATCGTTGGGATCCATCACGTAGAAGGTCATCTTCCCGGTGTAAGCGTCGATGACCACCTTGACCGAGTTGCGCACGTAGTTGAACGAGCCGGACAATCCGCTACCCGGGTTCACTGCTCCGGTATCGGCGTTCTGCGCATAGGGATAGTTGGCGGAAGCCGTGTAAGCATCTTGGACCCAGTCAATGTGTCCGTTGAGAAGCACCGGGTACGGGTCAGCGTCCAGTTTGAGGAACGGAGCAGCCTTGGCCACCCGAGCTTGCACGCCCCGGTCATACATGAGCCTCGAGTTGTTGTCGATCTGACTGGAGATCAAGAGGTTGATGTCGTTGAACCGCACCGCGAACAGGAACTGGTTGAAGAACGAGGAGAGCTGCACTCCGCCGTCGCCCTTGTAGTGGGTCTCGATGTTGGTGCCGTTGGTGAGCTGATAGTCGATCTCGGGCTGCTTGGTGTTGGCCACTACGTAGCCAGCGTTGCTGAGCCCGAAGTAGACCGATGGCTGAGTCACGGTCGGCAGGCCATTGGTGGAGACCGGAGGCACACCGCCCACCGCGAACTGGGGGTCGCCGTTGCTGGTAGCCGCGTTGGACGGGGACACCACCATCCCGTAGCCGTGGGTGTACTGCAGCGTGGTGTTGACCCACGATGACGATGGCAGGTCCTGGTCGTTGACCTCACGGACGCCAACTACGGCGGGAGTCTCCACACCGTCGACCGGATAGCGATCGACGGCCAGGTTGTTGAACTGGTAGTACGACCGGATGTCCTGCAGCTTGTTGTAGGCGGGCTGCGTCAGCAGCGGGTCCCACAGCCGCACGTTGGCCAGAGTGTCGTTGTTGGCCGAAAGCTGGGCCGCCGACAGGGTGGCGGAGGCTTCATAGGGGGTGCTGGTCACTTGGGTGATCCCCATGGCAGCCCGGGTGGCCTCGATGTTGCGCTGGATATATGGGCGCTCCAACGTGTTCTGCGCCGGGTTCACTTTGAGGGCCTGGACGGCGGCCGGGTAGATCGTGCCCGCAGTCAGCGCCACCAAGAACCACAGCCCGACCCCCAGAATGGGCAGTGCCCAGCCCTGGCGACGGATGTTGTAGATCAGCAGGGCGGCGGCGGCCAGCGACACCAGGATCAGGAGTTGGAGGGCAGGGAGCCGGGCGTGCACGTCGGTGTAGCCGGCACCCTGCACGTAGCCGTTAGACGACAGATCGAGGTTGAAGCGGGCCAGGTAGTAGCCCACGGCCTTGGTCAGCGCGACCAGTCCAAGGATGACCGATAGGTGTGCCTTGACCGCTGGGCGCACCCTCGGGCGCGAGCCCTGCATGCGAATGCCGCCGTTCAGGTAGTGGCTCAGCGTGGTGACCAGCAGCACCATCACCAAGGCGACCAGCGTCCAGTGGATGAGGAACTGCTGGAACGGAAGGGTGAATACGAAGTAGGCGACGTTGCGATGGAACTCGGGGTCGGTGGCCTGGAAAGGCGTGCTGTTGCGGTAGAGCAGCCAGTTCTGCCATTGCCCCATGGCTTGCGATCCGACGATGAGTGAAAGCACCACGACTACACCGGCCCGCAGCCATCTGGCGTAGGGGCCGGTCACCTCGCGGTAGCGCTTGACGAACTCGTCTTCCGCGTCCATGGACGGACCCTTGGGAGCCAGACGCTCGGCCACCAGCAGACTGACCAGGAGCATGACGGCGAAGATGGCGCTGAACACCAGCATCAGACCGGCCTTCAACTCGAAGAGCTTCGTCCAGACCGAGTGGAGGGATACCGAGGAGAACCACAGCGCGTCGGTATAGAAGGTGGCGAACGTGTGCAACGAGGCAAAGACGACGACCAAGAGGACCGCTGCCGCGATCACCCACCGGTGGCGGCGATGACTCGCTGGCTTGGTTGCCGCGGGCAGATCACTGGGAGAGCGCACGGATGCAGCCTAGGGCGTGGCGGGTGCAAGTAAGCATCGACACCCGGGGTGGGCAGGAGGATGCAGATGTCCGGTCGGAAACTCCTCACCCGCTGGCTGCGCACCGTTGAGCCCGTTGTCCTCACAGTCGGGGCAAGGGGTCTCGTCGGGGAGGGCGACGGCCACCCACTCGAGACTCGTTCCCCCGGCGCCAGCCACGGCCAGGGACCCAAGCGAAAAGGCGGCCAAGACGTGATCCCCAGCCAGCCGCTCAATCCGCTCGCCCTTCCACTCGCGGAAGGCCGAGCCGACGTGTTCAGTGACGCTCGACTCCTCGGCCGACTCGAGACCGTCCCCAGCCAAGAGACGCTTGCGCAGCGGACCCACCACCGACTCAGCCAGGTCGTGGGCGATGGCTATCAGGGCGTCGCCGGAGGGGCGGCTCTTCGACTTGGCCGTGGGCTTACCCGTGGGCTTACCTGTGGGCTTGCCCGCGAACGAGGCTCCGGCTTCGGCGGCCTCCTCGAGCAGAGGGAGGGCCGCGGTCGTCACCGAGTCGAGGTGCTCTTTCTCGTCCGGCAGCAGCGCCGGTGACCACGAGGTCCCCTTAGCTCGGAGTTGGTCCAACAAGTCGTTCTGGTTGTCCTGGAGGATGCGCTTCATCCGACGAGCCAGCCCAGTAACCAGGGGGGCCATGAGCTCGTCGCGCTGCACGACCAGCGGGTTGCGGGTCTCCGGCGGCCCGTCGTCAGCGTCGTCGTCAGCGTCGTCGTCAGCGTCGCTGGCTTCGCCTGTTCCCTGCGTAGCCGGGTCGTCCTGCGAGTCCTGCGCCACGGGCTCGGATTCCGAACCTGCCTCGGTCGCGTCGCTCGGACCAGACTCGTCGTCCCCTTGAGCCGCCCGCAGCTTGGCGAAGAGTGCATCGACCTGCTCGACCGGTGGTGCGGCCGCACCAGCCTCTTCGTCAACACCAGCTTCGGGAACGGCCTGGGCCTCCGCCCTATCGTCCTCGAAATCCTCTTCAGGGGTTCCTCCGTCGGCCACTACGGCCACTACGGCCACTTCTTCGATCGCCGTAATCTCGGCGGCCTCTACTTCGGCCTCTTCGGCGAGCAGTAGGGCGGCCATCTCTTCGAGGGTGCCCTCTTCACCGCGGTTGGACACCTCACGTCCGGCGACCTCAGCGGCCAGCCGCGCCTCGTCCTCGGCCCGGAACAGGTCCCCAGCGATGGCCTCCACCGACTGGCGCACCTCGTTGACCGTCTCGGCCAGGCGCTCACGGCCAGCCCGCAGCTGCTCGATCTGCGCGTGCAGGACCTTGCGCCGTCGAGAGAGGTCGGCCAGCACCCGGGCCCGCAGCAGCTGCGCCTCCTCCACCATGACCCGACCCTCGGTCCGTGCTCGCTCGGTCATCTCCTCGGCATCGGCCCGCACCTTGTCGAGGGCAGCAGAGACCTGCTGCTCCGTGCGTTCCTGCAACGTCGTCGACGCGGCCTCGGCCTCGGCGGTCCGTTCGGCCAACAGCGCATCCGCCCGGGTCTGGGCTGTCTCGGACACTTCGGTGGCCTCGGCCAGCATCTGCCCTGACGTCTGGGTGGCCTCGGACACCAAGCGCTGCGCCTCGGCCTCGGCATTGGCCAGCATCTCGGACCCGGCGTCATGCGCGCTTTGTAGGACCCGAGCCGTTTCCTTGCCAACGGCGGTGGTCAGCATGTTGTCGTCGATGACCGGGTTGGCCGCCCGCTCTTCGGCATCAGCCAGTGCGGCCAGCAGCTCGCGCTCACGCTCGGCCCGGGCCCGGAGCCCTTCGGCGATCGATTCCAGGTAGGCCCGCACCTCGGTCGGGTCGAAGCCTCGGCGGACCGAAGCGAACGTGTGCCGAGCCACATCGTCGGGGGCGAGGTTGGAAGAAGAAGTGATGGTCAAGCGGTGTTCCTCGGGCATGAGCCAGAGCCTACGACTGCACGTCGCTCAATCGGCTCATCCTGCAGAAGCACTGGGGGCAGCCGTCAGCGTCGTGGTCGGCACGCGCCCACCAGCAGCACCGAGCACACGCAGCGCCTGGTCGAGCGTAGAGACCGCATAGACCTTCAGGCCCGGCCGATCCTTCAACGTGGCTGCCTTGTACTCTTCGGGCGGCACCAGGAAGATAGAGGCGCCGGACTTCTCCACAGCCACTGTCTTCTGGGCCACGCCGCCCACGTCCCCGACAGCGCCGGAGGCATCCATGGTGCCGGTGGCAGCCACCGTGTGTCCGCCGGTCAGCGAGCCGGTGGTGAGGGTATCGATGAGTCCGAGCGTCATGGCCAGACCGGCCGAAGGACCGCCGATGTCCTTTACGTCGATCGAGACCGGGAACGGATAGACGTAGTCGACCTGGTCTTCGGGCTCGATCCCGACAGTGAGGTAGACGCTCTGCCCGCCCAACTCGACCTTGGTCCGCTTCAAGGTGAGCGCCACCGGTCCCGCCGGACCGGTCCCCTTCTTACGCACGGTGAACGTCACGGTCTGACCGGTGCGATGAGGAGCCAGCGCCTCGGTCAGGGAACGCGCCGTAGGGGTCGCCACGCCGTCCAGGGCGGTCACCACATCGCCCACGTGCAACACGCCGTAGGCCGGAGTCCCCACGAAGGTCCCGCTGATGACAGCAC
>Ga0194062_1000819_pt1 | contig 13071 bp, 12 predicted proteins | sample SepL2225m_MetaG_FD_155481 | JGI IMG/M metagenome (GOLD analysis project Ga0194062, IMG submission 155481) | Anoxic zone freshwater microbial communities from boreal shield lake in IISD Experimental Lakes Area, Ontario, Canada - Sep2016-L224-25m | ecosystem: Environmental > Aquatic > Freshwater >... | reverse complement strand
TAATGATTGTGTTCTACGGCGGACTTTTCATTTCAATTTTCGGTGCGATGGCTTATGAAATATATCTTGCTATAAAATCTTATCAGGGTTCTTACATAAAGATACCTATTATAGGAAAGATAATTTATAAGAAGGTTTACGGGGAACTTTAAGAGTAGGTTCACAGAGAACGCAGAGAAGTCACAGAGATACACAGAGAAAAGACTTCTTCAGATTAACAACAAAAGAATTGAACGCGGATTTGCACTGATTTCAAAGAGATTAACGCAGATTTTATTTCAGGCTAAGAAAACAAAATTTGAATATAGATAAATAATAAAACCCCGTGATTGAATGGTCACAGGGTTTTGTTATATAAACTAATCGAGCATTTTTCTTAGTTCGAGCATTTTCTGATGTGGGGCATCGTTAGTAATAATGCCCTGTCTGGGTCTGTCGAGGTCCAATACAAAATATACCGATACTGCCATCATTATTGCGAAACTCCATATAACAATCCATGATATTTTATTGTGACTGCTTCCGAATCCAACAACAAAGCTGCCTATTAAACAAAGTGAGAACAGCAGCCACAAAACAGCATCGGGAACGTTAGCCGTACGTAAGGCATCCCTTGAGGTAACAACATCAATCATACTGTTTAAAGCGGGTATCATCTGATTTGAACGCAAAAGAGCATTCGGGTCAAGAGAAAGTTGTGAGGCACGTTTCCAGATGCGTTGAGATATTTTATCTGATTTATCCAGTGACAGCTTAATTGTATTTTCATCAGTCTTAGCCTCATAGTATAATATTCTTGCTTCTACATATTCCTTAAAATCTTTTCTGAACCCTGCTCTTGAACTGTCAGGATATAGGTCACACCGGAGAATTGCAGTACCGATATCATTTGCCTCTTCGATTACTATTTGCCTTCTCTGGTCATAACGTGTAACAGACATATTAAACGTGAAAGCAAGTATTAAAGCAAGCAACCCAAGCAGAGAACCCTGAATGGTTCCTATATGCCTGATTTTCTTACCGGGAGATTTCTTAGTAATGTATTCGGTAATTTTTACGGCAAACCAGTATAAGAAAACCATCATTAGCATCAGAACAACAACAATTGCTGTAGATGGTATTCCTGTCAGAAATGATTTTTCCATAATCGAATGCTAATTATTTTGCGAATGCGTTAAAATCATAGGTAAACTTAAGAGAACCATAAGTGTTTTTCAAATAGTTTTTTGCCTGAAGCTGATTGCCTATGCAGGCATCTATGGAAAAATTATCATTTATAGTGATTGTAGTTCCAATATCGATTAAATTAACAGGTCCCTCGTACTTAGCATAAATACCTCCTATGTCTGCGTAAGCAATAATATTATCTGTTACATAAAAATTCGGGTTTATGTTAAAGCTATATATAGGGTAAGGGCTGTTACCGTCCCAGCCTGCTCCGAGACTATAATCAAAATACGTAATATCAGAAACAGTACTCTCCATATTAAAGGTTGTAAAGTAGCCAAGCTGTTCATTCTGAAAGTTGGAATAGCCTGTTTTTGGAAGAAAGAACTGATTCTGCAAATACATCCCCGGACGGGATTTATCTTCCTTCATTATTCCTAAATTTGCACCAAGCATTATTGTGTTAAGACCATCTGACGTTTTGTTTGCCTTTATAGTCCTGTTTAGTTTTGTTGAAGTAGCCGAAGCATTTGAAACTATTTTTCTGTATCCCGTTATCAATTCAAGAGAAAGTCTGTTAACTATACCGACTTCGACGTCAAGTTCAGGAAGCATATAATCGTTTGATTTTCCTTCAAGAACAAGTGTATTAATAAAATAATTACCTTTGGCGCTGCCGTATGTCAGGCTTAGGTTTGCCGATATATATCCGGGTATTTCCATACCGCCATAAGACTGATCTTCACCTTCGCTTTTTGACTGAGAGAAAACGAATGAAGTCAGGAATACTACTAAAACAAACGCTAAAGAAAGTTTAAATATTTTCATAAAGTATTATATTTTTAATCTCAAAGAAAGATAAATTAAATATATTATCTGACATAATAAAGGGTTATTCAAAAAGCCGGCAAATATAAATACAGATGCCCTTCAGACTTATTTGTTCCGATAAATTGTTTCCAATATTTTGTTCGCAACTTTATGACGGTAATGCGAGCTTTCATAGAAGTTTGTTTTCTCTGTTGTTATTTCGTTAACACCTGAGAAATCGTATACATTCTTTTCTCCGAATACGTCTTTTAACAGTTTGATTCTGCCTTCGTCCAGTTTAATTTTATCGTACAATGGAGAGACGACGATTTTGTAATCTGTTTTATTGGATTTAAGGATAGAACTGATTTCATTCAGGATTCTGATTTCCTCATCTGATATCTTTACAAACTCATACTTCTTTGTGTACTGCTCAAAGTACGGATCATTGATTTCAAAATTCTTATAGTAGTTAACCGAATCGTGCAGTATGTCTTCTTCGTACCCGTAGGACACTTCGTTGTTAACAGGATTGTAAATATTTTTATACTTTGAGAATATAAACAGAATCTTCATATACGATCTATGTGTATGAAACAGGTTGTAATCCAGGAGACCCAGCATAAATTTAGGATGCAGAGAATACTTTAAATAGTTGTAATAAAACTCAGCGTAAGACTCATTCGATAATTCAGGCGGAGTGTGAAACATAGGACCCAGCCGTACTTTAGCTTTGCTCATCATTTCATAATCCAGAATTATTAAAGCATTATTAATCTTAGCGTGTTTATTGTTCAGGTAATGAAGCTTATCGAGTATTCCCGCGATAGTTTCGCCGTACGTATCAAAATGAAAAGCTTTAGATTCGGGAGGAAGATACTTTTCCCATTCAGTGCATTTATAAGATAAAGAGCGTGAGTTGCCAAGAATGAATGAATTAAATTTGTCCGGGTTCTTCTTGTATACCTGGGTTGACACATATTCCCTGTTAAGGTTTATAATCTGGCTGTCGTCGTAATAGTTATCGTATTTCAAAAACACTTTAAACGGGTCGGCAATGATAATGCAAACCACGAGAATGATGAATGGCATGAAGAACAGCAATATTTTATTAAGAAATTTAATCATAGCATCAGAATCTGAAGTATAAAAACTGTTCATTAACATTTCTCATAAACGTATAAATGATAATGATTAATGCATAATAATATCCATACCTGAAAGCCACGCTGTGTTTTTTAATAAACTGCAAGGGATGTTCCCTGCCTCTATGTATCCATTCAGATGCGGCAAGGAAAACAATTAACAGAACGAGTAATGAAGATGGCAGTACGGGTGCTTTGAAAAGAGAAGAAGAAAACATTTTGCCCGTGTATAAGAATGCTGAGTGAATACTTTCAGACCTGAACAGTATCCATCCGTAAGTGACCAGTAAAAACGTGGAGACAATCTTCACAAATTCGTTTAGGTTTGGGAAGTACTTATTCATAGCGGCATATTTTGTCGGGCGTGTATGATTATACCGAAGTATTTCGGGCAATAAGTAAACAGCATTTAATATTCCCCAGGAAACGAAAGTCCATTCAGAGCCGTGCCAGATACCGCTGATAACAAAGACTATAAAAGTATTTCGGATGACTTTAAGTTTTGAGCCGAAACCTCCGCCCAGGGGCATAAACACATAGACTCTGAGCCAGTTAAGGAGTGATATATGCCATCTTCTCCAGAACTCTGAAATTGATCTTGAGAAATACGGGTACGAAAAATTATTCGTTATTCTTATTCCGAGCAGTTTTGAAATCCCAACTGATATATCGCTATAACCCGAGAAATCGCAGTAAATCTGAAACGAGAAGACTAAAGCGGCAAGGAATAGAGTACTGCCCGTGTTCGCGTTTATGTTCGAATAAACTTCATTGACGTACAGAGCTGCCGTATCGGCAATAACAATCTTTTTAAAGACTCCCCAGAGAATCTGCTTGGCGCCGTCAACGCTCATACTGTAATCAAACTTTCTGAGTTTATTAATCTGAGGAATAAAGTTTACGGCTCTTTCAATCGGACCTGAAGCTACGGTCGGGAAGAAAGTTGCGAAGCATAAATAAGTAATTAAGTTATTGGCAGGCTCGATTCTTTTCTTATACACATCAATAGTATAACTTAATTTCTGTAAAGTATAAAAGCTGATACCGACGGGTAATAATATTCCTAATGTCTGAGTATTAAGATTAAGACCGACTGCATTAGTTAAAGAAACAAATTCAGGAAGAAAGAAATTAAAGTATTTAAAGAATATTAAAGCACCGATGTTTACGAATACACTGCCGTATAAGAATACTTTCGCTAAGTTCTTATTTTCATTTTTCTTTATACCAATGGCGAGGAAATAATCAATCAGTGATGTAGATAATAAAATTAGTAAGAAGCTGCTGCTCCAGAAATTATAGAAGACGAGATTGGAAACAAGGAGGACTAAATTCTGATATTTATTGTTTGACTTACCTACTATCCAGTAAGACAAATAGGCAGCGACGAAGAACAGGAAAAAATTTATTGTAATGAAGTTCAAATAAATTAATTATGGTTTATACTTTCGTAAAACATTTATCAAACGAACAACAATATGTTTTTTTAGCGTCCGATTTTCAAGTTAATAACAGAGCCGAAACTGCGTATTGAGTCAGGGTTTTTGATTGCGCTGACGCTTATTGAAGATTTTTTGCAGAAGGCTTGTTTCTGATTCTTCATTACGAATATTTTTCTTCTGTTTCTTCGGCATATAGTATACTACAGTTTTGCCGTATCTTTGTTTAAAAACTAAGTCTCCGATTCTACCGGAGAGGTTGCCAAGTATTGGATCTTTGATTATTGCCATATTAGTTTAGTTGATTGTTGGTTGTTGTTAGTTAAAAAATATTTTACCACAGAGAACACAGAGCACACTGAGCTTTTCCAAATAAAGAGCTTTAGAAAAAGCAAACAGCCCTGCGACCAGGACTGTTTGCTTACTAAATATTTTACATTTACGAACAGGATTCGGGAGATCGCTGAACCGGAAAGCGATGGCGGATTAGACCGATTAACGTGTATGGTTTTGAAGGAATGTTCCGCGAAAGTTTTCCCTAAGTGATAATTGCTGTTACTTATGTTTTGCATACTGTTCATTTTAATAATTTATTTTATGCTGTAAATGTGTCTGAATAATGTACAGGTACGCCATCTGCATTCAACGTTATCAGGGTAAAGTACGCTTTGTGTGTAGAGTACATATTAAAGAGCGTAGTTTTTTGCCCTGCGAGCGTGATTGAGAGTGACAACGGTGTTGCAAGATTCAGCGCAATTGGTTCAGAGGCGCAATATATGAATTTATAAGGTGCCCATCTTTCGTCAGTCGGTGATGTACAGAAAACGAGGCTCAGCAGCTGAAACGAAGTTTCAACAGCCGGGTCGATTTCCTGCAAAGTACCTATTGCATTAATTGCTGCTGTTATTTCGTCGTTAGCTAAAGTAACAGACGACTTTTCAGCGATGAAACCAAGACCCGGAACTATCGGCAGAATGGCGTCGAGACCATCCTTTAAGACATAAGGGTAATTAGCCTTCATCATTTTATTAAATGGAGTGCGCTTCGAGTCACCTGCTGATACTGATGTATTTTTCCAAAAGTATTTAAGGTGAGGAATTTCGCACATACCGTGTGCAAGTTTAAGACCCAGAGAGAATCTGGCTCTGACTTCCAACGATTTTTCACTTTGACTTACGTTGAAACTTGCCGGCAAAGCACACAAAGTGGTTTTGCCGTTAGTAATTCTGTAAATCTGCTGGCCTACTTTTCCGGAGGCCCTTCCTGTCAGCTCATTCTTTATTCGAGCCATGATATTATTTCCTTTGTTTTTTAAGACCTGAATACATAAATTTATTCAGATTTGGTTTTTCGTTTGCAAAACAAACGAAGATGAAAATTGTTACCCGTGATTGCAGTCACGGGTTTTTTAATTTTAGGTTCAGGGGGGACGTCTTCCGAGGAAGATTGCGAATTTATAGATAAGACCTTTTAAACAGCCAAAATACACAATGAACCTATTTTTAATGTATCTACTATGTACCTGGAATACACCCAGAGATGACCTATAATACAGACTCAATACTGTTTCAATACTTAAGCAATACTCGCTTAATGCAGGAGCAATACTGAATGAATACTTAATTGAATTGAAAGAACGAAGGAAACGGATTAGGGTATTTGAGAAGAAAACCTTCCGTTTAATATTCTTACTGCTTTCTGATATTTTGATATATTTTTTCTGCATGGTCTTTATACCAAATGCAGAAATTTCCAATAATCAGAAAATAATCGAAGTTAAACGAGAGATATGTTTATATTAATAAGGAACTTATAGAAAATATAAATTTACAAAAAGCTGCCAATAATCAAAATTTAATGTGCAGAAAATATAATTAGTCGTAGGAATTTTCTTCAGTATCACCGGAGAAACGATCGTCATAGGATTTTGGTTTCGAATTCGTAGTGCCTATTGATTCCCGTTCTTTTTTAAAAAGTGCCTCAAGTTTGGAATTCAAATTATCTTTTAGGTTTGAATATAATTCACCTTTAAACCGGTTTATTCTTTTGCTATCAAGTTTTTTATTTATTCTTTTTAGTAATTCAGCAAGAAAAATTTCATCTTTGAATATTTTATTCCAAAAGGAGGAGCTCATATTTGGTTTTTCAAGGTCTTTCAATCTTGGAATATCGTTCAGACCAACTGCCGTTTCGAAATAGTGTTTAATAATTTCTCCGTATTCGTTCCTTTTCTTGACAGGTTTGTTCTGTTTTTCAGACTTTTCAATTTTAGCATCTTGTATTGCGTCCCTCTCTACATCGTATTTGCATTTCAGATAATCAAATTCATTCTCAAATTGTCTTAGTTCCAAGCCAAATTCGATGCTCGGCACTCTAGACATTTTATTTTGGCACCTGCTTTTTAAGAATTTAAAGTACAGCATCTTCAAACGCAAATCGGGCAGTGCTTTATTGCTATACTCTTTAGCTTTATCGTATTTATATCCCCATTCAGGGAAAATTCTATCTTCGGATGTTATACCTTCCTCTAAATAATACTTAGTATCTTCAACAGCAACAATCATTTCCAAGGCATCTTGTTCATTTCTCAACAAGGGCAAAAAGTAAAGTTTTAAATAGTCTTTGAATATTTTGTATTTTGATATCGGATAAGTATAACCATTATTGCTTTTCCATTTTGGAATATTGTCTTTCGGAAAGTTAGTTTCCAGTTCATACAATTCATAGATTTTAGATAATAAAATGTCCGAGAACATCATACATATTGTGTCCAATTTGCGATTTAGCTCTGTTATCCACCTTAATCTTGTATGATTATCTTTGAGTTTACGAAATTTATAGTCTATGTCATTTTGATAGAAAATCAATTCAAAATTATCTGATATTGTGCTCTTATATAGAGACAACTCTCCAACATTGTGATTTATGTTTTGCTCCATTAAATAAATTTTGTTAAAGAGGTTAATATATTTTAAATCTGCGAAAAGACCATAGGTTCTGTTATACTGTGCTAAAATCATATTATCCTTAGGGTATTCTTCCACCATATTCAGATGTTTATCTTTTAATGAATACTTTTCTAAATAGTTATCAACATCAATGTTATTTTCACATTTCTTTAATTCGCTGAAAACCTTTATGCAGTATTTATAGAATTTTAACTGGTCATCGATGTTCTGAAGAGAATCAGCAAAGTCAATAATTTCGTTATAGTTTAAAAATACGGGGAAGTTATCCATATTAGTCAGATGGTCTCATTAAATGAGTTGAGATTTTAAGAATTTAAGTTCCTTTGATGAATTAAGTGCTTCCAGAAAATCATTAAGTTTGGTTTTTACTTTTCTGAATTCCTCACTGTGCAAACCGTTCGGTGTATGAGGTAAACCAAAGTCAACGGGGTTAATATTGTTTGCTTTTGCGACAGAATAAAGCCATTCTTCTAAACGGGGGCAGAGCATTACAATTTTATTATTATTAGGAATGTCGTTAAAAACTTTTATTCCATGGTTAGCGGCAAAAGGATTTCCTAAACCTGCGATATAAGACGGCTGTTGAGTTCCAGAATCTTCGTCAACCAAGCCGATAACTCCGGTATTTTTTGACAGCGAATTGCAAACATTACCTTTAGAGAATGAATGTTCTTTGTCTTTTTTAGGAATAGAAAAGAAATCGAGCAAAGCTCCGTCGTTATCGCATTCGTAATAAACTTTCATTGTATACTATCTGAATTTATCCAAATTGAAAAATATACTTGAGTCTTCATCCCTGAGGGCAAGAACTTCCACGGGATTTAAGAGTTTAAATTTGGTTTGAAAATCTTCATAATAAGTAAGGAATATTCTTAAATCACTTTCAGGAGTTTTTTCTGCGAGTGTTTGCAGGAAATACGGGTTGTGTGTTGTAAAGAAAAACTGATTAGTATTGTACTTTGCAATCCTTTCGGCAAGGTGCTTGGTATATTTAGGAAATAAATAAACGTCGGGTTCATCTAACAAGATTGTCGAATCTGTGTTCGAGTCAATGATTGCAGTAAAGAACAAAACTCTTTGAAGAGTATCGGCAACGTTATAAAATGGCTGTGATATTAACACACCATCCTGGAATCTTGACAGATTGATTTTTTTACTGGTCTGTTCTAATTGTAAGTAGTAGCCATAATTCTCAAATAAATCCGCGGCATATTTCCTCAATTCGGGATTTATGGACAGAATATTAAATAAATTCTTACCGAATGGAGGGTAAAGGAAGTTTAATTCCTTACCTTCGTAAACTTTGTATCTTTTAAATTCATAGAACTTCACAGGAAGTATTTTGGAAGGACCAACGCTTCCACCCCATTTATTATTCTGGTAATATGCTTTAAAACTATACTCAGGAGAATAATCATCATTATAATTAATCGTATATTCAGAGTTTACATTGGATATTTCTAAAACAGTATTACGCGAAAGTTTCTGATCAGATAATTTATCAACATCATCAAAAGTAATTGCCAAAACAACATTTTGGTTAATATTATTATCGTAGAATAAATTACTAAAGTCTTCATATCGTACAATATTTTCCACTCTCTTAGCAAATTCAAGGCCTAATAAACCAATTCCTTCTAATACATTAGTCTTTCCACAATTAGGTTCACCAATAAAAACATTTATTCTTCCACAGTTTAAATTGGCTTCTTTAATTGATTTAAAACCTTTTATTGAGATATCTTTTATCATTATAATAATTTTTCAAATATAACGTTAATTAATATTATCTTAAATGCTTATGTTTAGTATACTTCGATTTCATTTCCTGCCTCTCTTTTTGACCTCCTTTAGGAGTGGTTCGGTGTATTTTTTGTAGAGGTCGAAGAGGAATTCGAGGCGGGAGAGTTCGTTTGGGAATGGCTGTGGACGATAGCAGAGGTCGACGGCTTTATCGAGTTTGTTGTGAGCATCTACGAGTTTTTTTGGCATTGCGAGTGGGTCGTAGAGGTCGGCGAGGGATTCATTTTTGAATTCTTCGCGGACCGCTAACAGGTTTTCGACTGCTTCTTCTACTCTTTTTGTCTTTTCGTCTGATGGATTATCAGGGAATGGGAAATTATTGTATACGAGTTTATTTGAATAACGATAATCGCTTTTCATCCTTCCACATACCTGTCTCATAAAAGCATTATGCATAAGCGAAGTAAGTATTCCGAAAATAAAACGAGAAGCATTTGGCAAACAAATGCATGAATCACTGACAATATAGTCTTTAGGTAAATATGCAATCGGAATATATTTCCTTATTTCCGAAGAAACTCTTGGAATTAAAACAAAATCCTCTTGAGGTTGTCTTATTTCTGCAAAGAGATAAGGAATATTTGCGAGTTTCACTGTTGCTTGTTTTCTGCTCTTTAATCTAAACTCTCTAACATTATCTACACGTTTCAAAATTTCCGGCATAGATTTAATTTCTGAAGGTGTGACATCTTGAAGCCATAAACACCATCTCTTTTCATTATTTAAGAATTCTTTAGCACTCAATATAGGTTTGAAATACTTCAAAGCTAGTGGCTCTTTCTTTAAAAATTCATCCTTTTCTAAGTTCGTAAACATAAAGTTTCCATCGTCAGTAGGTTTGCTTCCAAACACCATTTCTGGAACTTTACAAAGAGGTTTCATTCTGCTTGGGAATACAAAATCTTCAAAATCTATTAAATAAGGATTGATGTTTTTAGCTTTGATTTCTACAGGTTCAGATTTTGGTGTTTCGTAATCATAAATATATTTATTAATCACGTCATAATTTGCAAAACCGATTATAACAACATACACTTGAGCATTACGCTTTGCTTCATTACTCCACTTAAATGTTCTATGCGCAAAATGGATTTTAATATTTTTTATGAATAAATGATTCCATAGAATACCAACCTGTTCACCTTGTGCTATTGAATTAGTAGAAACAAAAGCAACTTTGATTTTTGTGTTATGTATAAATTCTGATGCCTTAATATACCATGAACAAACATAATCAAGGATTTTATAATTATCTGTAGTATGAAAAACCAAGTCCATATCTTCGTCTTGTTGTTTAGACCTATCATTCTTTGAAATAAACGGAGGATTGCCGAGGATGTAATGGCAGTCTTCTTTTGGGATGATGGTGTTCCAGTCGAGCTGTAAAGAATTTCCGTTTATGATTTGAGCGGACTTTTTTAAAGGGATACGTGCGAAATAACTTCCGAACTGTTCGGACAACTTCAAATTCATCTGGTGGTCGAGAAGCCACATTGCGACTTCTGCTATACGCGATGGAAACTCTTCGATTTCGATGCCATACATACAGTCAACATCTATGCGGCTTAAGCCCATTGGTAATTGCATAGACGGAGAGAGTTTAAAAAGATGTTTCAGCACTTCTATTTCCAGAAGGCGAAGTTCCCTGTATGCGATGATGAGGAAGTTTCCACAGCCACAGGCGGGATCGAAGAATTTGAGTTTGGATATTTTGTCGTAGTACTTTTCAAGTTTATTGGAGTTTGTCTTGCAGTCTTCAAACTCTGAGAGCAATTCATCGAGGAAAAGACTTTTTATTACCTTCATTATATTCTTTTCGGAAGTATAATGAGCGCCAAGGTCACGGCGTTTATCTTTATCCATTACAGACTGAAAGAGAGAGCCGAATATAGCAGGAGAGATTTTGCTCCAGTCGAAACTGCTGCATTGAAGAAGAGTGCTTCGCATATCTGAATCGAAAGATGTGATAGGAAGGCTTTCTTTGAACAGGTCGCCGTTTACGTACGGGAACACATTTATATCTTCGTCGAGATTTTTCTGGCGTTTATCTAAGGGAGTATTGAGTGTTTGAAATATGTTTGCAAGATGCACGCCTAAATCGGAACCGTCTGTGGACGTTCTGTTTTTAAGGAAGAAATCGAAGTGACCGTTTGGCTGAAAAATGCCTGTATCATCTGCGAAGAGAATAAAGAGAATTCTAACGAGAAACCTTTCGAGGTCGTGACCTTCGTAGCCGTTGCTTTTCAGGGCATCGTGGAGCAAGCCCATAAGGTTTGCGGCGGCGATATTGACGGGGTCTTCTTCTTTGAACTCCTGACGTTTATAACCAAGAACAAAATCGAAAAGATGAATTTTGGTATGGAGTTCGTGCAGATGGAATTCCTCTTTAGTGTCATCTTCAAGATTATAGAGGCGAAATTTATCGAAGTCTGTAACGAGAATGAAGTGCGGAAGTTCGTGTTCGGCGATACCAGGGAAATAGTCTTTTGCCTGAGTGAAAGCTTTATCGAGATTCTTTCCTTTGGATTTATGTTCAACGAGAAGAACGCCTTTCCAGAGCAGGTCTATGAAACCGATACTTTCGTCGAGACGGGTAACGGGTTTTTCGAAAGTAGCAACACGGCGGCGTGAAATTCCGAAGATATTGAAGAATTCATCCCAGAAGGTTTTAGCTTCTGCTCGTTCGCTTGAATCGTTATCCCATTCTTTAGAGAACTTAAGTGCACGGCTTTTAATCTCATTCCAACTAAGGGGCATAGAGTTATTTTGTTTTATTAAAATAGTAATTTTATTTTATAGAAGTTATGGGAAATTTAGGGAGAGGGATTTCTTGTTTAAAACTAACGGTTAAAGAAGTGACAGAAAAAAACAAACGGGAAGATATTCAAAATATTTCACTTGTTTTAAAAAATTAATATTATTAAAATAAAAAGAATGTATATTATAAAATTTATGAAAACCAAATATATATCAGCTAAAATTCTCTATACACTTCTATTTACTATTCTTATCTTTAATACGACATATTCACAATTAATGGAAAATCTTGATTTTTTGTATGAAAGGGATATGTTAAAAAAAGTTTATTTACACAAGAAGGTGACAATTCGTTTTATTGGAAAAACGAATATTTTATTCATTACAATAAATAATGAAAACCGACTTTGAAAAAGATATTTATAATATTAATAATGTTTTCAGCATTGATCGCTAATGCACAGTGGGTTCAACAAAACTCCGGAATAACTTCAAATCTTTATGACGTTAAATTCATTAATCGTTATACAGGTTGGGCACTGGGTGATGGTGGCAAAGTACTTAAAACCACTAATGGCGGGATAAACTGGATGAATATACCGAATCCTTCTTATATTGGCGGAGGTATATTATCGTCAATATTTCCTGTTGATTCAATGTATTGTTATGTTGCTGGTGGATATGATGTAATATTAAAAACAACTAACGGAGGATCAAACTGGATAGAAATAAGTAACGGACCGCTATTAACTGGAGGTTATAATGGAGTTTCCTTTATTAACAGAGACACGGGTTGGTTTTGTGGTAGTCATCGTTTACTTCGTACAACAAATGGAGGAATTACTTTTGATTCATCAAGTACACCTACATTTACAAATGATCTTTACTTTAAAAATTTTAATGAGGGATTATATTGTAATACAGGGGAAGTCTATAAAACAACTAACATGTTAGTTGTTTTATAGACTTCCCCTGTATTAC
>Ga0194062_1000818_pt1 | contig 13076 bp, 12 predicted proteins | sample SepL2225m_MetaG_FD_155481 | JGI IMG/M metagenome (GOLD analysis project Ga0194062, IMG submission 155481) | Anoxic zone freshwater microbial communities from boreal shield lake in IISD Experimental Lakes Area, Ontario, Canada - Sep2016-L224-25m | ecosystem: Environmental > Aquatic > Freshwater >... | reverse complement strand
AGCGAATTCTGCAGGCTCAGTGCCGATCGTTTTCTGGGCCCACGTGAGGGGACCGGCGAAATCCTGTTTAATCCCGTCGACACCCAAGTCTTTACGCCCCGCCCCGCCGCCCGACCGCCTGGCGATCCCGTCATCCTGGTCTCAGGAAGTCATCTTTACCGCTTCCGGATTGAAGCCTCCATTCTCGCTTTTTCCAAGTTCCGAAAAAGCCACCCCGGCACCCGCCTGATCGTGGCCGGCCGGTATTGCTGGGGATCCGACGAAGCGGCCTGCCGCCTTGAAATCCAGAACATCGCCATTCAGGCCGGAGTCAATGAGGCCATTGACTGGCGTGGCACCTATACTCAAGCCGAAGCCCCCGCCCTGATGCGGGAAGCCGATATTCTATTGCATCCCACCTATAACGACGCCTGTCCCCGCCTGGTCGTCGAAGCCATGGCCTGCGGCCTTCCCGTGGTCTATTCCGCATCCGGTGGCGTTCCTGAACTGGTTGGCCCCGAGGCCGGGGTCGGCATCCCCGCGCCCCGCGACTGGGATGAAATTCATCCCCCGCAGCCCGACGCACTGGCCGCCGCGCTGGAAACCGTTTTATCGAACCAGGCCGCGATGTCCGCCGCCGCCCGCCACCGCGCGGTCACCCTTCTCGATATCAAACCCTGGCAACAACGCCACACCACCCTCTTTCAAAAACTCATTTCATGACCCAGCCACTCGTAACCATCCTGATGCCCGTTCATAACGGCGCTGAATTCCTGACCGAAGCCATCGACAGCATGCTGCGTCAAAGCTTGAAGGACTTCGAATTACTGATTGTAGACGACGCTTCCACCGATTCCTCCGCCAGCATCGTCCAGGGTTATTCGGATCCTCGGATCCGGCTCATTCAAAGCCGCGAACGCCTGAAGCTTTCGGGTGCCCTGAACCTCGGCCTCGACCAGGCACAAGGCCGGTATATTGCCCGGATGGACGCGGACGACATCAGTCTCCCGAATCGGCTTGAACGACAGGTCCAGTTTCTGGAGAGCAATCCCGACATCGGGCTCTGCGGCAGTTGGATCCGGTATTTCGGGGCCTCAGCCGCCCTACTTGAGCGTCCGGTGAACCCTGAGGAAGTCCGGGGCTTCACCCTGCTCGATACTCCCTTCGCCCATCCCTCGGTCATGATGCGCCGGGATCTGATGGAGCGCCACCATCTCCGCTTCGACGGCAGTTACTTCCCCACCGAGGACTTTGAACTTTGGACCCGGATGCTGCAGCACACCCAAGCGGCCAATCTGCCCGAAGTCCTTCTCCACTACCGCGTTCACGGAAAGAGCCTGACCGGTTCTGACTGGTCCACCATGGATGAGCAGGCCATCCGGATAATCCGGGCCCAACTCCTGCTCCTGGGCCTTGACCCCACGCCGGAAGAATTGAGATTCCACCGCCAGTTGGCCATGGGGCGCCTGACCATGACGCAACCACTCCTGGATCAGGCCGAAGCCTGGCTTCCCAGGCTACTGGCGGCCAACCACAAGTCCCAGTTCTTGCCACCAAAGGCCCTTGAATCCCTGTTGTGCGACCTCTGGGAACGAACCTGCCTGCACAGCGCCCGGCTTGGCTTTGAGGTCGCCAGGCGTTATGCTGACTCCGCGTTGAGTTCCTCCGATACCCGGCGATCCCGGCACCAGTGGCTGATCCGGTTGGCGGCGCTCAAGGCGAAACTGACATGAAAATTCTTCATCTTAACACCTTTGACATTGAGGGCGGCGCGGCACGCGCCGCCTGGCGCCTGCATCAGGGACTACGCTCGCTTGGTACCGACTCCCGTATGCTTGTCCAAACCCGGACCAGCGGGGATTCCAGCGTGGTGGAGCGGGATTCTGAACTAGCACGCGGACTTGGAAAACTTCGCCCCTACGCCGAAATCCTGCCCCTGCTCGCCTACCGGGGCCGCCCCCCAACCCACTGGGCAACGGAATGGTTGCCAACCCGGATTAACCGTCAAATCACCGCACTTAAACCGGATCTTATTCACCTTCACTGGATCTGCCGGGGCTTCATGTCCATCGCCGATATCGGCGTCCTGGCGTCACGAGTGCGCACCCCGATCGTCTGGACCCTGCATGATTCCTGGGCGTTTACAGGGGGGTGTCATGTTCCTGGATCCTGTACGCTTTACCAGAAGCAATGCGGGAAATGCCCTCAACTGGCCTCGACCAAAGAAGACGATCTCAGCCGCTGGATCTGGGAACGCAAACATCGCGCGTGGCAGAAAGCCCGGATCACGGTCATCACGCCCAGCCAGTGGCTTGCGGATTGCGCCCGTAGCAGCTCCCTCTTCCGGGAACAGCGAATCGAGGTGATTCCCAACAGCATTCAGGCCAGCGAATACTGCGGCATGTCCCGTCAGGAGGCCCGCGCGGCCATGGCTCTTCCGCAAGATCGGAAGCTGGTTCTCATATCGGCCATGAACGCGACCCATGACCCCAACAAGGGATTCCGTTTCCTGGCGACAGCACTCCAACAGCTGGCCGCTTCGGGCTGGCGGGATAAACTTGAGCTCATAGTGGTCGGCCAGCAGGCGCCCCCCACCCCGGTCAATACCGGAGTCCCGACCCGTTTTCTCGGAGTGTTGCCTGATGAGCGCTCCATGCGCCAGGCCTACTCGGCCGCTGATGTCACCGTGCTTCCGTCGCTTCAGGAAAATCTGCCCAACTCGATCATGGAGTCGATGGCCTGCGGAACCCCGGTGGTCGCCTTTAACACCAGCGGAATTCCCCAGCTTGTGGAACACAACGTTACCGGTTATCTCGCCACGCCGGGCAACAGCGCCGACCTGGCGGCGGGAATCGGGAGCCTCCTGTCCGACGATATCCGGCGGACCCGGTTCGGGCAGGCCGCCCGCTTAAAAATCGAGCGCGACTTCGACACTCCCCTCATCACCCAAAAAACACTTTCACTCTATGAACACCTGCTCACCGGGGGCTGACGCTCCGATTCTCACCATTATCACCGTTGTCCGGAACGGCGCCGCCACACTGGACGCCTGCATCCAGAGCGTTATCGCCCATCAGGCACCCAGCGTCGAGTATGTGGTCATCGACGGGGGCTCTACGGACGGCACGGTTGATTTGCTTCGCCGGTATGACGACCAGATCGCCTTCTGGTCCAGCGAGCCGGATAAAGGAATCTATGATGCCATGAACAAGGGCGTTTGCCGGGCGGCCGGGGATTGGATCCTTTTTCTGGGAAGTGATGACACCCTGGCTGTCGATCTTGCAGCCATCCTCCCCCTCCTTCAAGACAAACAGACCATATACTATGGAAACGCCTGGTGGCGCCAATCACGCCGCACCTATGACGGGCCATTCTCCGCGTCCAAACTCGCCTTAACCAATCTCTGTCATCAGGCCGTCTTCTATCCGCGCCAGGCCCTGCTGAAGTACCCCTTCAATCTGAAGTACCACACCCAGGCCGACTGGGAGGTGAATATGCGGTGTTTCAGTGATCCGGCATTCCGGTTCCAATACTTCCCTAAAACCATCGCCAATTACGATGATGCCTCAGGCATCAGTTCAATCCGGCGCGACCTGATCCTGGAGCAGGACTATCTCGGACTTCTCTGGCGTCACTTTCCCTGGCCGGTCGCCCTCTGGCGCTCCACGATTACGCTGGGCGGCAGAGCCTTGCGAAAACTGGGCTGGAAAGGGCGCCCGCCTTACGCTAAGAGATAACCCGCATGGACCCCAATACTTCTGATCTTCTCGGCATCTGCATTCCGACCTACAAGCGGCCGGATCAGCTTTCGGCCTGTGTGGAATCCATCATCCGCTCCATTGGTGACCGGAAAATTCCGATCATCCTATCGGACGACTCCACTGATGACACCAATGTGGACGTTGTCGCCCGGCTTCGCGCCCGGTATCCCCACATTATCCATGACCGGAACCCGGTCAACCTGGGGATTGACCGGAATATCCTCAAATCGGTCGATCTTTGCACCTGCCGGTATGCCTGGATGATCGGCGAGGATGACAGAATGGTCCCAGAGGCTGTAGCAACCGTACTGAATGTCCTTGAAAACGCCTCTGTCGAATTGCCTTTCGTCTATGTCAACTACGCCTCCGTGGATGAAACACTGACCCTGGTTCTGCATGAACAATCGCTTCCCCTGAAGCAGGATGTCCGGAAGCCGGTGGAGGACTTTTTCCAGACCGAGGCATGGTCCATCGGGTTCATCGGGGCCTGCGTCATTAACCGTCGTCTCTGGGCTACAGCGAAGCGGAATCCCTATCTTGACTCCTACTTCGCCCACGTGGGCATGATTTTGGAAAGCCTCAAAGGACAAACAATCCATCTAATTGCCAAGCCGCTTGTCCTTAACCGCTGCGGAACCGCCCGGATTTTCACCTGGACGCATTCCGCCTTTGAGGTTATGTCCGGCTGGTCACGAATGACCCGAGCCTTGGAACCGATTTATGGCGAAGCGGCCTGCGCGAATTCCAATGATTCCATGGACGCCGCCCACGGCACCGGAACCCTGCTCTGGTACGGCTATCTGCGGGCCGACCGTGCCTTTTCTCTGGCCGCCTATCACAAGCACGTACACCAGGCGCCTCATGCCCCGCTCCATAAGTTTTGCGCCCGGATGATCGCGATCACGTCGCCCGCATTATTTCAACTAGTCCGCTGGGTCCTTACCCATATCCGCCGCCGCACCTGCCGCACCATCTCCGGGTATGAAACCTGACACCATAGCCGCCTCGCTTCAAGAACGCTTCCCGTCGCTGATCCGCATCGATAGGGCTGACACCTTCTGGAAACGGGCGCTAGGCCTCATGGGAAAACCCCGTCTTGAAGCCGGAAGGGGATTGCTGATTTCCCACTGCAGCTCCATTCATACCTGCTTCATGCGTTTTCCGATCGATGTGGTATTCCTGGACGAACACAGCCAGCCCGTGAAGATCGTTCGCAACATCAAACCCTGGCGCCTGCTGTGGGGTGACAGAAAAGCCTGCTCAGTCCTCGAGGTCGAATCCGGCTGGCTACCCTGAAAAATGATAAATTTATTTTGTACCCGCGCACAATAAAACAGATACTTCATCCGTTTTATCCAACATGTCTCAATTAAGGGGCAAAAAATAAGGAGTTATTATGAAGAAGATTGTATCGATGGTAGCGTGTGCGACGGTGGTGTTGCTGGTAGCTGGAGCCGCTATGGCGGGAGAAAAGGGTAAGGGCAAGGGCGAATTCTTCGCCAAAGCTGACACCGATAAAGATGGCAAGCTGTCGCTTGTGGAATTCAAGGCCAGCTGTAAGGATCCCGCAAAGGCAGAGGCCAAGTTCACGGCTGCTGACACCGACAAGGACGGCTTCCTGACTCCCGCAGAACTCAAGGCGGCTCATGGTTGCAAGAAGGGCGAAAAAGCGGCTTGCGACAAGCCCGCCGTTGCCCCCGTTGCCCCCGTTGCTCCGGTTGCCCCTGAGGCAGCGAAGTAATTCGAGCTATAACTGCTTGATGGGAAACCCGTTACGGTCACTGACCTAACGGGTTTTCTTTTTTGAGTGGATTACTTTTCCACTTCCGGAGTCAGAGGTTCAATCGTGCTGATCCGAACGGCTTCAAGAGTCTTGTAGATGCCCAGCTGGGTTTCCAGCTTCACATCCCCGGAAGGAAGTTTCTCGCCCAGAACCCCCGTCAGCACGTCCCCTGTCGTCAGAGTTATGCGGGTATTCGCCACAAAAACACGCTTCAGGATTTCCTTCAGCGTAATGGTCTCCCCCTTCACGATGGTTATCCGCTTTTCCACGGAGCCACATCCCTTGAAACGGAGGGACACAACATGGGGCCCAACCACTAACTCGACATCCAGTTTCCCAACCGTCTCATTGGAACCAGGCATGATCGTGCCCTTCTCAACTCCGTCCACCAACACACTCACGCCATCGGGCTTGGCCATAATGGACAGGGTTCCCACATTCCGGACCAATTCAAATGCCTCCACGTTTTTCTGACCTTTATTGAGTTCAAGGGTACGGGTTTGGGTCTCACACCCCTCGAGTTCCGCACGCAGAACATGGCTCCCAGACTCCAGACCGTCCAGCGTCAGTGGCGTCTGCCCCCGAAGCTTGTCATCCACAAAAAGCCGTGCCCCAGTCGGGGTTGAGAGGATCGTCAAAGTCGACGGCAAAGCCTTGAGGGGAATATCCAGCGTTTGTTCCTCATTGGCCTGCAATTTGATGCGAGCCCTGTAGACAGTATATTCCGGTAATGACACCACAACCTCATTCTCACCGGCGGGCAATCGGTCCAATTTGCAGGGCGTTACTCCCTTGGAAAGTCCATTAATCGTCACGGTAGCCCCGGGAGGTGTGGATCCGATAGTGAGCAGTGCGGAATCGGACGCCAGGGAGACCAATACGGCCTTCGGAATACGATCCACCACCTCCATTTCAACATCGCGGCTCAGGTATCCCGGCGAGGACGCCTTGATCCGGTATTGACCTGGTGATAAATCCGTAATCATCAGGGGTGCCTTACCCCGATGCGCTCCATTGATCTCAAGATCGGCTCCGTCGGGAACGGATCGCACCAGAATCAACCCGGTCAGCCGTTCCAAGGGAATTTCCACCGATGATCGCTGGCCTGCGGTGAGGGTGACGGTTCGCTTTGCCGTAAGATATCCCGCCTTTTCAACCTGGATCAAATGAAGTCCGGGCCGCAAGCCATTGATCGTTGTAGGCGTCTCTTCCCGCACAACACCGTCAAAAGTCACGGTTGCCTTGTCCGGGATGGTTGCCAGACTCAAGCGGCAGGGCAACTCCTGCGCCCTTGCCGGAAGACCCAGGGCGAGCAACAAAACCATCATTCCAAATTTCAGAGCGTGAAGTGCCATGCTATTTTTCCACCGACAGATGCCGTCCCACATCCACCATTTTTTTATCTACATTGCGATACCGTTCGTCGGAGGGATCGGGAATCATATCCCGCATGATCTTCAACTGCCGATCCGCCTCTTTCCAGTCGCGCAGTTTGACCGACCGTTCTGCTAAAAACAGAAGATCCTCATACCGTCGTTGCATTTCACGCTGGCAATCCGCCTTGGCGCTTACCGCTTCCCCGTAAAACGCGGGCTTCGGTTCAATGGTTTCAAGATACCACTCACATTCCGTGTAACTCCGGATCGCCTTGAAAAGATTCCCGTCGCGAACCTCGCGTTCATCCCACATTTTCTTTCCCTGCAACAAGGCCTCACGCGCCTTCACCAGCAATGTGGCAGGATCAATGGCCAAGGCGGCAAGGCCCAGTTCGTTCTTGCCGAATTCCTCAATGATCGCCCGGACGGAAGCAAACACCTCCGGCTCAAGGTGATTGACCACCTTGACACGCCGCGTCTTCACACCGATGGTCACAGACAGGTCGGAAGCCTCATGGATGCCCGGCGCCAATCCCGCATACTCCTCCCGGAGTTCAAAAAAGCCACCAGTTTCCAGGGAGCGTGCCAAGTCCCGAAGCAATTCGGAAGCCACTTTCTTTTCCCGGCGCACATGGCGGTTGCTGTCCAGGTCGTCCACCTGAACCATCAAGCTCTCTCCCTTGATTTCAAGGGCATATCGAAAAATATTGGATGCGGATCCTTCCACCCGTTCCAAAGCAAGCTCGAGACCCGGAAACACTTCACGCGGCGCTTCAACGGGTGGCTTTTTCCCAAGCGACATAACTCCGGCCAGTTTATTCCATGGTGTAAAGATCATCACAATCAGCACCACCAACAGTGCGACGAGCCCCAACAACTTCCGGCGCATTCCCGGGCTACCAGAGGATTCGGCCAGTCCCGCCCCTTTTTTGAGGCCAAGATCGACAGAGGCCTCGGGCAACTCGGAGGACACAGAAGACTCCGTCTCTGTTGCACACTTCACACGGAAAAGTGTATCTCCGGCCAGCACCTCATCATTCACTTTCAATTGCTGTTCCTGGACAACCACATTGTTGATCAGTGTCCCATTGGCACTTCCCAGATCAGACAGCCAAAGCCCTTCGCCGGGTTTAAAGAAAAACCGGCATTGAAACCGCGACATTGCAGTGTCCACGATGGAGATGTCGTTTCGGGACGACCGGCCAATCCGGATACCCTCGGAAGGAACATGAATTTCCCGGAGCGCTTCCGGTCCCGTAACAACCACAAGATGAACTGTTTTCGACATAATTGGACGGAACACTAAAACGCAGGCGCCCCGCTGTCAACCCCATCCTATATTTGCTTAAGAATCTGAAGCACAATGGGACCCAGCAGAACGAGAAAAACGGCGGGAAAAATAAAGGCCACGAGCGGGAACAACATTTTCACAGGAGCCTCATTGGCCATTTTTTCAGCCCGCTCAAACCGGCGTTGGCGCATCTGATCCGACTGGATCCTTAGAATAGACCCGATCCCCACGCCCAGTTCATCTGCTTGGACCAGGGCATTGATGACAGACTTCAAATCCTTCTGATTCACTCGCTCACCCATGTCGCGCAGGGAATTCCGCCGGGTCTTTCCCAGCTGAATTTCCCGAAGAACCCGCACCAACTCCTCACCCAAGGCATCAATTTTACCCCGTTCCACGATGCGCTGCATGGCGCTCATGAAGTCAAGGCCCGCCTCGACTGACAAGGTCAGAAGATCCAGTACATAGGGGAGCGATTTCTGGATTTTCCGGTGCCGCTCTTTCAGCTCACTCCTCAACCAGAGGCCGGGATAAGCATAAAACCAGAGCAGGATGATCAACATGAAGGACGCCTCATGGCTCCGCAAAACCAGGCCGGCTTTTCCGGGCACCATGGACAGCATGGCCCACATCAAGGCCACCAGCATGACCCCCAACACCGAGGGAAGCAGCACCTTGAGAGCCAGAAGTTCTTCCGGGGTCAACAATCCGCCGTAACCTGCAGAAACAATTTTACGAGACAGTTCGATGTTGGTCTTTTCAAACGTCTTCCGACTGAAAACCGGATTGAGATTCGGAGCGAGAGGAATCAGCAGACGGAAAAGAAAAGGCAGCCGCCGCTCCTGGCGACGCCCGTCAGCCAACGTCACATAGGTGACCTGCTTCACGATCTGGGCGCAATACCAGAACGAGAGCCCTGCAAAAACGGCCCAAAGCAGACACACAATCAATTCAGTCGCCGTATTCATGATTACACGTCAATCTTGATGATCTTCCGGATCACCAGCGCTCCTATGGTTTCAAGAACAAGCACCCCCAGCAGAATGCTGATTCCAAATCCGGATCGTAAAAATGTCATCATCATCCCCGGATCCATGAAAAACAGGGCCACCCCGAGCAGGAGGGGCATGGCACCTACAATCAGGCCCTGCAATCGTCCCTGTGCGGTCAAGGTTCGGATACGCATTTCAATACGCATCCGTTCCCGGATGGTATGCGCAATTTTCTCAAAGACCTCGGTCAGATTTCCACCCGTCTGGCGGGCCGTCTCCAAGGCACCGATCATCAGCGCCAGATCGTCGCTCGCCACTCGCGTCTGCATGCTCTCCATCGCCTCATCCATCCGCATTCCAACCCGCGTCTGGTGCAGGAACATACCAAACTCCTGGGCAATCGGACTCTCCCCTTCCCGTACTACCAGCTCAATCGCCTGCTGAATACTGAACCCCGCCTTTAGCGCATTGCTCATGTTGACCAGGCTGTCCACCAACTGGAGATTGAATCGTTGCAGTCGCCGTTTCCTCATCACCGCCAGAACCGTCCTGGGTATATTCCACCCGAGTCCGGCACACACGCCGCCCAGAACCAATCCCACCGTAAAGGAATTCCCGTCAAATCCCCCGAACAGGAGAAACCCTGCGAGAAAACAGATCGCGGCAGAGGCGGACGCCAGTTCCAGGACGCGCCGAGCGGGAATGAACAGGAAAAGATCTTCCATCTGGCGCGAGGTCGTCTCGGAATAGGCGGTGGCATAATCCGTTGCCGCTGTCTGGAAGGACTGCAGAATAAAGTAGGTCAACCCGCCCAGACAAAGCAGGTACAAGACCGGTGCCAGCCATAAAATGACTACTGAACCCATGATTTGAATCAACCCACCCGTTTCGGATCAAAGAGAGAGAGATCAATCGACACGCCCCGCGCCCGGAGATCATCCAGGAACGTGGGAATGGCTCCCGTCGGGGTAAACCGCCCGATCACCTTGCCCTCCGCGTTCAATCCCTTTTGCTCAAACACAAAAATATCCTGCATGGTAGTGCGCTCCCCTTCGCTGCCAACCACCTCGGTGACATTCACCACCCGCCGGGACCCGTCACTCAATCGCGCCTCATGGATAATCAAATCCACGGCCGCCGTGATCTGTTCCCGGATGGCGCGAATGGGAAGATCCATGCCGGACATCAGCACAAGGGTTTCCATGCGCGAAATCACGTCCCGCGGGGTATTCGCATGAACCGTGGTCAGGGAACCGTCATGCCCGGTATTCATCGCCTGGAGCATGTCCAGCGCCTCTCCGCCGCGGCATTCCCCAACGACAATCCGGTCGGGCCGCATACGCAGGGAATTCCGGACCAGATCCCTGATGGTCACCGCGCCCTTCCCTTCAATGTTCGGGGGCCGGGACTCCAATGAAATCACATGATCCTGCTTCAGCTGAAGTTCCGCCGCATCCTCAATGGTGATAATCCGCTCAGTGTCAGGAAGGAAACTACTCAGGACGTTCAAGAGGGTTGTTTTTCCTGAACCCGTTCCGCCCGAGACAATAATGTTCTTCCGGGCCTCTACGCAGGCTTTCAGGAAATCCCGCATCCCTTCGGTCCATGTGCCCATCCGGATAAAATCATCGGAAGTGAGAGGAATTTTTGAAAATTTCCGAATGGTCAGACAGGGGCCGATCAACGAAAGCGGATGGATGACGGCATTAACACGGGAGCCATCCTTCAAACGGGCATCCACATAGGGCTGACTTTCATCAATGCGCCGTCCCAGGGGCGAAACAATGCGCTCTATCACCGAAAGCACGGATTTGTCATCCAGGAATGTGCGATCCGTCAGTTCAATCCGGCCCTTACGTTCAACATAGACCCGCAAGGCGCCATTGACCATAATTTCCGTGATATCCGGGTCGGCCAGAAGATCCTCAATGGCCCCAAGTCCCACGGCTTCGTCATACACTTCCTTGACCAGCGTCTGGGGCGAAATCTCAGGAGGCAACCGGGGCGCCACTTCCTTGACAATTCCCTCTACCGTGGTCAGCACCCGGCGATGCAATTCGCCCTCTTCAACGTGGGACGCTGTCAGGCGCTTGATATCCATGCGCTCCAGCAATTCCTTATGGATCTGCTGTTTAACCGCCTGTCGACGGGCCACCAGGCGCTCATCACGCTCCACCCGCAAGGGCACGCGCAACGGCTGAACAGGCGGCGCGGGCTGCGGAATGGGTGCAGCAGGCGCCGTCTCGGGTTCAGCACGAACAGCAACTGGACGCGGAAGTTCGGAAAGGAGACGAAGCGTGTACCCCCCTGCTTTCAAGTGTTGTCCCTCCAGGAGCTCACACCGGCCGTGAATCACAGAACCCTCCAGGAGCGTTCCCCCGAATGTCAGGTCTTCAATCCAGCAGGCACCACCCCTGAGATTCAGGATCAGATGACGACCAGACACCCCTGCTCCAGGAAGCGTGATCTGGTTCTCGGGCTCGGAACCCACCGAATAAAGCCCGGCAGGCAACTCGGTCACCTTCACACTGTCATCAGGTTTTCGTATTTCAAGATACATTATCGGCCGCTCTTGTTCCGGATAATCTGCTGACGGTAGGCGTTCAATTCAGGCAATGCGGCTTCCACCCGGTCAAAGTTTACTTCGGGTAGATTTTTCTCAAAACTGATGTCTTCCGGGTTCCGGAGCGACAAGGTCAGATGCCCTCTCATATTCTCCACGAACACCAGCAACTCCGCCTCACGGGGCGTTACCGCAACGGTCACCGTATTGTACCCGTTATTCGCGCGACTCCGGTCTCCCGCATCGGTCCGGCCCAGGGTCTGACCGGTGGCGAGAAGAGTGACATCCTGCAGCATGGTCAACGTCACCCACTCTGTTTTTTCAGGATCCTTACGGGAGGGAAAGGTGAAGGAGCCCAGAACATCCACGCGGTCATTGGGTTGCAGCAGGCCACTGACTCCGGCGGCCCCGCTGATGGCCAGCGATATGGCACGCATTCCCTGGGGAATCACGGGAGCAAGGCCGGAACCGGGCCGGAAGGGCACATCCACATACGACCACATGAGCGTCTCTTCTGCATCCATGCTGTACTTGAGCTTCTTGTTGAATATCCGCTCAGAATCCTCGACCGTGATCGTGTTTTTACTGACTTCACGACCGGGAATGCTTTTGGCGGAGAGATCCTTCTTGACCAACACCGTGCCGGCGGGTAGATCCCGCTTCGCCGCCAGAACATCCACGCGTTTCTCGCTGGAAAACAACCGTTCCCGTTCCCGGTCAATTTCCGCCAATCGCGACTGGAAATAACTCCGCGTCATCCAGAACGCCAATAACCCAACCACCACCGATATGATCAACACCATGCGTTGTTTCATGACTGCATACTCCTGTCGCTCATTTCACTGCACCCTGCTTATGTAGCAGGGTAACGCGGCTTTCTCCATATGAATCTGCGGCGCCGACCCCGACGCAACACACCGACGCACCCTTCACAAAGACCATCAGTCCGCTTTCTGGTGTTTCGGACAACAGCCGTGACCAGCCATCTCGCGCCAAAATGGCATCATAATACCTGCGCACCCCTTCAGTCGCCATCCGCACGGTCAATCGTTCCAAGGAGGTTCGCGAGTCGTCATTTCTCTGAAAACTCAACACCCGTGAACCGGAGGGAATGGGAATCTCATCAATCTGATGGCGCCCCTCACTGGATTGGGAGGCTTTCGCCTCGCTGACCGATTGCGCCACGGCCACCATCAATAAAGGGGCTTCGGAGGAAGATTTCAGGGTAACCAGACGCAGGGTTCGCCCGTCCCGGGTCACCTGCCCCACCCCCAGCGATTCGCCCGGAACATAGCACCCGGTTCCCGCCTGCTCGTGAGTCTTAAACGCAG
>Ga0194062_1000816_pt1 | contig 13085 bp, 10 predicted proteins | sample SepL2225m_MetaG_FD_155481 | JGI IMG/M metagenome (GOLD analysis project Ga0194062, IMG submission 155481) | Anoxic zone freshwater microbial communities from boreal shield lake in IISD Experimental Lakes Area, Ontario, Canada - Sep2016-L224-25m | ecosystem: Environmental > Aquatic > Freshwater >... | reverse complement strand
ATGTACTGCGACAGCGCTTATCTGAACGAAGCATCCAATACCGTTTATGCTTACCATAATGTGCATGTTCACCTCAGTGATACGCTGAACCTGTTCGGAGATTCGCTTACCTATAATGGCAATACAAAGGAAGCAAGGGTCTGGAGCAATGTGAAACTTATCGACAACCAGACCACCCTTACGACCGACACCCTGATCTATGACCGTAAAACACAGATCGCCACATACAATTACTGGGGCAAGATCGTAAATGAAAAAAACATTCTTATCAGCAAGCACGGGCACTACTATACCGACAAAAAGGAGTTCTTTTTCAGGTATAAGGTGCTGCTTCTGAATCCCGATTACACGATGAAATCCGATACCCTGATGTACAATACCGTGACATCGGTTGCTTACTTTTACGGCCCTTCGCATATCGTATCGAAGGACAAGGTTGATTCGATCTATACCGAGAACGGATGGTATAATACCAAACTGGATATTGCCAGCTTTAAAGAGAGGGCCAGGATCTTTCATGAAGCTCAGTACATTACCGGCGACTCCATGTATTACGAAAGAAAACCCGGTTTTGGACAGGTTTTTCGTAATGCCGTCATTTTCGATTCCGTCCAGAACATGATGCTCACTGGAAATTACGGGGAGATGCACAGGAAAATGGGCTTTGCCTTTATGACCGACAGCGCTGTTGCTATCATGATAGAAAAAAAGTCATCACTTCATATCCATGCCGATTCGGTGAAAGCCTATTTTGATACCAACAATAACATCCGCAGTGTATATGCCTATTACAAAGTAAAATTCTTCAGGCCCGATCTCCAGGGGATGTGTGACTCCCTGGTTTGGCACAGCCGTGATTCGGCTATGATGATGTATCATGAGCCGGTGATTTGGTCGGTCAAGAACCAGCTTACAGCCGATTCCATCAGGCTGGTGATGAAGAACGGAACGATGGACACTATGGCCTTGTATAATTCGGCATTCCTCGTCTCCCAGGACGATACCGGTAAATACAACCAGATCAAGGGCCGCGATATGGCGGGGTATTTTAAAAAGAATGAGCTATACAAGATCAAGGTCTTAGGAAATGCCGAAACGGTTTACTGGGGAAGGGAGGAAAACAAGACCCTGATCGGAATACAAAAAGCCGTGTCGAGTGATATTCTGGTCTTTATTACCAACAACCAGCTTAAAACTATTACTTATCTTGGAGCTACAACTGGCACGATCTATCCCGAGAAAGATATCAGTCCGTACGATCTGAAACTGAAAAATTTCAAATGGCTGGAAGACCGTCGGCCAAAGAAGATGAGCGACATCTTTATCTGGTGAAAACTTAAAACACCGATATCTTCAGGTATTTCTTGGGATTCGCCTTCATGTCTTCGATCAGAAGGTTGAGGTTGCGGGCGGCATTTTCCAGGTCGGTATATAATTTCTTATCGTTGATCAGCAAGCCGAGTGAACCTTCCCCTTTATTGATCTTGTCAAGAGTTATGCCCAGGCTTTTTACAGTCTGGTTGACCTGCATTATAGTCGCAGGAATTCTTGCTTTGGCCAGTGAATCGCTTACATCGGAAAGGTTGGAGAGAATATGGCTGATCTTATCGTTGTTCTGTTTCAGGTTCCTGCTGATGGATTCAACGTTTATGATGATCCCTGAAATATTCGCACGCTGAGTAGAAACAAGAGTGTCAAGGTCAAACGTGGCATGGGCAATGTTGGAAAGGGCTTCTTTTACATGATCAATCGCCTGGACCAGGCTTTCACGTGTATTCTTGTTCAACACCAGCTGAACCAGCACGACAACCGAATCAATGGAACTTATCAGGTTCTCGGCTTTGCGTTTGAGCGGCAGTAATTGCTTGTTGACTTCAGCGCTCAGGGAAGCTTCAATTTCATTCAGAAGAGTATCCCCGTTCCTTGCAGCTGTTTCCGAATTTCCGAGAATTATTGCTACTTCTTTCGAACCAAGCAGGCTTGAACTGCGGATTCGTGCTATTGAATTTTTTGGAAATGGATAATCACTTTTAATATATAATTCGCAGATTATCTTACCATTATTGCGTTTGTCAAACTTCAGCACATTGACCTGGCCTATCTGCAGGCCATTCAGGGTAACCGGATTAGAAACCACCAGGCCATCTACATTCTCATACACCGCATAGAAGCTCCTGCTGGAAGTCAATAATTCAATCCCTTTAAGGTACATCAAACCCCATATCAGTACCAGTGTGGCAAAGATAAAGACGACTCCGATTTTAATCTCCCGTTGATATTTGATCGTCATGTTTTTTTTTACAAAAATAAACTAAAATCCGCTGATTTTATTTTACACCTGGAATTGACACGGCTTCCTCCCTGCTAATCCTCAGGTCATTTTTAAAATAAACTAAAAATGCATCTTTAAACCCTTTGACCTTCACTTCGCTTAAAAGCTGCTCTGCTGCAGCCATATTTGCCTCATTACCAACAGTATATTTATACATTCCATTATGCTTATACATCCTCACTCCGGTAAGTCCGTTAAAGACCGGAGAAGAAGTTTCTACTTCCTTTGACATAGAGGCGATCTGGACTCTTATTGAAACTGCTCCATTCATAGAGGTTTTTACAGCAACAGGCTGGTCATCGGAGCGAATAGGTTCAGTCCTGGCAGGCTGAGTATACTCCTTGTATGGAGAAGAATCCGGAACCGGCTTTTTGAGTTGGGCAGTCTCCGCCTTAGGCATATATGATTTTGGATATTGCTGGCTGACGGCCAGTTCCGGATGCTCAACATTCTGTTTAAATGTTTTGAATGCCCTGTAGATTGCTGAGGCTATATATTCCTGGCCTTTGTCGGTGACCATGAAGGTTTCTTCCTGGGCATTACTCAGGTAGCCTGTTTCGATAAGGACACTGGGCATAGTGGTCTTGTAAATTACAAGAAACCCTGCCTGCCTCACTCCCCGGTCGTTCATTCCTACACGTTCTTCGAACTGCTTCTGAACCTCGGCTGCAAATTCCATGCTCTGCTCAAGGTAGGCATCCTGAAACATTGAGAAGGTGATATATGACTCATCGGAATTTGGATTAAACCCGTCGTAATGGCTTGAATAATCAGACTCCATCAGAATGGAGGCATTTTCGGTTTTGGCAATCTCAAGATTTGCCTTGGTTCGGTGAAGCCCCATCACGTATGTTTCGGCGCCTCTTAATGAATGATCGTTATTGGCGTTGCAATGGATCGAAATAAACAAGTCGGCCTTTGTGTCATTGGCAAACTGAGCCCTGCGGTTCAGCTCAACAAACACATCCCGGTCACGGGTGAAAATAACCTTGACGTCTTTACAGTTTTTCTGGATCATATAGCCCAGCTTCAGTGCGATCGCAAGAGCTACATTTTTTTCTTTAGCCCGCCGGCCAATAGTCCCGGGATCCTGCCCACCATGACCGGCATCAATTACCACCCGTTTTATTGATACTTTTCGTTGCGCCAGAACCTTGGAATTCAGCGATAATAAAATTATACAGCTGAGAAAAAACCAAACTGGTAAATAGATCGTTGTTTTTTGCATGTGAGGACAGAAATCAGCACAGATTAAGTAAACACCTGAAAGCCTTTGTTTTATTGTTAAAGATTCATAAAAGAATCAATGGATATAACTATTTTGATTAGTTTTGAACCTCGAAAAACAAGGATTTTCATTCATTAATCCAGTCTGTTTTCAAAACAAAGATATATTATAAACCTCAGAATCCGGAAGAGAAGTTGTTAACCAAATTATTAACAAGGACTGCCTTCTTGCTCCTTTTTGTATTTATGGGGTTTACGCTTCATGCATTCCAGCCTGCCCGGGAGGACACGGTAAGAATAAAAATCCCCGACAGTGCAGCGGTTTGGAACACTCTGAAGAACGCAGTAATACATGACCAGGACGGGAGGCTTCTCTCAGGCGATACAGTCACCGGATCTAAAGCTCCTGCTAGAGATTCCATCATTCCAGCCCGGGATTCCCTTAAAAACGACAGCCTCAAAAAGAAAAAACCATCTCCCATCAAACTCAAATCGAAAGTAGATTTCAAAGCGACGGATTCTCTCAGATTCGAGATCGACAAACAAAAGGTTTACATGTACAAGGAAGCTGATGTGAAGTATGAAGACATCAGCATGAAATCAGCCTACCTTGAGATCGATTTTCCAAAAAACGAGGTATATGCCGAGGGGGTTCCTGATTCAACGGGGAAGGATCAGGGCATTCCCGAATTTACTCAGGGAGCGCTCTCGTTCAAGTCTAAACAGATGCGGTACAATTACAACTCCAAGCAGGGATATATAAAAACGGTTTTCACCAAGCAGGACGAGGGTTATTTACATGGGACATTAGTCAAGAAGATGGAGAATGACGTGACTTATGTCAAGAGCGGGGCATATACTACATGCGACCTGCCTGAAGATCCTCATTTTGCTTTTCGTTTCGGTAAAGCCAAGGTAATTCCCGGGAAGAGAGTCATTACTGGTCCGGCATTTATGGAGATTGCAGGAGTATCGACTCCTATCATTGTCCCTTTCGGATACTTTCCCAGCCGCTCGGGAAGGCGTTCGGGAATTCTGCTCCCCACATACGGTGAAACCGATAACCGGGGATTTTATTTTCAGAACCTGGGGTATTACTGGGCTATGAATCAGTATATGGATTTAACCGTTCAGGGCGACATTTACACTCATGGAAGCTGGGCAATCAGGCCATCGTTCCGATACACAAAACGGTATAAATACAACGGTGGAATCCGGTTTGGCTATGCTTTAAACAGGATAGGTTCGGAAGATTCGCCTGACTTCCAGATTAAAAAAGATTTCGAATTTCACTGGACTCACTCTCAGGATGCGAAAGCAAGGCCCAGGTCGACATTCTCGGCCAATGTGAACCTGGTCAGCAACACTTACAATAAATACAATCTTAGTTCAAGTACTCAAAACTATCTGTCGAATACATTCACATCAAGTGTCAACTATGCGACCAACTTCGGAGGACAGGTATTTCTGAACTTCAACTTCAACCACAGCCAGAATACCTTATCAAAATCAATTAACCTTGCTTTTCCTCAGATTGCCTTATCGGTAAACCAGTTTAACCCATTCCGAAGAAAGAACCCTGTTGGGAATTTAAAATGGTATGAGAATATCACTGTGAAATACAACCTGGATATTGAAAACAGGTACAATACCGTGGATTCCAATCTGTTCAAAGGAAACTGGCTCGACAGCCTTCAAAACGGCATCAGGCACTCTGTTCCTATCAGCGCCTCTATGCGTGTTCTGAAGTACTTTACCTGGACTAACTCGCTTAGTTTCTCCGATAAGATGTACTTTTCCACGATCAGGAAATATTTTCAGAAAGACACTATAATCAGTTCTGGTGATACTATTCTGCCAGGGTATAAGACTCTCCGGGTCAGTGGCTTTGCTAATGCGATTGATGCCAGTTTCTCATCTTCACTCAATACCAGGTTGTACGGCATGTACCAGTTCAAAAAAGGACCCGTGGTAGCGATAAGGCATATGATGACGCCAACTCTCTCCTTTTCGTATTCTCCCGATTTCGGTGGATCCAAACTCGGGTACTACAGATATATTGAAAATGACACCAATAGGATAAATCCGCAGAAATATTCGATTTTCCAACAGGGGATATATGGCGGTCCGCCTCAGTACAGGGCGGGTGTTGTGAGTTTTGTCCTTGACAACAATCTGGAAATGAAAGTCCGCAACCGTAAAGACACAGTGACAGGAACAAAAAAATTCCCACTTATTGATAATCTGAGTGTTCGCATCTCATATGACCTTACAAAGGATACATTGAACTGGTCCCCCCTCCAGCTATCGGCACGGAGTACTATTATCAAGGGATTGAGTATTCAATACGGGGCTCAGTGGGATATGTACGTTCATGATTCATTGAACAGGCGTATTAATGTTACAAACCTGCAAGCTACCAACAGATTGCTTAAATTCGACAATTCCAGCCTTGATATTGGGTTTAATTATAGTCTTTCTTCCGATAAAGCCAAGAAAAAGAAACCCGATGCCACTGCTGCAGGGAAGACCGGTCCTGAAACCCCTCAGGAGAAGGCAGAGATTGTACCTGATTATGACTACTATGTTGACTTCGACATTCCCTGGCAATTCAGCGTTTCATATAACTTTCATTACATCAATTCGTACAGTTCTACGGTTTATCACAATACAGATCAGATTACCCAAACCCTGGGGGTAAGCGGTTCACTCAATATAACCCCAAAATGGAAGATCTCATTGACTACCGGATGGGATTTTACCCATGGCCAGATCTCGTATACTTCTATTGATGTATACCGGGACCTGCACTGCTGGGAGATGAGGTTTGGCTGGGTTCCGAAGGGAGGTCAGCAGAACTGGAGTTTCTCGATCAATATCAAAGCTTCCATGTTGCAGGATCTCAAGCTGAATAAAAAGAAGGATTTCAGGGACTATACGAATTAAGCAGCGAATAATTAACAAAAATCATATCCATTATGAAAAAATTTATCTCTACTCCCGATGCGCCTAAAGCCATCGCCGCCTATAGCCAGGCTGTTGAAGCAAACGGTTTATTATTTATCTCAGGCCAGGTCCCGATTGACCCTTTAACCGGAAAAATGGTTGAAGGAGGGATTGAAGTACAGACCAGGCAGGTGATGAAAAATATCGGGGCTATTCTTGATGCTGCCGGATATACATTCAAGGATGTGATTAAAACCACCTGCCTGTTAAGCGATATGGCAAACTATCCTGGAATGAATTCGGTTTACGGGACGTATTTCCCTGAGAATCCACCGGCCCGTGCAGCTTTTGCCGTCATGGCCCTGCCTTTGGGATCCCTCGTCGAAATTGAAACAATAGCATGCAGGTAAGTGATGCTCACTCTCCCATGATAACATAAGCGGCCCAGTTAAACGGAAGAGAGGTGGACTTTTCGTTTATCATTTTCACCTTAACCTGTTGGAGAGCTTTGCTATAAGTCATTCCTGATAGAAAGTACCTGTAAAAATCCACCATAAACTGTTCAGCGAATCGATCATTTATATTCCATAAGGTGCTTATTACGTTCCTTGCACCAGCTTTTATAAAACAATCGGCACAGGAAAACCAGTTCAGCCCTATCCTGCTCCTGATATTTGCCGATGAGCATGAATTCAGCACGATAAGATCCGCGGGAATATGCAGCTCGCAGATTTCACGAACAGCAAGCAGTCCGTCATTCTTATCACTGGTGATCCCCTGCGAAACAAATTCATAAAAAAGCAGTCCGTTCATCTCTGGATTTTCATCGCTGGAAAAAGTATGTGTGGCAATATGAAGAATATGGCTCGTTCGGGCAATCGATTTGAAATTACCTTCATTTGAATTCTCATTCATCATCAGCAAGGGAACTTTTCCTTTTTCATTGAACATTTGTCCGATAGTGCTTATTTCAGTAACCGCATCATCAAGATCCTGAATACACTCGTTGTATTTAAAACCTGGAGAAAATCCTGCAAATGCAGGACCATTCACAGGAGTTTTTATTTTTCCGCCGATCTTGCTCCTGATCCTCAAATTCAGCCATTGTGTAAGCGAAGAATTATAGACTATCTCCCTGTCTTCAATGAAATACTGAGCTTTACATACTTCCGAACATGAAGCCAGCACAGGGGATGCAAGAACTTCAAATGGAAATCCATGCAAGCCGTTATGAGCAATGATGATCGCTTTCGTTTTTCCTTTAAACTTCATTGAGACCCTCCCTAATAATAAACTGCTGAGGGCCTTTGAACGTTTGTTCCAATCTCCGGTCTCGGCGAGCCGTATCATTTTCAGGAACATTTTGACTTCGCTCCAGAATTCAGATGTAATCCGTGAAGTAAAGATTTCAACAGATTCCCGGGTTACAGCCATTACACAAAGCGTCGTATCTGAAGGAAAATATTCAAGGAGCACTTCCTGCCTCGTAAGCAGGTTCTGTATCATCATCAGCAATGAAGAGTTGTAAACGCTTATTTCATCTGATGATAAGAAATGATCCTGAAATACGGTATCAGGGATGTCATGCCGGCCTGATGATCTGTCGAAGGCAAACTGTGAGTGTTCATCAGAAATACCCTTGCTCATATCCTGAGCCTGGGCCCATGCTAAAGATGACCGCAGTGAAAAAACAAACATGAAAAGTACCATATTTTTCACCATCCTGAGCTCTATATAGTTCAATAAATTGAAATACTTCCTATGGTTACCAGCTCATCACCTGCCGACATCTTATAATAGTACAATCCCCTGGACCAATGCTTCAGATTGAGTTCATACACTACATCTGTAATCTGTGTTTCATTAAGCATTACATGGCCATGGTTATTAGTGACCTCAAGGTTTACCGGTGTACACCCGTTAACCCACCTCCAGCTGAACTGAAGCAGACTGTCGCCTTTGCATATAACCCTTGATGCTGGTGAAATTAATATAACAGAGATATCGCGGGTGACAGTGCCTACAAGGAATTCATATTCGGGCCTCGGAGTATAGGGATCATTGCTTATATTATTCTGTATCATCTCCCTTCTTTTTGCGGGAGTTGAATTTACTGTCATTGATTTATAGGCAGCAGAAGAAACAGGTAAACCCTGACCCTTTAGTTTGAACAAAGGTCTTGACGAGGCAAGAGTATACTCATGGTTCTGATTTGAAAAATGTATTAATAAACCGGCCAGACCGGCCATTGTGATCACCATGACTATGGAAGCAGCTACCTTAAGTCCGACAGGGATAAATATCTTCTCTTTTTTATTTTTTATCGTCCTTCTGATCACTTCCGACAGTTTTATCCGGTCATAATCAGTCACGAAATCATTGATATCCTGATCAAGCCTGAGTTCATTCCTAAGTATAGGATTATGTGCTGCCTGAGCCAAAAGCAGGGTTTCTTCTTCAGCTGACATATCCTTGTCGGTGAATCTTCCGATTCGTTGGTTTTGCGTTAAGAAATCATTCATAGTTCATAAATTGTTTACAATCCGGGTCACTCAGAATTTTCTTGCGGAGCAGATTTTTACAGTAATATTTTCTGGCTTTCACATACTCGGCATCTTTGTAGTTCATGATACTGGCAATTTCCTGTAAAGGTGTCTTATGGAGATAATGCGTTAAAAGCGTCCTGCAGAATTCCGGCATTTCCATAAAATGCTTTTTGTACAACCTGAATTTTTCTGCTTCCACTTCCTCATTGACATCAGGTGAATAAGAAGCTTCCGCTTCATTGGCAACAGAATCGGTGCCATATAACAGCCTGTACTTCCTCTCCAACCTCCTTCGCCAGATATTTCTGCATACCGAGAAAAGATATGTCTTAAGGCTGCTTTGAAAAGTAAACTCTTTCTTTCTGAGCCGATTATAAATGATTATTAATCCGTCATGGAAAATGTCCTCCGCATCTTCCTCGCTTCCATTCTGAGCGTTGACGATAGATCTTACCATGGGAAAATATTCCTGGTAGATAAAGTTTATGCAGGACTTCTTGCCACTGCAAAGGCCTTTTACTAGCCACTCATTTGTATACAGCAGAATCATAACGGATGTACTTAACCCTTAATCCGGGTAAATTGAAAAAGTGATACAATTGTTGATAACTTCTGCAGGCGAAGGCCAGGTTGCCTGTTGTAACATTAATGACAGACTGAAACAAAAAACCGTTGCGTGGAGATAAAAAAATATTCATTTATTTTTTTGAAATTTGATCAATCTGCTAATTTTCAGTATGTTTGCAGTATAAATATTTTACCATCATAGCCCCAAGGACAATTTCCACATGAAAAAACCGGCTGGAATTATTATCTTAAATTTCTTTATTGTTTTGTTATTTCTCTTTGCAGGATGTTCCGGCACGCAATTCAGTGCCGGAAATGGCACAAAACTGATCACTGCCGACTTTTTTCACACACAAATCTCATATTTGGCTTCCGATTCGATGAAAGGAAGAAATACCCCCAGTCCGCAGCTCGATTCAGCAGCATCATATATTGCCAGGAATTTCAGGGAATGGGGCCTTCAGCCAATGAGCCGCAGTTATTTCCAGGAAGTTCCTATTTGCAAGGATCAGTTGGGCGATACCAATGAGCTCGCTGTGATACGTGATGGGGCCAGTTTCGAACTGACTATTAAAGATGATTATGTTCCATATGACTTTTCTTCGGCTGCCTCAGTGACAGCTCCCGTGGTTTTTGCAGGATATGGCATTACGGCTTTAGAATATCATTATGACGATTATCAGGGAGTTGACGCAAAGGGTAAGATTGTGGTGATTTTCCGCAATGAGCCTCAAAAAGACGATTCCACGTCTGTTTTCATGGGAAAGGATGACAGCAAGTACATTTCTCTTAAGGAAAAGATGAAGAATGCCATAAACCATGGTGCTGCCGGCATGCTTGTTGTAAACGGACCGATGCAATACAGTTCTGTGAAAGCCAGGGGATTTCCCTGGCCTTCTCTTTCAAAAGTGATTCCTAAAGATGCAGTTCCCCTGCATTTGTGTATTGATAACGAAGGTCAGATTCCGGCAATGCATATTGGAGAGGAAACGGTTAAACTGCTCTTTGGAAGCGTGGATTCTTTGAGGCGGCTGGAAGCAAAGATAGAAAAAGATCTCTCCTGTGCATCCTTTGAAATACCGGGTATTAAAGTAAGTATGCATGCCAATATCTTCACCACGAGATATATCGCCCTCAACGTCCTGGGATTTATTCCTGGAAGCGACCCTGAGTTGAGTAAACAACTTGTGATCATAGGTGCTCATTACGATCATGTGGGTTATGCAAAAGAACATAAAGAAAGTGAAGATTATATTTTTAACGGTGCCGACGACAACGCTTCGGGGACTTCAGGCGTAATGTCCTTAGCCTATGCGTTCAGCAGGCTTAAAGAAAAGCCCAGGCGAAGCATGATGTTTATTCTGTTTGCAGGCGAAGAGAAAGGCCTGTTCGGCTCTCGTTACTATACCACCTGTCCATTATATCCCCTGGATTCTACAGTCGCTATGCTTAACCTCGATATGATCAGCAGAAACAATCCCGATTCACTCTACCTTGAAGGTGCACAACAAAGTCCGGACATCACTAAAATCATCAGAAAGGAGAATAAAAAAACAAAATTTACCCTCTTGGTCAAGGATAGCGATTTTATTGGAGGCAGCGATCATTATTATTTTTACAAGCACAATATCCCGTTTATGTTCTTTTTTACCGGCTTGCATAAGGATTACCATCAGCCTGGCGATAATCCCGATAAAGTCGATTGCAATAAAGCGGCCAGGGTTTCAAGGCTTGTGTTTTATACAGCCGGAAGAATTTCAAATGAAAATAAACGTTACAGCATAGAGCCTATCGAAAGTGATCCTCCGGGAAAATAAGCAGAATAATTTCATCAACCATAAAATAAAAAATATGAAAACAAGACTAGTCATGCTGATTGTCGCCGGTGCTTTCGCGATGATTCATGTTCAGGGACATGCCCAGGAGAAATTCAATCTGAGCTATAAACTTGAAAAAGGAAAAACCTATAAGTATATTAAGGATAATATCATTGAAACTACTCAGGAGATGGGTGGGCAGGAAATGAAGATGAGTACCGACGGGCATAGCGTCGTGAAATATGTTGTTGATGAGGTCACCAACGAAGGCATCATGTTCGTTTCATATTCCTATGATGAAGTTAAATACCATATGAAGGGAATGGGAAGGGATACGGTCATGGACATGAGAAAGATGCTTGAAAAAATCACTAAAGCTGAAATTACCAAATACGGAAAAGTTTTAAAAGAAACTTCGGCAGATTCGGTCAAAAGTTCAAAACCCTTAATGTCACTGACCATGTTTACAGGGTCAAACTTTGTCCTTCTGCCCGAGCAGCCTGTCGCCATAGGGGAAACGTGGCCAAAGGTCAGCACCGATACAACGATCTCGGAAGAGAGCCAGATGGTTTTAAAAAGAAACATCACTTACACCCTTAAAGGAAAAGAAAAGAAAGGCTCCTATGAGTGTATTAAAGTTGATTTTAAGGGCACTTTGGAAATAACCGGAAAGATGCAACAGAGGGGAATGGACCTGGTTATGGAAGGAAGCGGCGATACGTCAGGATCTTTCTGGTTTGATCCCTCCTCGGGACTGATGGTTGAAGAACTGAACAACACAAATATCGATATGACCATGGCGCTCACCGGACAGTCGCAGATGACTATTCCGATGACTCAAAAAATCACCACGACGCAAAAACTTTCCCAATAAAACTTATGCGCAGGATAAAATAAGGCGGGTCAGAAGAGGTCTTTCAGCAACGAATCTTCCACCTTATTGGGCAGTGTGACCTGTAAGGCGGGGTTTTGCGCCATCGCCCGTTTGATGGCAAAAACGGCTTCATCGTTACGAGCCCAGGCCCTGCGGGAGATCCCGTTGTTCACATCCCAGTGCAGCATCGATCGAAGACGGCGGTCTGCATCGGCCGAACCATCGAGCAGCATGCCAAACCCCCCGTTGATGACTTCCCCCCAGCCCACTCCTCCTCCGTTATGAAGTGAAACCCAGCTTGCTCCGCGGAAGCTGTCACCGATCACGTTCTGAACCGCCATATCGGCGGTAAATGCAGAACCATCGTATATATTGGATGTTTCCCTGAAAGGAGAATCCGTCCCTGAAACATCATGATGATCACGGCCAAGGACAACAGGAGCTGAGATTTTTCCTGCCCGTATGGCATCGTTGAAAGCTGCGGCAATGTTTGTCCGGCCCTCACAGTCGGCATACAATATCCTTGCCTGGGATCCAACAACCATTTTATTTTTCCCGGCTTCGCGTATCCAGTGAATGTTATCTCTCATCTGCATCCGTATTTCATCGGGAGAACCTGCAGCAATTTTCTCAAGGATATCTCCCGCGATCCGGTCGGTCATTTCAAGATCGTTCGGGTCACACGAAGTGCAAACCCAGCGGAAAGGTCCGAACCCGTAATCAAAGAACAATGGGCCCATAATATCCTGAACATACGAGGGATATATGAATGTACC
>Ga0194062_1000811_pt1 | contig 13113 bp, 15 predicted proteins | sample SepL2225m_MetaG_FD_155481 | JGI IMG/M metagenome (GOLD analysis project Ga0194062, IMG submission 155481) | Anoxic zone freshwater microbial communities from boreal shield lake in IISD Experimental Lakes Area, Ontario, Canada - Sep2016-L224-25m | ecosystem: Environmental > Aquatic > Freshwater >... | reverse complement strand
ACACTCATTTCTATTTTTGTGAACATTCACCGGCTTTTTTCTGGTCAGAACGAAGCATTATCTCTTGGATGCATTTCTTTCTTATGCTTATTCCGAAAAAACTTAAACGGCGAAAATGGCACCGAGGTCGGGGCGGTCTTGCAGGGACTGCTCAAACTGGAGCTCGAATTGCATTTGGAGCGTATGCTTTAAAAGCTGAAGTTGCTGGAGAAATTACTTCTCGACAAATTGAAGCAGCACGACGAGCAATTTCTCGGTCTATGAAACGAGGAGGGAAAACATGGATTCGTATCTTCCCGCACAAGCCTGTTACTCAAAAAGCAGCAGAGGTTCCGATGGGATCTGGAAAAGGATCTGTGGAGCTCTATGTTGCAGCAGTGCACCCTGGAACAGTTTTGTTTGAGGTTGAGGGGGTTACGGAGGTGTTGGCTCGAGAGGCGCTTCGTCTTGCAGGGCATAAATTAGGAGTTAAAACTCGTTTTGTTTCAAAAATCGCAATATGAAAATCGAATCATTCTCTCAGTTGTTGGCACTTTCCATACGAGACCTCGAGAAAAAATTAGATGAGGCTCGTCGAGAGTTAGTAAAAATTCGAATGGGGATTGCTGTTGGGCAGCAAAAAGATACTTCAAAGTACCCAAAGCAGAGAAAACTTATTGCACAATTGCTTACTGCATTACATTCAAAAAAACTTTCAGTTCATTCTTTATGAGAACCAAGAGCGGAATCGTGACATCGGCAAAAATGGATAAAACTATTGTAGTAACGGTGCATTCGTATAAAAATCACCCTATCTACAAAAAGCCATTTCGAACTTCTAAGAAATTCGTCGCTCACGATGAAATGAATGCTTGTAAAGAGGGGGATACAGTTTCTATTCAAGAATCTCGACCTCTTTCAAAGAGAAAGTGTTGGGTGGTGAAAAATGAGAATATTACTTCTTCCTTGGTATGATTCAAGTTCAGACAATTTTAACAGTGGCAGATAACACAGGAGCCAAAGAGGTGATGTGTATTAAAGTGCTAGGGGGCTCAAAGCGGCGTTATGCCCGAGTGGGGGATATTATTGTGGTAACCGTTAAAAAAGCAGTTCCAAAAGGGGTGGTAAAAAGAAAAAGTGTTCAGAAGGCGGTGGTGGTGCGACAAGCACGCACTATTCGTCGGAAAGATGGATCTTTTCTCCGTTTTGATGACAATGCAGTGGTTATTGTTAATCCAGAGGGGCAACCCCGTGGTACCCGTGTTTTTGGTCCTGTGGCTCGAGAGATTCGAGCAAGGGGGTATCAAAAAATTATTTCTCAAGCACCTGAAGTTTTATAAATTTTCATGAAAATCCAAAAGGGCGACACCGTCGTGGTTATTACCGGCAAGGATAGGAAAAAACAAGGAGAAGTTCTCCGTGTTATTCCAAAGGATGGAAAGTTGGTGGTGAAGGGGCTGAATATTATTACGAAGCACCGAAAAAAAACTCGAGAATCTTCTGGAGAACGCCTTCAGTATGAAGCGCCTCTTGATGCTTCAAATGTAATGCTTATTGATCCTGCTTCTCAAATGCCAACACGAGTTGGGTATTTGGTATCCAAAGAAGGGCGAAAGCAGAGAGTGGCAAAAAAAACGGGATCAGTCATTACTCATAATTTTACAAAGTCATAGAATGGCGAAGAAAAAATCATCTCCAGTATCGGCAGAATTAGAGGTTTTAAGAAAAGAAATTGGACGAGATAATGTCCTTTCTTTGCCTCGTATGACAAAGATTACTCTTAATGTGGGAATGGGGTCTTGGCTTCATGGCGCAAAAGACTTTGCTCCTGTTGTAAAAGGGATAGAGGCAATATCAGGTCAAAAACCAGTAGTAAAAAAGGCTCGAATGTCTGTTTCTAATTTTAAGCTCCGAAAGGGGATGCCTGTGGGGGTTATGGTAACTCTCCGCGGAAAAAAGATGCATGATTTTTTAACACGATTTATTGAGATTGCCGCTCCTCGTATTCGAGATTTTTCAGGGCTTTCTGCAAGATCTTTTGATGGAAGCGGGAACTATTCATTTGGAGTCAAAGAATACGCCGTTTTTCCAGAAATTCATTACGATGATGTGGTAAAAAATTACGGAATTCAGGTTACTATTTCTACAACCGCAACAAACGATGAGGAGGCAAAGATCCTCCTGGGAGCATACGGCTTCCCTTTTCAGCGCACTCCTTCATAATTTTTTGTATGGCGAAACTTTCCATGATTGCTCGGGATGAGAAGCGAAAATCACGGGTAACCCGTGCGCTTCAGGCAGGGAAAACTCCAGCACTTCGGTGTCGGGTTCGAAATCGGTGTGGGCTGTGTGGACGACCTCGAGGATATATTCGATACTTTGATATGTGTCGTATTTGTATTCGACAATTGGCATCAAGCGGTCTTATCCCCGGGCTTCGAAAGTCGAGTTGGTAATTTTTATTCTTTTTCTCATGAATACCGATCCTATTGCAGATCTTCTTACTCGCATTCGAAATGCATCCCGAGCTCGACATGAGTTCGTGATGGTTCCGCATTCTCGTTTTAAGGAAGACATTATTGAAATTCTTCTTCGAGAAGGATTTGTAGAAAAGGTTCGTCATGTCCAGGATCAAAAGTTTCCGCAGCTTAAAATTTATCTCAGTCCAGAACTTCGTAACATTCAATTGAAACGGAGAAGCTCACCTGGAAGACGATTGTATGTTCAAAATGCAGAAATTCGTCCCGTACGAAATGGATATGGAATTGGGGTGTATTCTACTTCTCAGGGGCTTTTAACCGACCAAGAAGCGAAGAAGGCAGGGGTAGGAGGTGAATATATTTGTGAAGTTTTTTAATTTTTTTATGTCTCGAATTGGAAGACTCCCAGTGGCAGTGCCAAGTGGCATAACAATCGAAATTTTTTCCGATAAAGTTGTTGCAAAAGGTGCAAAAGGAACTCTTGAATTTCCTATTCTTTCAGGTATTACTGTTATAAGGGAGAATGATACCCTTTTGGTAGGACGCCTGGATGACGAGAAGAAAACTCGAGGATTTCATGGTTTGACCCGAGCAATGATTGCCAATATGATTGTTGGAGTGGCAACCGGATTTGAAAAACGATTAGAGATCATTGGAGTAGGATACCGTGCGGTAACCGAAGGGAAAACTATTACCCTCAGTCTTGGGTTTTCCCATCCGGTAATTATGGAAGCTCCTGAAGGAGTTCAGGTGGATATGGAAGCAGAGGGGAAAAATAAAAATATCGTTGTTATTCGTGGGATAGATAAGCAGGCAGTGGGGCAGTTCGCTGCAGATATTCGAAAACTTCGAAAGCCAGAACCTTATAAGGGGAAAGGGGTTCGGTACAAGGGGGAATTTGTCCGACGAAAGGCAGGAAAATCCTCATCACGAAAATAATATTCTTCTTTACTTTTTTGTATGGCACTTCGAAAAGAATTATTGCGGCAAAGACGAAAGCACCGAATTAGGGCTCGTATTTCTGGAACTCTTGCAAGACCTCGATTAACAGTATTCCGTTCTTTAAAGGGGATTTCTGCCCAGCTTATTGATGATGAAAAAGGAGTAACGATTGCTTCTGCTTCTTTGAAAAAGGGAAATGTTGCAGGAGCTCAGGAGTTGGCTAAGATTTTGGGGGAAAAATATACTGGTCCTTGTGTTTTTGATCGAAACGGATACCTCTACCACGGACGAGTAAAGGCTTTTGCAGAAACAGCAAGAGAGGCGGGTCTTATTTTTTAACTTTTCTTTTGTTATGACTGATTTGGAAACAATGCCATTGGAGAATGATGGAAATACCGCTGGGGATTCTGCTTTAGAAGTGGCGCTTGATGTACCCCGAGATGGAGGTGCAAGAAGAGGTGCCAGAGGAGCAAAAGGGAAGGGGGGGCACGGAAGAAAACGAGACCGAGGAGGGAAAGAAGAAAAAGAATTTGATGAAGAAGTGTTAGATATTGCGCGCGTAACCCGTGTGGTAAAAGGAGGACGACGACTTCGATTCCGAGCAACCGTTGCGATTGGAGACAAAAAAGGACGAGTAGGAGTAGGAACCGGAAAATCAGCAGAAGTAGCAACTTCTATTCGTAAAGCGGTTTCTGATGCCAAGAAAAATCTTATTACGGTAGATCTTATAGAAGGAACTATTCCTCATGATTTGAAGATGAAATATAAGTCTGCAGCGATGCTTTTGATGCCTGCACCATCTGGAACAGGAGTAATTGCGGGAGGAGCGTTCCGAAAAATTGCGATTTTAGCAGGTATTACTGATGTATTTGCAAAATCTCATGGAACTAGTAATGCACTTGTTTCTGCACAGGCTTCTATTCGTGCTTTATCTGGTTTTACTCCTCGACGAAAAAAGAGGGTTGTGGAAACTGAGAAAGATGTGGCGTAGTTTAGTCTTTCTCTTGTTTTTTAAAAAGAGTGGTTTTTAACCACTCTTTTTAGTTATATTGTGTTATTTGTCTGGATATCTTACCCAGTATTGAAAACCTCACAACTTTATAAAGTTGTGAGCTGGTTTAACGCGGATGGATTTGAACCGTATTTTTGCTATGGAGAAATACTGGGGAACAAAAAACAAAAAGGCGCGACTGTACATCACGCTCAACACAGTACAAATTTTCTCCTCTTTTTTTACTCCGAATTCTGCAGACTTTCCAAGATGATTGTCTTCAAATTTTCGACGCTCACACCGGTCTTTACTGGTAAACTATTTACTTGGTATATCGCTTTTTCGAATGCTTTTTCTACTTGGGCTTCTAAAAGTTCGAACTCTTTCCTCTTAGGTGGAGTATATCTGAGAGAGTTAGTCTTTTTGTCGTAATTTATAGTCGCAATTCCTCTTAATGCTTTTTCCATCCTTGGGATGATTTCCGCCTGTATAAAATCAGATTGATTCCAAATAGCTTCTTTTCCTTTCGGCAGTGTATCTTCATTGTTGTAGGAAGGTAACCCTACTTTTCCCATCAAACCATTAAGTCCTTCATGAGTATCCTTTTCACATTTTTTAATTTCCCCTGTTTTGCACTCTTCAGGAGTCCTATTATTATTTAGACTCTCAATTTCCTGAAACACCCTCCTTTTCTCCAAAAACCCAATACACCCATAAAACCCATTTAAATGGCTGTGCTGTTTGTGAAGTGTTTTCATATGGAGAAAAAGTAAAAGAAAATATAGATATGCCGAAGTTCTTTTAGCGTGCTTTTTCACCCCCCGCCTTCGATACCCCTCTTTTAAGGGGGGGGGGAAGTGATTAAATCTGTTCCAATTCCGCTTTTATTTTTATTACTTCTTCTGGATTGGTGGTGATAATTTTTTCTTCTGTGTAAGAGGCAATAATTTGTATCGCCACATGATCGAGCCCCGCAAAAAATATTCCCTGCCCAATTTCGGAATTCAGGAGCAGGTACTTTTCTCCTTTGCTGAGGTGAAAAACCTCTGCCAAAATATCTGCCGCCGTGGGAGATTGCTTGAGTAAGAGGTGCATGGAGGCATTGGTAATAATTGCCTTGCCATACGGGCTTAATAAAAAATCTTCCACATCCTGGGTAATGGTACTGACCCCCAAATAATATTTTCGGGCGCGTTTTACCAGTCCGTATAAAAACTTCGCACTATCTTGGTGCTGCATGAGAGACCATGCTTCATCCACCACTAAAATTCGTTTTTTGAGATTTGACCGCACTCGATTCCAAATGAAATTGAGAATGGTATAAATGGCAATGGGGCGTAATTCATCTTCGAGATCTCGAATATGAAAAACAACCATTTTTTTGTCGACATCCACATTTGTTTGCGCATTTAAAAGACCAGAATAGGTTCCATGGGTAAATTTGGAAAGGCGATCTAGAAGGCTTTGTGCCCCTTGCATTCGGGTTAAAACTGCTTCGAGATCCGATAGAATGGGTGCTTCGATCTGGGATGGATCCTCCATTTCCATGGTTATCCCCTTTAGGGCGTAGGTATCCAAAATGGCACGGTCCAAAATCCCTTCTTCTGTGGGTGTGAGTCCTCCCAACATCAGCCGAAAGAGTCCCACCAGAGAAATAATATTCGACCGTAAAAGATCTCCTGGGTGAAGAATTTCGTCTTTTAATGGTGAAGGGAGGTCAAACGGGTTAATGCGCTGGGTCGAATTGAGACTGATTTTAATTTGGCTTCCTCCTACCGATTGGCAGAGTCGTTCGTATTCATTTTCCGGGTCAATCACTAAAACATCGGTATCAAACATGAGGGACCGGAGAATTTCCAGTTTTACCGCGAATGACTTTCCTGCTCCTGATTTGGCAAATATTACAGAGTTAGCGTTTTCCAGAGAAAAGCGGTCAAAAATAATGAGCGAATTATTGTGCCGGTTGATACCGTATAAAATTCCAGTGTTTGATGTGAGCTCCAAACTGGTAAATGGAAAACTGGAAGACAGGGGAGCGGTATTCATGTTTCGGAAAATTTCCAGTTCGTCGGTACATATTGGCATGGTAGACCTGAATCCTTGTTCTTGTTGGAGATCGGCAGATTTTGTGAGGATGAGTTTGCCTCCCAGGAGAGACTCGATAACGGTTTGCGTTTTTTGTATTTTTTCTATGCTATCGGCGTGAAGCGTAAAATAGAGTCCAAATTGAAAAAATTTTTCTGTTCCCCGTGCCAGTTGGTCTCGCAGTTCCTCGGCATCTTGTAAAGACGCTTCTAAAGAAGGATCTCGTCCCATTCCTCGTTCGCGGTCCATGTGCATGGTGGAGTTCATTTGTGCCACTTTATTGCGGAGGATTTTCATAATATCTCCCGAGTCATGTGGGTAAATAAACATGGAGACATCAATGGTCGCATCGAGATTTATAACGGGAGAAAGCCAATTCGCTTCAATAAATCGCGGATAGGCGTGCACATAAAAAGTTTTCGAGTATCGGTCTCCAATATGAATATCTCGAAAAGAAACCTCCATGGAAGAAGGCGAAATGAGATCTCGTACTCCGGTCATTCCCTGTTGGAATATTTTTTCTGCTTCTCGAATTTTTTTGAGTTCCGCCGAAGACAGCTTTGGAGCTGTTGTGGGTGGTGTGCTGGGAGATTTTGGGGTAGATGTCATGGGGATATACGAGGGAAGAAATCTTTTGGTATAGCACGATAAACGGCGATTCGTGTTTAAGGGTATAGATACCAGTGAGAAAACTTATTTCTCTGTTTTAATACTGTGGTTTAGAAGAAAAGAGTTCTTTTCGTGATCGAATGATAACGGCACCAAAGAGACAAAGAGCGAGTACAATCCAAATATCCTCCGGTCCTGTTTTTACATTTTTTGGGGAAATTCCAGCGGCAGCGTGAGTGGCTTTAGCCGTAGTATTTTTCCCAGTGGTAGCCGTTTTTGTTCCCGTGGTTGGACCTCCTACAGCATTTCCCTTGTCCGTTGCTCCGGTATGAGGATTTGCTTCTGGGGGAACAGTGTTCGGGGTTATTGTTGCGGCTGGTGCGGGAGTGGTGACAGGATTTGTGTTCCCCAGAAGAGTATCTAAACTCTGAGGAGTTCCTCCTCCCATAGGTGCGCCATTGGTAGGAGAGGGCGTGGGAGTGAAAGATGGCCATGGTAAGGTATTACCGGCATTGGTAGCCGCTGGAGTTCCTGGAGTTCCATTGGTGCCGGGGGTTGTAGAACCGGTATTGCCATTAGGCATTACAACGCCATTAGCCGCAGGAGAATTTTGAGGTAATTGATTAGTAGTGGTGGTAGCTGCAGAAGGCACAGAGACTGCTGCAGGGTTGGGTTGCGCTGGTTTTATGATGGGATCAACATTATCTGTGGGTTGTGCTCCCAGTAAATTTGCTAAAGGGTCTGTGGCAACAGAAGCTTTAAACAGTCCCATGTCGGAAACAAATGGGGCAAGTCCAATAACAAAGAGGATGAGTCCCACTACCGACATCGCAATAGCGATTTTATGGTGCGGATGCCTTTCTTTTTGTACATCATTTTCTGTATGATGAGAAAGATCTATTCCACCGTCTTGAATTTTTTTACCAGCTTCTTTCCAAGGGTTTTCGCTCATACAAGTAAAAAGAAATTATCAGGGGATTGTACCAAAAAAAAATGAAAAGAACAAGAACTTTTTTATAAAATCTCATTCCTCCCTGTACTGTAGCAGAAAAATGATGGATTCGAATACTTTTTTTGTCGGCAATAATGCGTTGGTAGCGCGAATTCTTTTGGATGCAAAAAATGGGATGCTTCCCCATGCAGTGCTTTTTTCTGGTCCTTCTGGAATTGGAAAGTTTGCTCTTGCAAAAAAAGTAGCAGAAATTCTTCTCCACGATTCGGAACGAATTGGAAAAAATACTCATCCTTCTTGTCGGGTCCTAGATATGTTGTGGATTGCCGGCGTTCAAGAAGATTTGGACATCCTCTCCAAATCCTCCAATATTGATCAAAGTCATAGAAAAAAAGAGGGGAAAAGATCTGATACCATTGGTATTGAGGATCTCCAGGTGTTGACCAAATTTCTCTTTGAAACGACGGACGATCCTTGGAAGGTCTGCATTATAAGAAATATTGAACGCTTTGGGAGAGAGGCCGCGGGAACTTTTTTAAAAACTCTGGAAGAACCACCCCCAAAGACTATCTTTCTCCTCACTACCAGTTCTGTTTCTCATGTTTTGCCAACAGTTCTGTCCCGGGTTCGCTTGGAAAAAATGACCCTTGTTACAGATGAAATTCTGCGCCCACTGTTACTATCTGTTGGAGTGGAAGATACGAAAAAACAAGAAACACTCCTGCGTTTGTGTGGAGGGAGACCAGAAATACTCCAAAAACTTATGGCAGATACCTTGTTTTTTGAACGCCAAAAATCTCTCTGGGATTCGCTTCAAATTCTTTCTCAAAATACGAACCTTCTCACCAGTCTTCAGGAAGCAGAAATTTGGTCGGCGTGTTCTGTGGAAGAGCTCCATGAAAGACTCGATCGATTATTAGTGATTTGGCGTGAGGAGCTCAGAACCGGTCTTGCTATCGGAAAAATTCCTCAAAAATCGATTTTAGCACTGCAAGAGAGAAGCCGTTTTTTGGAAGCACTCCAAAAAAATGCGAATAAAAAACTCCTTTTGGAAAATTTTTTCTGTGCTCTTTCATCGCGCTAAAAGTGGCCTTTCTCCATACAGTCTCTCAATATCTGCCGCAGGAACTTCTCCCGATTGGTGGTATTTTTCAATAAAATCGTGGAGGGTTTCGTGCATTTCACAGTATTCGTCTTTGTAAATAGAGGGAATATACACAAAGCATTCTGTAAAAATAGGATAATATTGGTGTTTTAATTCATTGGTCCATTTTTCTTTGCTTTCCACCGAAAGAGCCGAAATAGAGGAAAGATTATGAATGAGATCTGCAAGTTTGATAAATACCACATCCGGATCCATACTCGCGGCTTCTTGGAATCGGATGAGATAATCTTTTTGTTGTTCATCTTTTGTTCCTGCACGAGGGTCTTTGGAGAGGGCTTGGACCAAAAAATACACATTTTTCCCAAACTCTTTCATAATAATATTTTCTATTTCTTCCGGGTTTGCACCATCTTCCAGGGTGTCATGCAGGAGGGCGGCACAAATGGAATCTTCTTCTAGTCCGGCATCGCAAACGCTAATAGCAACGGCAATAGGATGGTGGATGTAGGGGATTCCTGATTTTCGTTTTTGTCCTTTATGGATTTTTTCTGCAAGAAAATATGCTTTTTTTACACGATGAACATCAATTTCTCGTCTTTTTTGGAGCCGTTTCTCGAGGACTTCAAAGGGCATAGGAAAGGGAGTGATACTTCTTATTCTCCGTGCTTTATGGGTGAAGTCAAACTTTTCGTAAAAAAAAACTTGAAAGGGATATATTTTTTCTGGTAGTATGCGGGATGTGCTTATTGCGGGCATAGCTCAGTTGGTAGAGTCCCGGCCTTCCAAGCCGGTCGCACGGGTTCGAGTCCCGTTGCCCGCTCCAAAAAGCAGAAAAAAAACTCCGATTCGTCGGAGTTTTTTTATTTTTGAGGTTCTTTGAGAGATATATTATACACCTAAGATGCTATATTCTGTGTCTGAATCCGCTTGCAAACCTTCAACCTCCCTAACCCTGATTATTTTTCCATTCTATAAATATTCCCTTATCTTTTAATTCGGATATGGCTTGTTGGTTGCGATTTTTTTGAAGTTCCTGTATAAGCAATGGGTAACGAGTGACCAGATGGCACTCCTCCCCTTGAGTGTGAATCTCAAATTGAGAAAATATAGCATATTCTCGGTTGGGATGATGTATGAAATATTCACTCCCAGATTTAATAAAAACTGTTTCATAAAAACTTTTGAGAGCATTTAAAAATATTGCTTGTTCTTTGCTTTCCTTATTTTGATTTGTAGGGCTATCGTCTCGTTTTCTATGAGTATAGTTTTTTCCTATGTCCTTCATTGTGAGCATCTTGGCTGTTCCTTCTTCTCCGATTTCATGAGAATCGTCACTTCTGGAGAGTCGGAAAGGGTTCCGTGATAATATTTTCTCGCTCTGATCTCCGAGTAATATTGCGATACTCTTTTCATCTAATATCTTCATTCTATATAAGTATGTTAGCATCGTGGGTATGTTGTCTTTTAATGTATGGGGTCCCCAAGTTTCCCCTGGTTGTAATTCGTGAAGTTCATCGACAAGATTCTGAATGTCATTTTCTAACCCTAATTCTAATTTTGATACTTGTATTTTAATTTTTAGGGCAACATACTGTCGAGTTTGTTCAAATATTTTCTGTTCCTGTGAATACTCGTCCTTTTCTAATAATGCTTCGAGTTTGTTGCAAATGTCTCTGGTAAGGGCAGATAAAAGCACAGTTCCCGTCTCTGCATTTATTTCCCCAATATTGCTCGTTTGCCACCACTGAAAAAACTGTTGTTTCAGATCCTCAAGGCTTTTTTCCTGGGAGAGTTCTATTTTGAGTTTTTGAATTACTTCTTCTGCATTCTTCCATACTGTTTCTTTCGTAAGCGTGAACATTTTTTTAGAAGGGTAAAAATATGGGGTAAATTATAATATCTCATTTTTGAATGTCAAATTTCAGATTCCTCTTATTTGCTTTTTTACTGCCTTTCCTCAACAATAGAAGGGTCATTCTTGATTATATTTTCTATGGCTCGCAAGGTTTCTCCTAAAAAATCAAAACCGTTTTTAGTTATTCCTCTTTCCCTGGCTCGGGAAATATGGGCAGTTGTTCTTGCCTTTTTTGGGTTGCTTCTCATCCTTGCTTTTGTAAATCATTTGGGCGTGGTGGGGGAATCTCTTAATACGGCTCTTCGCCATTTGTTTGGAATAGGGGTATGGATTTTGCCAGTGTTGTGCATTGGGTTTTCATTTTCTATTTTTACTTCCAAAGAATACCGCATTACGCCGGCAATTTTATTGGGGGCATTTTTTATGATTGTGGGACTTTTGGGAATTATTCATACCATTCGTATTCCGTTTGAAAAAATGGCAATTCCTCACTCCGAAGCAGGCGGTACTATTGGAGTGGCATCCAGTGCTATTTTTCGGCTTTGGATGGGGGATATAGGAACGGTTATTTTACTCTTGGGGGTGTTTTTTGTAGGGGTTCTCCTCACTTTCCAAACTTCTTTGTTGGCAGTGTTTCAATCTGTTTTTGGGATACTTTCGATTTTCTTTTTCCCCAAAAAGTCAGTTTCAGCACTCCTCACGCCGAAAACAAAAAAATCCCTCAAATCCGCTCCTCCTGAGGAAAATGAAGATGCTCCGGAAACACTTTTTGAACAGCGGTTTGAGATTAAAAGAGCGGAGACAAAACGAGAGCCAAAAAATTCGGCACAAAAAACACTGCTTTCTCCCGAAGAGCAAGATTTTTCTGACTGGGAAAAACCGTCGTTGGATCTTTTAAAATCAGGAAATTCTGAAATCCATATTCCCGATGCAGAGCTTATGGAAATGGGGAAAAAGATTGTGGAGAAACTGGCAAATTTTGGCATCTCTGTTCGGATGAAAAGTGCGTTTGTAGGTCCTACCGTTACGCAGTTTGCGTTAGAGCCCAACGAAGATGTAAAACTCTCCCGCATTACGGGCTTAAAAAACGAGCTTGCGTTAGCACTTTCTGCCGAAATGGTTCGTATTGAAGCGCCCATTCCGGGAAAAAATCTGGTGGGTATTGAAACGCCCAACCCCAAGAGGGCAACTGTCTTTATGCGAGAAATTTTAGAAAGTACTGCCTTTGAAAAAGCGGAAGGGGATTTGCGTTTAGCATTTGGGAAAGATGTTTCGGGTAACCCAATTGTAGAGAGTTTGGCGGAAATGCCTCATCTCCTTATTGCCGGAGCAACCGGGTCTGGGAAGTCTGTGGGGATGAATGCGTTTCTTATTTCCCTCCTTTTTGAGTACTCGCCAGAGGATCTTCGGTTTATTCTTATTGACCCGAAACGAGTTGAGTTAATGCCCTACAACGGGATCCCTCATCTCCTAACTCCTGTTATTACCGAGGCGAATAAAGCACTTTCGGCTCTCAAATGGTGTGTATCCGAGATGATGCGACGATTGGGAGAATTTTCAAAAATTGGGGCGCGCAATATTGCGGAATATAACGAAAAAGTGGATGAGAGAATGAAGAAAAAGAATTCAGAGAAAGAAGAAGAAAAAGAAGTGTTAAAAAAACTGCCCAAAATCGTCATTGTGATTGATGAGTTGGCGGATTTGATGATGCGGGAATACAAAAAAGACACGGAAGCGATGATTTGTCGCATTGCGCAAATGGCGAGAGCCGTGGGAATGCACCTCATTATTGCCACACAAAGACCGTCGGTAGATGTTATTACTGGCCTTATTAAAGCCAATATCCCTACTAGAATTTCATTTGCGGTTACCAGTTCTATTGATTCGCGCACGGTGCTAGACAGTGTAGGAGCGGAAGATTTGCTGGGAAAAGGGGATATGCTGTTTACCAATCCAAAACTGTCTCGTCCAAAGCGTATTCAAGGAATTTATATTTCAGGAGAAGAAATTGAACGGGTTGCAAACCGTATAAAAATTACCATGGGAGATAAATTTTTCTTTGAAGATTCTCTTTTTCAAGAAGGCGAAGAAGATTCGTTTGGAGGCGGTTTTAGT
>Ga0194062_1000810_pt1 | contig 13114 bp, 13 predicted proteins | sample SepL2225m_MetaG_FD_155481 | JGI IMG/M metagenome (GOLD analysis project Ga0194062, IMG submission 155481) | Anoxic zone freshwater microbial communities from boreal shield lake in IISD Experimental Lakes Area, Ontario, Canada - Sep2016-L224-25m | ecosystem: Environmental > Aquatic > Freshwater >... | reverse complement strand
ATTCAGAGTTGTCTCCCCCTCCAAAATTGATATTATCCGCCGCTTCATGAATGCACCCAGTCCATTTGATTTCTGGTACGCCATCAACAACACCCGTGTTGCAGTGGCACCCACCCAACGCCTTGAAACCTTTGGCGCCACCATTATCCATTACCATCTGGTGAGTGAACTGATGGATTCCACGGATAAGATCCGGATTCGGGAGGGCCGCATCCAGGCTCACCGCCCCACCATCATCACCCCAACCTCCATCGATGAAAAACTCCTCGAAGGGTTCGGCGAGGAGGCGCATCACTATGTCGACTGGCTCCGGGAACATTCACGGGATCTGCGTATCCTTCAATACGGATTTGTGATCCGAAAGCAGGAAATCCGCGATGAAACGGTCACGGACACCCTTGACGCCGTGGTAGAACGTGTCAGCAAGGCGGTTCGCAACAAGGAAGACCCTCTCGCCGCCGTCGTGGTCGGCGTGGATTCACCCTGGGAAGTGTCACTGCTGAAAATGATGGTGGACGTCACCAACAACTCCTACCTCAGCAACGTCCACGAAATGGAGCGACACCGCATGTTCGCCCCGAATGCCGGAATCCTGCAGGAAATCGAAACGGACTTCCAGCTGGCGGGCCGCCACCCGGAACGAATCAACGATTTGGGAAAAAAGTTGCAAAAGGCGGGTGTTTTTTCAGACTATGAAGACCGGTTCTTTGCGCTGGTGCAGTCCGGGCAAAAGCGACCGTCAAAAAGGACATGACCATGGCAATGACTCTGACTGAAAAAATTCTGGCACGTGCCGCTGGCAAGCGTGTCGTGGGCCCCGGCGATAATGTCTGGGTCGAGGTGGATATCCTGCTCACCCACGATGTCTGCGGTCCGGGAACGATCGGTGTGTTTCAACGGGAATTCGGAAAAATGGCGAAAGTCTGGGATCCCTCCAAAATTGTCATCATCCCCGATCATTACATCTTTACGGCGGATCAAAAGGCCCACCGCAATGTGGACACGCTCAGGGATTTCGCCCAGTACCAGAAACTGGCCTACTTTTACGATCCGGGCACCCCGACCTACAAGGGAGTCTGCCACGTCGCCCTGCCCCAAACCGGCCATGTCCGGCCCGGCGAGGTAATTTTCGGAACCGACTCTCACACCTGCACCCACGGGGCGCTGGGCGCCTTCGCCACCGGGATCGGCAATACCGATGCGGGCTTCATCATGGGCGCCGGCAAGCTTCTGATCAAGGTCCCGAAAACCATGCGGTTCACCGTGAACGGAACGGTTCCACCCTACCTCATGGGCAAGGACATCATCCTGAAGATCATCGGGGACATCGGGTTCGATGGCGCCAGTTATTGCGCCATGGAATTTAACGGTGACGCGATCCGCCAACTCTCCATCGAGGAGCGGATGACGATCTGCAACATGGCCATCGAGGCGGGCGCAAAGAACGGCATCATCGAACCCGATGAAAAAACGTTTGAGTATGTCAAAGCCCACACCAACAAGCCTTTTGAAGCGGTTTATGGCGATGCCGATGCCCCGGTTGACAGCGAACGCACCTATGATGCCTCTACCCTGGAGCCTTGCGTGGCCGAGCCGCATGTGCCCAGCAACTATGCCCTGGCACGGGAGCGGAATGATGTAAAACTGGATCGGTCCTATATTGGATCCTGCACAGGCGGCAAGATTACGGACTTCCTGGCCGCCGCACGTATCCTCAAGGGCCACAAGGTCGCCATCCCGACTTTCCTGGTGCCTGCCACCGTGGAAGTCGCTGAAGACATCATCAAGTCGCAAATCGATGGAAAATCACTCATCGAAATATTTGCCGAGGCGGGCTGCGAAGATATCGCACCCCCCTCGTGCGCCGCGTGTCTCGGCGGCCCCGAGGACACCTTCGGGCGCACCTCCGGAACCGAGACGGTCATCAGCACCACCAATCGGAATTTCCCGGGGCGGATGGGCTCAAAACAGTCCCGCATTTATCTGGCATCGCCCTTGACGGCGGCCGCCTCGGCAATCCGGGGCCGTATTACAGACCCCCGTGAATTCATGTAACACCCGGAGAACGATGAAAACAATTCAAGGCACTGTTTATGTGGTCAGGGATGACATTGATACCGATCAGATCATTCCCGCCCAATATCTCAACCTGGTTCCAACCATCCCTGAGGAATACGCCAAGTTGGGCTCCTATGCGCTCTGTGGACTCCCTAACGGGTATCCCCCGTTTGTAAAGTCAGGCGCCCTGACGGCCGACTACCCGATTATTATTGCGGGACGGAATTTCGGTTGCGGGTCATCGCGGGAACATGCTCCCGTCTGCCTGGGCGCTGCGGGCGTCAAGGCGGTCGTAGCCGAATCCTACGCACGGATATTTTTCCGCAATTGCGTGTCCACCGGCGAACTCTATCCCTTTGAAACACCCATCCGGCTCTGCGATGTATTCAAAACTGGCGACAAAGCTGAAATTGATGTCGAAGGCGCACACCTGACGAACTGCACCACCGGAAAGACCTATTCCATCAAGGAACTGGGCGCGGTGGCGCCGGTAGTCGAGGCAGGCGGCATTTTTGCCTACGCCCGCAAATCCGGCATCATCAAGTAACCATGCCCGCTCATGTCATAGCATTGGCGAACCAGAAGGGCGGGGTCGGGAAAACCACCACCGCCATCAATCTTGCCGCCTGCCTGGCAGAACGCAAGCACCGGGTTCTTTTGATTGACCTCGATCCTCAGGCTAATTCCACGAGCGGACTCGGGCTTCAACCTCAGCCCGGTTGCAGCATTTATGAAGTCCTGCTGGGGCACCAGTCCATAGTCGAAAAAATCCAGAAGACCCGGATGCCCGGCCTCTCCATGATCCCTTCTGAAGTTGATCTGGCGGGCGCCGAAATTGACATCGCCCGGATGGAACGCTATTTGCACCGGTTCAAGGAGGCGCTGGAACCGCTCATCCACGATGAACGCTATGACATCATCCTGGTGGATTGTCCCCCGTCTCTGGGCATCCTCACCATGAATGCCTTGACAGCGGTTGATTCGGTTCTGATCCCGCTCCAGTGCGAATACTATGCACTCGAAGGGCTGAGCGTGATCACCCGGTTGATCAACCAGATCCGGGACTCAGGCGCCAACCCCGGACTTCAACTCGAGGGGATCGTCCTGACGATGTTTGACGGGCGGACCAATCTCGCGCAACAGGTCATGAATGAAGTCATGACTCATTTCGGAGACAAGGTTTACCGCACGGTAATTCCACGGAATATCAGGATCAGCGAGGCGCCCAGCCATGGTCTACCCGTCATCCTCTACGATGACAAATCAACAGGCGCTGAGGCCTACCGTCTTCTAGCAAAGGAATTCATCAAACGGCGAAAATCCGAAGGAACTCAGGCTACAGTTTCTGAGCCGTCATCGTCTTCTTCTCCTGAAGCCGTTCCTCCGTCTCCTCCCGCAATCGTTTGAGTTTTCCCGCCATGCTGATTTTCTTCACCGGCGAAATCCGGTCCACCAGCAGAACCCCGTCCAGGTGATCCAGTTCATGCTGCACCGCACGGGCGAGTAATCCCCGGCAACGAAGGGTCTTGAGTTCACCTTTCCAGTCCACAAAGGCCACCTCAACCTCAACCGCCCGTTGCACGGAACTGTGAATGCCGGGAAAGCTGAGGCATCCCTCGTCGCGACGCGTCACAGCCCCACCCTTCGCCAAAATTTTGGGATTGAACATCACCAGCGGCATCGGAATACCGGGATTCAGCGGAGGGCCGCCTTCCTCCTCAACATCAAGTTCGGCGGGGATATCAATAACACACACCGACACCGTTCGCGCCACCTGCTGGGCAGCCAACCCGATGCCCTCGGCGGCATGCATCGCCTCCATCATGCCATCCACCAGGAGTTTATATTCGGGAGTTACCCGAACAACCGGCTTAGCCCTTGCACGCAGGATGGGATCGCCAAAGGTGACGATCTCAAAGCTCATATCCGCTGTCTTTCAGCCAACCCGAAAGATGGAGTTTGGTCTGCTCCAGTAACTCTTCATCGGCAATCGCCGTGGTTCGACCGGCATCATACTGGGTCATCATCCACTCAAGAATTTTCAGAACTCCGGGATCATTTTTACTGACCGGCTCCTTGGCCTTCTTGAAGTACTTCTTGATCCACAAGGCAATCCCGGCCTGCCCGCTCTTGTCGGTAACCGCCAGTTCCACCGGCCGGTTCAACAACTTTTCGGTATTAAAGACGTTGTAGATCTCCTCATTCTTCAGCAATCCATCCGCATGGATTCCGGCACGCGTCACATTGAAGCTCTTTCCGATCAACGGCTGATTTACGGGAATCTGAACCTTGAGCTCATGCTCAAAATATTCTGCAATCTCGGTGATCACCGTTGTATCCACATTGCAGTCATTTCCGCGCAATTGAAGATAATTTACAACCAACCCTTCCACAGGGGGGTTCCCGGTACGTTCCCCGATTCCCAGCAAGGTTCCATTCGCGGCGGAACACCCGTATAACCAGGCTGCAACCGCATTGGCGCTAACCATATACAGATCATTGTGCCCGTGCCATTCCAGCCATTCACTCGGAAAACCGGCATAATACTGGAGCCCATAGATCAGACCGGCCACCGAACGAGGCATCGCCACACCGGGATACGGCACGCCAAGTCCCATGGTGTCACAAATCCGGATCTTGATGACCTTCTTGGTTTCCTCGGAGATCTTCATCAGTTCATGCGCAAACGGAACCACAAACCCATAGTAGTCGGCCCGAGTCACATCTTCAAAATGACAGCGCGGAATAATGCCGACATCAATGGCTTCCCTCACGATCTTCAGATACTCCCGGAGCGCCTGCCGCCGGGTCATCTTCAGCTTGAGATAAATGTGGTAATCCGAACACGAGGTCAGGATGCCGGTTTCCTTGAGCCCCATCTTCTTGGCCAGCTCAAGGTCTTTTTTCCGCGCCCGGACCCAACCTGTTACTTCCGGATACTTATAACCCAGCGACTGGATCTCCTCGACCGCCTGCCTATCTTTCTTGGTATAAAGGAAAAACTCACACTGACGGATCAATCCCTTGGGACCACCAAGCCGGTGCATCAGCTTGTAAATATCCAAAACCTGCTTGACGGTATAAGGCGGCATTGCCTGCTGACCGTCCCGGAACGTGGTATCCGTTATCCAAATATCCTTTGGCATCCGCATCGGTACAAGCCGGTGGTTAAATCCGAGGCGGGGAACCTCATCGTAAGGGAAGGTGTGACGAAACAACTCAGGCTCCTTCGGATTCTCAAGATGCACCGTATAGGAGTCCGAATCAAATGTGTTGTATCCCGGATTATATTTCAACTGGAACATATCCTCACCTCATCCATCGCTACGGATATTATTTTTCATCGCCATCAACCGAATTGCGGCGGAATGTTAAAGGAAATGAAGTCGAATATCAACAACGATAAAAAGTTAATCCGGCCAACGCCCCGGCTCGCTTGCGAGGATGCCCCCCCACTCCTGAACCGCCCGGGCAAGGGCCATGGCGCGATGAGATAGGCCATTCTTGATGTCAGCGGAAATTTCAGCAAAGGTCAGATCATGCCCGCAGGGCACAAAAAGAGGGTCATACCCAAAGCCGCCTTCTCCCTGAAGCTGATTACGCAAGGTGCCTTCACAAGTGCCCGACACCGTTCGGGTCACCCCATTCGGATCAGACAAAGCGATGACACACCGGAACCGGGCACTGCGATCAACCACGCCCCTCATCTTCCGGAGAAGCTTATCGTTGTTGGCTGCATCATTCGAGGGCTCTCCCGCATATCGCGCAGACACCACCCCAGGCTCACCACCCAGGGCCTCCACTTCAAGCCCCGAATCATCCGCCAGAGTCCAGAGCCCGCTGAACCGGGCCAGAGTGACAGCCTTCTTAATGGCATTGACTTCAAAAGTATCGCCATCCTCCACAACCTGAGGCACGTCACCCCACTCCCTCAAACTGATCATGACCAGGCGGGTCGATTTCAGAATGGCTGAAATCTCACTGAATTTATGACGATTACCGGTGGCGACGAGAAGCTTCATGGGAATTTAAAAGGGATATGCTCGGGGGGGGACTTGAACCCCCACGACCTTGCGGTCACCAGCCCCTCAAACTGGTGTGTCTGCCATTTCACCACCCGAGCAAAAAACGGTGGAAATCTAACGGGTGCGGTTTCAGTTGGCAAGCCATTACTTCTGAAGCCGGATTATTTAATTCGAAACGACGTTCCGCCCGCCGGTTTCTCGAAATCATTTAAGCGCACCTGCCGCCCGTCAAAAACAACAATGATCCGATCCTTCGTTAATCGTTCAATCGCGCTGGCATCCTTGTCAAAATCCCACTCCCATGTCGCGCGCCGGTTGTCACTCATCATCGATGAACTGTTCCGGATTTCCCCGGGGAGATCAACACGGACAACAACACGCAGCCCGTTCATAAACGGAGTCAACTTGGCGGAGGCCCCCGCCCCCGGATTGGTCTGGGCTGTAAGATCCGGGCTCACCCCAACAGGGGGAAGAGAAACCGACAACTTGCAGGTATCATCCCCCACCCTTGTAAAAACAACTCCGCATTCCTTAAAAAAGGATTGTTTAACAAGGCCCTCAAACCGGCCGAATTTGAGATTGAAATCAACATACTTCCACCCGCCCTGCTCCCGGGTACGAAGACTTTCCAAATTCACCCCATCCGCCGTCATCATCCGAAATCGATTACTCAACACGGCTTCATCAAAAATCATGGGGATATCTAGCGAGGAAATCGCTGCATTGGTGGATTTTCCCCCGGCAAAGTCCAGAGATCGCGTCCATTGACGGGTCAACTCCATCTGCTTGATAAGAAAGGTCGGCATCCCGTAAATAGTCCGCAGGGATCCACTTCCATCCCGGTTAAGGCTTAGGCTGGTATCGATTTTGATGCATCCTGTGCCCCCGGCAAGCACGCCCATCAGTACAAGACAAAAAAGAATTCCTCGCGATGAAAAGGCTGTGTTCATGGGGTTACCTTCCGGGGCAACGAATTGGTAGCAGGAAACCTGAAAATCGTTTCACCCGGCATGGCCATCCCCTGCTCCCGGGCAACGCGTTCAACAAAGGCAGGGTCGGATCGGAACCGTTTCTGGTTCTGCTGCAGTTGGCGATCCCGGGATTCCATCAGGGCATTCCCCTGTTCCAGTCCGTCCTTTCGTTTCTGGAGAGTCTGGTAATTGTGGGTTTTGGGAAGAAATACGCATACCACAGCCACCACGCAGGACGTGATGACAACCAACCAGGCAAAACGGTAGATCAAAACCCAAAAGTTCATGATCGTCTGATAAATACCGTCATCGGCAGACGCACCAGCGCCGGCCGATGACGGCTTGCTATTTAAACCTAAAAGCCGTTCAGATCACGCCGCCATACACCGCGTGCTTGCCCAGCATTTCCTCAATACGAAGAAGCTGGTTGTATTTGCACACGCGATCAGTGCGGCACAACGAACCGGTCTTAATCTGGCCGGCATTCGTCGCCACCGCGATATCCGCAATGGTCGCATCCTCGGTTTCACCCGAACGATGACTGATGACCGCCGTATAACCCGCCTGGATCGCCATCCGGATCGCATCCAGCGTCTCGGTCAGCGTGCCAATCTGATTCACCTTGATGAGGATCGAGTTGGCAATCCCGAGATCAATACCCTTCTTGAGGAACTTGGTGTTCGTGACGAACAGATCATCGCCGACCAACTGAACCTTGCCACCCAGCTTCTCGCTGAGCTTCTTCCAGCCGTCCCAGTCATTCTCAGACATCCCGTCCTCAATGCTGATGATCGGATACTTGGCGCAAAGCTGGCTGTAGAACTCAACCATCTGGTCTGCCGTCTTCACGGACCCGTCGCTCTTCTTGAAGATGTAGCGTTTCTTGGCGGCATCATAGAATTCGCTCGCGGCGACATCGAGTGCCAGGAAAATATCCTTGCCAGGTTTGTAACCGGCCTTCTTGATGGCCTCGATAATCACGTCCAACGCCTGAGTGTTGCTCGCCAGTTTCGGAGCAAACCCACCCTCATCACCCACCGAGGTGCTGAGCTTCATACCCTTAAGTACACCCTTCAAAGCGTGGAAGACTTCGGTACCCATGCGCAAGCCCTCGGCAAAGGACTTAGCACCCTTGGGCATAATCATGAATTCCTGGATATCAATCGGGGCATCGGAGTGAGCACCCCCATTCATGATATTCATCATCGGAACCGGGGTCACTGTGGCATTCGTTCCACCGATATAGCGGAACAGGGGTAGTCCACAGTATTCCGCCGCCGCCTTGGCCGTGGCCAGGGAGACCGCAAGAATAGCGTTGGCGCCCAGTCTGCCCTTCGTCTCGGTGCCATCCAAGTCAATCATCAGATTATCAACACCCACCTGATCACGACAATCCCAACCGATCAGCTTCGGGGCAATCTTGGAATTCACATTCACAACAGCCTTGCGAACCCCCTTGCCCAGATAGCGGGACTTATCGCCATCGCGCAGTTCCACGGCCTCATGCTCGCCGGTAGAGGCTCCTGACGGAACAGCGGCGCGGCCAAGAATGCCGCTCTCGAGGGTCACGTCCACTTCCACGGTCGGGTTGCCGCGGGAATCCAGAATCTCACGAGCCACAATACTTTCAATCAATGACATAACTACTATTCTCCTTGGGTTACTGTTCCGCCGCCATTCTGGCTGCGATGAAAAACAGGACCTAAAGTACGGGAACCTCTCGCGGCTTTCAAGCAGAGACTGCACCCAAAAAACTTATGCCCCCGCCCGTCCCACCGCGTCTTCCCCTTGCCCTCCGGTCGACATTGTGATTGAGTGTCTGACACTTATGACATTGAAACTTCATCTCAAGCCGGGCCGGGAGATACCGATTGTGCGCGGTCATCCCTGGATCATGTCCGGCGCCATCTCACGAGCGGAGGGAAACCGTCAACTCGATGAGGCCGACATTATCGCGGCCAGCGGCACCTTCATCGCCCGGGCCACAGTCCACCCCTCCTCCGATATCCGGGCCCGCGTCTTCTCCACCGAGCCGGGCGAGCAACTCGATGCGCCGGGTATCAAGGCCCGCCTCCAGTTGGCCCTCGAGCGCCGCCAGCATTGGCTCCCGTGGGGGCTGGACACCGCCGCCCGGCTTGTCTCCTCCGAGTGCGATGGCCTGCCGGGCCTGATTGTTGACCGCTATGCCGATGTGCTGGTGGTTCAACTCCTGACTGCCCCCTGGGAATCACGTCGGGATATCCTGGTTGAAACTCTCCAGAATCTTCTGCACCCCAAAACCATCTGGGAGCGGTCCGATGTGGATATTCGTCGCCATGAGGAACTGGAACCCCGAAAAGGCCTTCTTGCAGGAGCGCCCCTGAGCACCCCGATCCCGTTCCAGGAAAACGGACTCCGGTTTCTGGCGGATGTTGAAAATGGCCACAAAACAGGGTTCTACCTCGATCAACGAACCAATCGGCACACGCTCTCCCACTGGATAGGGCAGATCGGAAAACCCCGCGTGCTCAATGTGTTTGCCTATACCGACTCGTTCGGAATCTGTGCCCTGAACGCCGGGGCGAAAAGCGTTTTATCACTCGACTCTTCCACCTCCGCCAAGGAACTCGCCGACCACCAACTGGCGCTGAATCCGGATTGTGACCCGACGAAACGGGAATACCGACTCGGTGACGCCTTTGAACTTCTCCGTCAACTCCGCGAGGAAAAGGCGCGCTTCGACCTCATCATCCTCGACCCGCCCAAGCTGGTCAGCCGGAAAGCCAAGATGCAGCAGGGCTTGCGGGCCTACAAGGATATCAATTTACTGGCCTGTCAATTGATGAATGCCGGAGGGGTCCTCTTCTCCTATTCGTGCAGCGGGCTGGTGGATCGGGATCTGTTCGGCAAGGTAATCGAAGGTGCGGCGCGTGACGCCCGGCGCGCAGTTCAATTTCTAGACAATCTCGGCCAACCCCCCGACCACCCCCGCAAACCGGGCTTCCCGGAGTCGGAATATCTCAAGGGCTTTGTAGTGGGGTTCTAGCCGCGTCCGGCATCTCACGCAGGGAACGTTCCACCGCCATGGCTCGTAATCCGTCCCATGTCGGGGCGACCTTGTCCGCTTGAGTCCAGGCCTCATGATACAGGCGCGCCAGCCGTTCATAGCCTGCGGCATAATGCGCCCCATCCAAACGGCGCCAGGATTCACTCCGGGTTAAAAACCGTACACAACACTCCTGCCTTCTGACGGTATCCCATATCTTGACCTCGGCCTGAATCTGCTGGCGGACAAATTCCTCCAGGGCCACATTCCCACCGGCGTAATCAGGCAGCCGTTTCAATTCTTCCAGGGCGGCCTCCGCTTCAGGTCGTTTCCCAAACGCCTCGAGATAAAGGGTGGCCTCGCGTAGAAAATTGACCATAACCGCCCGGACCAGCGGGTGGCTCCCCGCAGCCTCGCGGAAACACAGCTGGATTCCCTTCACCGCGACATCCATCCGTGGCCCCTGCTGATAAATCTGCCGGGCGGGAGAAAAGGCTAAGGCACCCCCCTTCATCGTCTCGACCATCCCCATCCACACCAACCTGCTACACCATGGTGAATCCGCGCGCTGATAGGGTCGTCCGCAGGCGCCCCAATACAAGGCATGGGATTCCGGCAGGCGCCAATCAAGCGGACCATACGCCTCATCTACGGCCTTCATCTGGACAGGATCAAGCCCTGCCGCCGCCAGGCGCCGGACCGTTTCAACCGAATCAGAGTTCGTCCCGACCACTTCACCCATCTCCCGGGCCCAGCTCACGCGATAAAACAACGTGGCCTCATCCCACTTGCCACCCACCTTGTCATAAAACATCCAGCCAAGTTCCCAATACAACTTTGGATCGTCCGGATTGGAGGGGATTCCTTCGTCACGAAGCAACCTGAAGCCATTCCTGACCCAATGCCAGCGGTCGGCAGGATCGGCCAGAACCGCCGTGATATTGTAGGCCATATTCCAAGCATGATAGGCCCACACCTCGGAATAACGCGGCTGAAGTCGGGTAATCCAATCCGCCAGCTGGGCGACCTCAAAAAAACGTCCCTCATCCTGAAGATCAGACGCCCTCAGCCAGAGTATATCTGCCAGAATTCCGCGAAATCCTCCCAGGGCAACCGTGACAAAACGCACGCCTGCGGGAGCATCCGATCCGAGAACCGGACCGCTTTCCCGTCCGTCACCATCCCGGGAATGCGCTCCCATCCAGGCCGCCAACATCAGACAGGAAACCGCAAGAAGGATAATAAAGGAATTAGAGCGCTTGGAGTTCACCCAAAATCACCACGATTCCCGGCGAACCACTTCCTCAAGCGTTTTCCGGCTTTTGGCACGCACAGGCTCGGCGGGATGGCCGAGCGGCGTCATGGCCAAAGGCTCTACGCCTTCCGGAAGGTTCAGGATCCGCCTCACTTTCACCGGGTCAAAAGCCCCGATCCAGCAGGTTCCGAGTCCCAGATCCGCCGCACAAAGAGTCATATGATCCATGGCAATGGCGCCATCCACATCCCCGTAATTCTTACCATCGGCGCGAACCCAGCCCCGAGCCGTTTCGACACACACAACCAGAAGCACCGGAACCTTCCAGAACCAGTCGCGAGGATAGGCTACCCCCAAAGCGCGGCGACGGTCTTCTGTCCGGAGCACAATAATATGAATTGGCTGCCGGTTCGCCGCAGAGGGAGCCAGGCGGCCCGCCTCCAGAACGGCTTCCAGATCCTGATCAGAGACAGGCTGGGAATTATACTCACGCACACTGAACCGTTTTTTAACGAGATCAAGAAAGCTCATACCTGTTTCCTTTCACCGGGCGGCCTGCACCACACGATCTCGCCCTCCAAGATCCTTGTGTACAACCATTTCAACAAAACCGCAATCCTTCAAAATGTCCACAACCCGGACGGCCTGGTCAAAGCCAATTTCAAGAAAAATGCGGCCGCCTGGAGAAAGCACCTCCACAGCCTGCTGAATCAACCCACGAATGAGATCCAAGCCATCGGCACCACCGTCAAGGGCGGACATCGGCTCATGTTCCCGGATATGCCGGGGCAGTCCCCCGCAATCCGCACTCGGGATATACGGCAGATTGGCCACCACGGCCTGAAGGGATCTGGATTCAAACCCCTTGAGCAAATCCCCCCGCTTGAATGCAATCATGGATCCGACCCGGTTGGCCTCCGCATTTTCACCCGCGAGAGCCAACGCCGCCTCGCTCACATCCACGGCCACGTAATTGACTTCCGGCCTGGCCAAAGCCAGACTGATCACCACGCACCCACTCCCCACACCGATCTCCGCAACAGCAGGACGGCCGGTCGCCCAAAGGGAATCGCAGGCCAGAACCGCATTGACCAGGGTCTCAGTGTCGGGACGAGGAATAAGCGCCCGCCCGTCGGTCTTGAACCGGTGCCCCATGAATTCCGTATTCCCCACGACATACTGCAGAGGAGCCCCGGCACCCAGGCGCTTGATTCCTTCCCGTAAGGCCGACAACCGGTCTTCCGGAATCAGGGTCTCAAACCGGATATAGAGCTGAAGTCGGGGACACCGGAGAACATGGCTCATCAGTTGCTCCATCACCAGACGGGAATTTTCAACCCCTTTTCCGGCGAGGTAGTCGGCCCCCGACTGAAGGACTTCAAGCAGCTTTTTCATCCTTAGCCGGACGCCATTTCCTTTTGGATTCGCAATTCCATATCATGATCCTGAAGCGTCCGGATCAACCCGTCAATTTCACCCTCCATAAACCGGGCGAGGGTATAAATCGTGAAATTGATCCGGTGATCCGTCAAACGGTTCTGGGGAAAATTATAAGTCCGTATTTTTTCGCTCCGGTCTCCACTCCCGATCTGAGTACGTCGCATGGCGCCGCTTTTAGCCTCGTCCTGCTGCTGCTGCCAGTCGAGAAGCCGGGCCTTCAACACATTCAACGCCTTTTCCTTGTTCCGGTGCTGAGAGCGTTCATCCTGGCTCTGCGCCACCAGCCCTGTAGGCAAATGGGTGATCCGGATGGCGGAATAGGTGGTGTTCACCCCCTGCC
>Ga0194062_1000809_pt1 | contig 13116 bp, 4 predicted proteins | sample SepL2225m_MetaG_FD_155481 | JGI IMG/M metagenome (GOLD analysis project Ga0194062, IMG submission 155481) | Anoxic zone freshwater microbial communities from boreal shield lake in IISD Experimental Lakes Area, Ontario, Canada - Sep2016-L224-25m | ecosystem: Environmental > Aquatic > Freshwater >... | reverse complement strand
GCCCGGCCTTCTGCAAAGTAGGACCAAGAAAATTCTTTATAAAATCCCTTTCTTCTTCAGCCGTATAGATACAAGATTCCCATGTTTGTTTTGCCATGGGTTCATTCTGCACACTGATCCCCCATACAGGAATTCCTTCAGCCTGGTATGCCTTGATAAATTTCACGAAATAATCGGCCCAGCTCTGGTAAAATGCAGGTTTAAGCTTTCCGCCGTGAAGCATGTCGTTATTGTCTTTCATCCATGCCGGCGGGCTCCATGGGCTTGCAAACAGGGTAAAGTTCCCCCCGGCGGCAGCCATGGCCTGTTTTATGAAAGGAATCCGGAACTCCTTATCGTGGGCTATACTGAATGATTTCAGTGCAGCGTCATTGCCATTTACATAGGTATAGCTTCCGCTTGAAAAGTCACAACTGTGAATGTTGGTGCGTGCCATCGTATAGCCAATGCCTTTCTCCTGATCAAAATACTGCTGCAGGATCTCCTGCTGCTTTGCTTTCGGCAGTTTGGCAAAGGTTTCGGCAGAAGCATCTGTCAAGGCACCGCCAATCCCGATTATGGTCTGGAAGGTCTTTGCGGGATCCACGAAAACACAGGGCTGGGTCTCAAGAGGCTGGCCAAAACCGCTCAGCTTCAGGGTGTCGGTAACTGTGATCCTGAATTTCGTATTTTCAGCCGTAGTATAAACAACTGCCTTTTTCAAAGCCTTGTTCCCCGTGACGGTCGTACTGTTTGCGGCTGAAATCCATCCGCAGGCAAACAGCATCATAATACCCGATAAAAATAACATTCTTCTCATAACAAATATTTATTGAATGATCAGCTTGCTGCGGTATACCGTCCCCGATACATCCAGTTCCAAAAAATAAAACCCCTTTGGCAAACCGCCCACGTCTATTGTTTCAGATTCACTGCTGGCCGAAAGCTCCATTGTTTTCATCAGAGCTCCGTTCAGGTTAAGAAACAGGATTGATTTTTTCAATCCCTTTGATCGAGGAATATCCACAGTCAATTCATTCCTGGCCGGATTCGGGTAAATAATGAGATCGCGGTCCTGGTTCATTGTGATGCCCTGGCTTTTTTCGGTGAAGCGATACCAGTTCATGTTGAATTCGGGCTGAAGGATCCTGACCCGTAATTTACAATATCCTTCAGTAAGGGAGATCTCCTTTGCGACCGTGCTCCAAGTTTGCCAGCCCCCGGTAACAGGGATGTTCACAGTGCATGAGTTGAGAATAACACCGCTGTCGCTCAGCTGCTGAACCTGGATGATGCCGGCGTCTTTCAGACAGGCGATCCGCACTTCGAGAGTATATTTTCCCGTCTTCAGAACCCTGACCCGATAATCGAGATAATCACCGGTATTGGTAAATCCGACATCCTGTCCGCCCCCGATATCGGAAGTGGGTTCAAGCTGCAGGCCCTGGTTGAAGCTGAATGCCTCGGCTTCAATTTTGCCGGGGATGCTAAGGTAGACCGGCAAGTTATTTTTCACGCTGAGCTGGCTGAAATTCTGAAGCACTGTACCATCAGTCGATCTCAACCGGCCAGCTGTACAGCTAAGCTCAATGGTATCGCCCGACCTGATCTGCTCATCAAGGCTGATGATGACCTGGAAGGAATTCTGAGCGTTCTTCGTCAGGCTGCTGATATTTACCGGATTTCCGTTCAGAGTACAGCTGAAACCATCGGCTTTGACTGTGGAATCGACGAGCATTTTATTAAAGCTTAAATAAATGAGTTCAGTCTGATGATAAGTCTCGGCTGAAACCGGTTTCAGTGGCACATCCGAGATTTTCCCGCTGAGTGAGAACCCAAGGTAACCCAGGTTGATACCCCCTTTTTCAAAGACAAGTTTAAGCTTAGTGTTTCCTTTGTAAAGGATGACGTCATGTACGGTGAAGTTGCTAAAGCTTTGAAATCCTCCTGAAGAAGGAAGCGGGAGCGCTCCAGTAATATCAGAGCCATTGGCTAAAAGTCGTACCTCAGAACCGGCAAGGCCGGCATAACGTAACTGTAAGGAATAAGCCGCGGTGGAATCTACACCGGTGGTAAATTGCAGCCATTCACCTTTGACAGTCCAGCCTACATCATATCCGTTTGCAAAAGGACTCCCATCGGTTGTAGTTTCAATGTCGACCCCGTCGTTACGGTAACTCCAACCGCTGTTCCAGGCCGTATAGGAGCCGGAGCTTACCTGGTAGTTGGCCGTGTCGGTGTCGGAATAAGCTTGTCCGTTGCGGCCCAGGTCGTAATCGGAAGCATGGATGATACCAGGAACCACATGATGGGCGAATGCCCTGGTAGTTGAATCATACACCTGCCTGAACATGGCATCAATCACATCCTTGCGGTAAATGCAATATTCATTTTTTGCATTAGCCGCCATCTGCAACAACGCATAGCTCGCAAAACCTGCCGATGGGGCGGTTCCTCCATTCTTCCAGTAATCGAGCAAGGTCTGGTATTCAGGTGTTTTGATAATGGTAAGCGGATTGACGACCGAGTTGATCTTTTTCAGAGGCCACCAGGCCCAACCAATATCGTTTGTCTCGGCCAGCCGGATTGCAGAGGTAAACCAGGGATTTGAATTTTCACCCGATTCGCCCAGCCAGAGAGGAATATTATACTGATTTCTCAGATTCAGCATACCTTGTATGGAGCCAGGGTCGTTGTATGACCAGTATTTATGAAAGCTGACCACTGTGTTATTATCCCATGCCGGAAAGATACCGCTGTAGTTATTGCCCCAGCAGTTGCCTTCGATGATGATAAGATGCCTGGTGTCGACTTGCCTGATTGCATTGGTGATGTTGATCAGTAACTGCCTCAGCGGGGCATTTGAGGTTTCGGAACAACCATTCTGATTGCCGCCTGAGGTAAAGCTCCAGTTTGGCTCATTCAGCATGTCATAACCTCCTACCCAGGGCTCATTGGCGTAGCGCTCGGCCAGTTTTCTCCACAAGGCAATGGTTTTTTGCTTGTTGGCGTCACTTTCCCAGAGGGATAGTTTCGCAGGGTTGCCGTCACAGATGGCATAATCCTTTCCCTGGCCTCCGGGGGCGGCATGCAGATCGAGTATGACGTACATATGCTGTGCAGAGCACCATTTTATAAGACTGTCGGTCAAAGCGAAACCTTCGTTGAGCCAGGTGTTTGTGCCGGCCACGGGTTCTTCTTCGATAGGAAGTGTATATAGGTTATAGTGCATGGGAAGCCTCACCGAGTTGAAACCCCAGGCAGCCATCGAATCGATATCCCTTTTGGTACAATGGTTTGCATGCCAGGCATTGTAAAAAGCCACAGTGTTCGCAGGTCCGATGAGATCCTGGATCTTCGCTTTGATCTGCCACTGAGCGCTGGCGAAATCACTCATCTCCATCATATAGGGCTCCTGTAGCATCCAGCCTCCGAGTCCCATGCCTCTGAGAAGCACTTCATTGCCGCTTTGATCAATGATCTTCTTTCCGCTTGCTTTCAGCCACTGGGCTGAAGCGGTAACAGTCATCAGCAGAATGACCAGTATAAATAATAATCTTGCTGACTGCTTAATGAGTTTCATGGCGAAGGTTTTATCCCCGTAATGGGTTTGTTCAAATTTACAAAAAAAATGCCCTCATCAGGTCATGATGAGGGCAGAAAAAAAACAATTCAGGATTAATATCCGGGATTCTGAACCAGCATAGTGTTGGAAAGTTCAGTGAGGGGGATAGGCAGGATCTCATTCTTTCCTGCTTTAAATCCTTTTGAAGCTAAAACAGTGGGAGCGTCTCCCCACCTTACAAGGTCAAACCAACGGTGACCTTCTGTGGCCAGTTCCAGTCGGCGTTCCTTTTTGATATTATCCAGTGTCACCGGTACAGAAGGAAGTTTTACACGTGCCCGCACCTTGTCTAAATATACCTGAGCCTTTCCAAGGTCTCCGCCTCCGCGCACCAGGGCTTCTGCTTCCAAAAGGTAGGTGTCGGCAAGACGTATTTCCATTTCGTCGTTAGGATAATTCAATACAGGATCTCCTCCGATGGTTGAATAGAACTCCTTCAGAGGGGCATATTTGGCCAAAAAGTATCCGGTGTTTTGATAACCTTTCTCATATGAGCAAAGACCTGCAGTTTTCATGCTGTCGATATTGACAACAGTGTATTTGTACCTTGGGTCACTTTTCAATACAGCCACCAGTTCGGGTGTTATAGGGTTAAATCCCCAGCCTGCCACATAAGTCGGACCTGTAAAGGATCGTGCGCCGCACATCTGGGTCAGGAGGTTACCCTGGAAATTTGGCCATGACTCCCAGCCCATCATGGCTTGGGCAGTATGAACGATTTCGAAGATCGACTCGCTGTTGAATTTATTGTCGGGACGGAAGATTTTACCGTAGTCGGCGAGTAGAGCATAATTAGGTGAACTATTCACGATTTCAAACAAATTGGCTGCTTCAAGCATCCTGCTCTCATTGTTCTGATAAAGTATCACTTTGCCTAATAAAGCGATGGCGGCCATTTTTGTTACACGACCATTTTCACTGGCAGGGACAGTTGCAGGAAGAACTGCAATGGCTTCATTGAGGTCTTTCTCTATCTGAGCGTAAGTTGCCTGAGGCCCGACCTGAGTAGCATTAAACCAATCCTTTGGTTCAACAGGGGCAGTGAACAGAGGGACATTCTTAAACAGTCGTACCAGGTCAAAATAGAAATATCCCCTGAGGAATTTACATTCGGCGACATACCTTGCCTTCAATGAGTCGTTCATCGATGTATTAGGCAGTTTTTGCAGCAGCAGGTTTGACCTGTAAACACCGATGAAATTGCGACTCCAGAAATCGGCCTGAATACCGGTTGCAGCATCAATAGTATAGTTATTCCAGACCTGCCATGCAGGCACGTCTGATGAGCTGCCACCTCCTGCATAACAATCATCTGATGCGGAGTTGAGAGGCCCTATCTTATTCGAGTAGGTCTTTCCGCATTCTATCCCAAGTGGGTTATAGGCAGCTATTAGCCCGTTATATGCTTCCTCTGCATTTTTATAATAGTTTGATTCCAGTGCAGTCCCTTTGGGCGCTACATCCAGCCAGCTTTTTGAACAGGAGCTAAGAAGCAGTACTCCCAGGATCAAAGCGCTCATGTATATGTTAATTTTTTTCATGGTCTTTATTTTTTATTGATTAGAGAGTAACACTTAATCCGATCATATAGGAACGGGCCTGAGGATAAACACCGCGGTCGATACCATAGCTGGCTCCCCCGATTTCAGGATCGTATCCCTGGTATTTCGTAAATGTGAAAAGGTTGTTCCCGGTAAGGTATACCCTAAGGAGTTGTAACCCTATTTTATTCACTATCTTTTTAGGCAGCGAATAACCTAACTGGATGGTCTTGAACCTGAAGTAAGATCCATTGGTCAGGTAGAAAGTAGAAGGTTTGCTAAAATTTCCATTCGGATCGCCAGCGACCAGCCTGGGATAGATATTCGATGTTCCCGGACCGGTCCAGCGTCCTAAAGCATCAGAAGTCCAGTTGGCTGTGGGTATATCCAGACGGCGAAGACCGTTGAAGACGTCGTTGCCGGCAACACCCTGTGCGAATATCATCAGATCAAATCCCTTGAAACTTGCTGAAATCGTGAACCCATAAGACCAGTCTGGGGTTGGATCCCCGATAAATGTACGGTCACTGGCATCGATCTTCCCGTCCCCGTTGAGGTCGGCATAACGGAAATCACCCGGTTTTGCATCAGGCTGTATCATATTGCCGTTGGCATCTTTGTAATGATGGACTTCGGCCATCGACTGGAAGATATCAAGCACTTCAAAGCCGTAGAAAGCTCCCATAGCCTGGCCAACGGCGAGGCGGCTGATTTCATATGCGCTGGACTGGAAAGTAGCGCCTGTGATATACTGCACCGTACCCAGGTCGGTGATCCTGTTTTTTAGGTATGAACAGTTTCCGTTGAATTTAAGATCCCATTCCCCGATTTTCTTATGATAACCAAGTTCAAGCTCGACCCCCTTGTTCGACATGGAACCCACGTTACCTGTAGGTGAACCGTTGGCGCCTACGTAGCCGGGCAGCACGACGGGCTGTAACATCCCTGTGGTCTGTTTGTTATACCAGTCAAAAACCAGGGTCAGGTCTTCAAAGAATGTGGCTTCAAGACCAACATCCATCTGGCTGGTCTGTTCCCATTTCAGGTCAGGGTTAGCTGGGGCGTTCGGACTGTAACCGATCACATAATTGTCGTTACCGAAGGTGTAGTTTCTTCCTCCACCCACAGTCGACATATACTGAAAATCGCCGATGTTGTCATTACCGTTTACACCGTATGAACCACGAATCTTCACAAAAGTAACGACTTTATTCTGAGGCCAGAAATTCTCGCGTGATGCGACCCAGCCCAAGGAAACAGAAGGAAATATCCCGAATTTATTGTTGCTCCCGAAGCGGGATGATCCGTCACGGCGAATAACGCCCATAAACAGGTATTTTTCCTTGTAGTTATACAAGGCGCGGGCGAAAATGGAACTTACCTTATGGTCAGGAGCTTCCCAGCCGCCTCCTACCCTGTCGGAAGCTGCCAGGTTGTAATTCATGGATGCTTCGTTGAACGTGTTGACTGGAAGGTTCTTATAAGTAGCGTTGACCCCTATTGCATTTTCAACATAGGCGCTCATGCCGATAAGGACGGTAGCGTTATGTTTGCCGAAACTTCTTGTATACGATGCCGTATTTTCAATATTCCATATGAAACCACGGTTTCCTGAGCGGTAATAAGAATTGTTAGTTGTATAGGTAGCCGCGTTTAAATAAGTCACCGGTGCAAAACTTTCATCACCATAAAACGCGAGTTTGGCACCTATATCCGACTTTATTTTAAATCCTGTGATTGGCTCAATTTCAGCATATATGTCACCGACGATATTATCGGACCAACCGAAATTTCCCTGGTGGGTCTGGATATATGCAAGAGGGTTTGTCATTTCCTGAACGACAATGGATGAAATACCATAAGGATATCCGTTGGCATCCCTCTCTACCGGATGGTTGCTGTATGGGGGGGAATTTGCAAGGGCAGGATCAGTGATCACAGTAGGAGTAATTGGGTCGAGGTTGATGGCCGAAGACAAAGGACCACCATACTCACTGTTAGTGTTGAGGGAACCCTGACTTTTAATATGGGTATATCCGAGGTTATTGCCGAATCTGAGCCATTTTTTGATTTTATGAGCCGAGTTAAAACGCAGCGTAAGCCTTTTGTAGTTGGAAATTGAAGTCGCCACCACACCTTCCTGTGAAAAATAGCCCATGGATGTGTAATAGGTTGATTTGTCATTCCCTCCGCTCACGCTCAGTTCATAATTCTGGATCTTGGCGCCATTGTTGAAAATAGTACTCTGCCAGTCGGTTCCTGTGCTGTAAATCGAAGGATCAGGAAAAATTGACGGCTGTCCGCCATTTACAGCAGCTTCATTACGCAGTGTTGCATAATCTGTAGCATTTAAAAGCGACAGTTTTTTTGCCGGTGACTGGGTGCCGAAATACATATTAAAATTCACCGACATGCTTCCTGAACCTACCTTCAGGGCGCCTTCCTTGCCTTTCTTGGTAGTCACCAGAATTACCCCGCTTGCACCACGTGTACCATAAATAGATGCAGAGGCAGCATCCTTCAAGACTTCAAGGGATTCAATATCCGACGAATTCAAATAATCGATACCTCCGTTGTCAATGGGGACTCCGTCGACAACATACAGAGGGTTGCTGTTGTTAATGGTTGTGGTACCGCGTACCCTTACAGTAGAAGAGGCGCCCGGCTGCCCGGAACTGCTTGCAATACTCACACCAGTGGTCCTGCCCTGCAAAGCCTGCTCAATACGTACAATAGGCAAATACTCCAGATCCTGTCCTTTGACCTTTGAAATGGCGCTGGTTACCGAAGTTTTCTTCTGAGTGCCGTAACCGATCACGACGACTTCCGAAAGACCGACCGTACTGCTAACTAGGACTGCCTTAACAGGAACGCCAGCAGTGGCCTGAACTTCCTGAGTAATAAAACCGATAAACGAAAACACAAGTGTTTCTTTAGTGTTGGAGGAAGTCAGCTTAAAGGCTCCCTGCATATCGGTGGCGGTACCATTGGTAGTCCCTTTTATCAGGACGTTCACACCGGGCAGCGTTTCACCCTGTTTATCGGTGACCGTGCCACTGTATTGGTTGGTGTTCTGCGCAAACAGCATAGTGACGCTGAGCCACAGAAGACCCGTCAGAAGGATCAGCCTGCTTCTGAAAGCTCTGACCTTCTGACCATAAGGGTACATTTGTTTCATGGGTTTTGGTTTTTGAGATGGGATTGATAAAAATTTGGTTGTAGTTTATTTTATATGAGCAATGTGTGGAAACCAAAAGAGAATTCAAAAATAATGTTTTTTGAAACATGACGACTTGCGTAGAAACCTGGGGCTAATTTATATATTGTGAATAATTGGGAACACATATTTTTGTACATCAATAATGCAGCAAACAACATTATAATTATACATCATAAATACATCAAAATACTACGAAAATGAATGTTAGATCCACTATAAGAGCTATATATAGAAGAAATGAAACTATAAAAAACACATCATGGACTACACCTCCGGGACTGAATAATCAGGTCGGGGTCCAAACTCAAAAGTTGTGATTTATTCCCTTAGTAAGCCAGGTTTAGGTTTTGCCTATACCTGGTTCAGTTGAGTGTAATAAGAACGTTAATATCCCGGGTTTTGGATCAGTTTTGAATTTTTATCCATTTCAGCCTGGGGTACTGGCCATAACAATTTGTTTGGTGTAAGATGATATCCGATTTTCTCTCCTGTCGGGCCAACAGCATTGTTCATCACATCGATAGCTGTACCGGTACGTTTGAGGTCAAACCAGCGGTGCGCTTCAAAGGCAAGTTCCAGCCTGCGCTCAAGTGCAATAGCCTGCCTCATGGCATCCTGGGTACTGGCAGTTGTGTTTGGCAACTTGACCCGTGTCCTGATCTGGTTGACCAGCACGGCAGCTCCCTGCAGATCTCCAAGTTCATTCAAGGCTTCAGCTTTCAGCAGAAGAATATCAGCCAGACGCAGAAAGATATAGTTCTGATTACTGCCTGAGGCAAAATTCCTGTACTTATTGATAAATGGATAATGTGCCTGAGGGTAATTGGGATCGGACCATTTTCCTGTTACATCGAGAAAAATGATGGAAGCAGTTTTACGGATGGTGTCGTGCTGTCCGTCGAAAGCAAAAACCAGATCATTAGCCGGAAGGTTGAATTTTTTCCAGTCCAGGCCCCTGAAAATTGTAACTCCCCAGTTCCCGTCGGAAGCGCCCCCTGAATAGTTGATCTCAAAAATCGATTCCGCACAGTTCCTGTTCTGGTTGTCCCAGAGATCGTCGTATTTGGGCATGAGGCTGTACCCACCCGAGATCACGGCATCACAGTATTGCGAGACCTTGTTCCAGTCATGGGGTTCCTGAGTTGCATACACGTAGGCAAGCATCGAATTGACCGCACCTTTGGTGACGTAACCCTTGTTCACAGCTGTAACGGGAGCATGAGCCTGGGCGGTTTCCAGGTCTTTGATGATCTGGGCATATACTTTGGCCATCGGAGCCCTGGGTGGAAAGAGTATCAGATAAATTGCAGCCAGGTTGCTGGCGCTGATACTTGTAATTTCCTGCAACTGCAGAGGCACATCACCCCAGAGCTGAACCAGCTGAAAATACATGAACGCCCTGATAAATGAAGCCTCTGAGATGATTTCTTTTTTACGCGCAGGGGTAAGAGATGAATCGGGACAGGAACTCACATGGTTTATAACTAAATTAGTCTTTCCGATAGCAGAATAAAGGTAAGCCCAATCGCGGCTTACGTTAGTGTTGAGAGCATCCAGTTTAAAATCGTCGATCTGGAAGTTGGCAGGATTATCGCCTCCTGCGTAGGCATCGTCGGACTGGGCATCTCCGTTTACAAAATAGTCGAGCTGATAATACTCGTTTTTAAAATCGGAGTAAGCGCCGGCCAGGGCTGCTTCGACATCGTCGGCGGTTTTGTACAGTACGGAATCAGAACTGGCATTTTCAACGGCAACACCTTGTGATTGCGGCGACAGATCAAGAAATTTACTGCATGACTGAAACGAGATCACAGCGACCATTACAATGAATATGATAAATATCTTTTTCATAGGTCAGACAATTAAAATTCAACATTTAAACCGGCAATGAATGTCAGGGCCTGGGGATATGTTCCATAGTCAATCCCCATTTCAGTAGCGCTGTTCCCGTAAGCATTTACTTCAGGGTCATAACCACTGTACCTGGTGAAAGTAAGCAGGTTCTGACCGGTAAAATAAATGGAGAGTTTGGGAACCCCTTTCTGTTTCTTCAGGTTTTCGATAATCTTATAAGAAAGGGTGACTGCTTTCAGCCTGACATAAGAACCGTTTTCAACAAAACGTGAGGAATTCTTGACATTTTCCATATTCCCGCTACCGGCTACCTTAGGTATATTGGTGATGGTATTTGATGGAGTCCATCGGTCGACTACGGCCACGGACTGGTTCTTTGAATCGAACATACCTTCCAGATCTACGCGTGTGGCGTTGTAGATGTCGTTCCCGTAGCTGCCCTGGACGAAGACCGACAGGTCAAACCTCCAGTAGCTGAAGGTGTTGGTGATACCAAAGATGTACTTGGGCTGTGCATGCCCAATCACGGTGCGGTCACCGGGATCAAGGATGCCGTTGTTGTTGAGGTCGGCGTATTTGATCATCCCGGTTTTCGGATCGACCCCTTCCGACACATAGCCGAAGAAAGATCCTAAGGGAAGTCCTGCCTTAACGATAGCTACATCCTGGTTGTTACTGTAGATCCTTCCAAAATAATACACATCGGTGTACTGAAGTTCCTTGACCATGTTGCGGTTGAAGGAGAGGTTGAAATCAGTGTCCCAGCGAAGTTTCTTGGCTATATTGACCGTATTCAGGTTGAATTCCATCCCCTTATTTTCGATTTTCCCTGCATTGGTCTGTATGGATGTGATGGGAAGGGAGGCAGGAAGCTGAACATTCAGCAACACATCATTGGTGATTTTATAGTATACATCGAAGTTAAAGGTGACTCTCGAATTAAACATCGAAAGATCGATCCCTATATTGGTCTGGTTGGTTGTTTCCCATTTCAGGTCAGGATTTCCATAGGTTGTCTGCACAGCACTTGGTCCCGATAAAGGATTGGTGGGTGTTCGACGGTAGTACGTAATAAGGCCGAACCGGGCATAGTTGGGAATACCTTCCTGGTTTCCGTTAACTCCCCATCCGCCGCGTATCTTAAGATCGTTGATAAACTTAACCGATTTCATGAAAGGTTCCGAAGAGATCCTCCATCCTGCAGAAAATGCCGGCATGGTTCCCCAGGGATTGGCCAGTTTGGAGGAGCCGTCACGGCGCAGACTCACGGTAAGATAATATTTGCTGTTGTAATCGTAAGTAGCCCTTCCGAAAAACGATGCAAGAGCCCATTCTTCAAGAGTAGTTGAAGCGGAAACCATATTTGCGGCGTTCAGGGTTGTTACCGAGACATTGGCAGGGAAGTCGGTGCCATAAATATACGAATCGTTGTTGTTGTACCTTTGAATAGAAGTTCCGAGCAATGCTGTGATCTTGTGTTTTCCAAAAGCCTTCTCATAATTCAGGGTGTTTTCCCACAACCATGTAAGGCTGTTGAATTTATCGGCCTGGCCAATGCCGTTTTGCTGTCGGCCATAAACAGTACGGAAAGGATCCAGGTAATAATCCCACTGGTGACTATTATAATCGATACCGAAATTGGTAGTAAAGGTAAGTCCTTTGATAATAGTTGCAGTGATATTGAGATTGCCGAGAACCCTGAAATCAGAAGCTTTTTGTGAAGGGCCTTCCATGTATGCTATGGGGTTTTCCCAGGAAGGCTGGAACGGATTGGGGTCAAACTGTCCGCTTCCGTTTGGATTATAAACACTCAGAAAAGGCGGGGTATTCAGGGTGCTCATGATCACGCCTCCACGGCCTGAACTTGCATTATCGGGAGTGTCTTTGGTTTTTGAATAGATCAGGTTGATATTGGTTGATGTTTTGAGCCACGAACGAAGTTGGTTGTCAAGATTGAGCCTGAAGTTATAGCGGTCAAACTGGGCTGGCTTTACAATACCTGCCTGGCTTAAATATCCTATTGACGCGAAGTAGCGGGTTTTTTCCGTTCCTCCCGATGCAGAGAGCTGGTAGGATTGATCGTACCCTGTTCCGAAAACCATACCACTCCAGTCGGTGTACCCGGTCCATGTGGGATCGAGAGAACCCGGCATGATCTCATCGATCAGGGTACGGTATTGTTTTGTATTCAGCGTCTGGATGGGTTTCCTGAGTTTTGATATGCCAAAATAAGTATTGAATTTGATTACGGCTGTATTCTCTTTACCCCTGAAGGTAGTGATGGTCACAACGCCATTCGCCGCCCTGGCCCCGTAAATAGCCGCTGAAGAGGCATCCTTCAAAACACTCATTGAAGCGATATCGGTCGGGTTCAAGCCACGGATATCGGTTGTAGGAACACCATCAACAACATAAAGCGGATCATTACCTGCAAGAACAGAAGTCGTTCCGCGGATATGGACTGAAATCTCCGAACCGGGTTTACCTGAAGGCTGAACCACATCTACACCCGCCGCTTTTCCCTGCAAGGCTTGTGCAGCCGAGACAATAGGCCGGTCCTCGAAATCTTTCTGGTCAACTACAGAGACTGCAGTAGTAAGGTCTTTCTTGATCTGAGTGCCATACCCGATAACCACAACCTCGTTCAGGATGTTGACATTTTCGTGCATCACTACATTAATAACAGATTGATTTTCGACCTTGATCTCCTGTGAGAGAAAGCCTACATAGCTGAATTTCAGCGTTCCTTTATCAGTAATGATCTGGAACGCGCCGTTGGCATCGGTTACCGTGCCCTTGGTTGTTCCTGTCAACTGAATGGTAACTCCGGGTAATGGATAACCATCTGCGTCAGTGACTTTACCTGTAATCGTGCGATTCTGGGAAAGCACAGATAA
>Ga0194062_1000807_pt1 | contig 13121 bp, 15 predicted proteins | sample SepL2225m_MetaG_FD_155481 | JGI IMG/M metagenome (GOLD analysis project Ga0194062, IMG submission 155481) | Anoxic zone freshwater microbial communities from boreal shield lake in IISD Experimental Lakes Area, Ontario, Canada - Sep2016-L224-25m | ecosystem: Environmental > Aquatic > Freshwater >... | reverse complement strand
CGGCCCCGGCGTCAACGACGATGAAGTGCTTGAAGAGACCCTGCATGCCTTCCTCGATCGATTCGGCGCCGTCCACAGTGTCGGCATTGTCCCTCTCGGCCTGAGTGATCATTCGAATGAACCCAATATGCGAGCACACTCTCCGGCTGAGGCGGCGGCGGTCATCGACGCCGTCGAGCGGGCTGCCTCGCTCAGCGAGGCGCTTTTCGGTGCTCGCCGGCTGTACTGCTCCGACGAGATCTACCTGATCGCCGGTCGGGCCCTGCCGCCGTTGTCGGCCCTTGATGACCTGACACAGGTGGAGAACGGAATCGGGATGATCCGCACCTTCGAAGCGTCGTTCCGGTCTCGGCAGGCTGCTGGGAGCGCCGGAGGTCCCACCGGGTTCTTCCGGGCCGTCGATGGAGCACCGCCCTGGGGCTATCGAGCCGAACGAGCCGCCCCGACGGCCGCTGGAACCAGCGGACGCCAGACAGTGGTCCTCACCGGCGCCTATGGCGCCATGATCATCCCTGACCTGCTTACGGAATCGGGATTCGGTGACGTCGAAGTGGTTGAGGTTGAAAATCGATTCTTCGGTGGGAACATCTCGGTGGCTGGACTGATGACCGGGGTCGATATCTCCCGCACGATCGCTCGCCATGGTGGTGCCGCGACCTACCTCTTGCCCGACATCTGCCTCCATGAAGGACGCCTCATTGATGGCATGACCCTTGACGACCTTCCCGGGCACATCGAGGTCGTTGCCACCGATGGCGCCGCCCTTCGTGACCACCTCGAGGCCAGCCTTGGCCTGATCGGAGCATCCCTATGAGTCGACGTGCACAGGTTGTCATCGCTGGCCGCCCCAATGTAGGAAAGTCCTCACTCCTGAACCGAATCGTCGGCCGGCGCATTGCCGTGGTCGAAGAGCATCCAGGCGTCACAAGGGACCGCAAAGTGGTCGAGGCCGAATGGACCGGTGTGCCGTTTGACCTCATCGACACTGGCGGCTGGATGGCCGCTGGCGATGAACTTGACGACAAGGTCTCGGCCCAGGCGCAGAAGGCCTTCGAAGAAGCCGATGTCATTCTCTTCGTGGTCGATGCCTCGGTGGGAGCGACGGGGGATGATCAGACGGTAGCGAGGCTGATCGCACGCACCGGCCGTCCAGTCCTGCTCGTGGCAAACAAGGTTGACGATCTCGTACACGAGGCGGCGATCTGGGAGTTGATGACGCTCGGGACCGGTGAGCCGTTTCCCGTCAGCGCCCTCCACGGTCGCGGCACCGGAGACCTGCTCGATGCGTTGGTTCGGGCACTTCCCGACGACGTCCTCACCGATGTCGACGGCGACGATGAGGACCCCACCACTCGCGTGGCGATCGTCGGTCGGCCGAATGTTGGGAAATCAACCCTCTTTAATCGGCTCATCGGTGATGATCGTTCGATCATCCATGACATGCCGGGAACCACGAGGGACTCAATCGACACAGTCGTCGACACCGAGGATGGTCCCATCAAGTTCATCGACACCGCCGGGATGCGTCGCCGAGCCCGGACCGAGCGAGGAGCTGAGACGCACTCAGTGTTGCGAGCTCTCGACTCGCTTGATCGGGCAGATATCGCCCTGCTCGTGGTTGATGCAACCATCGGTGCCTCACATCAAGACCAGCGCCTGGCCGAGCGCATCTCGGTCGCCGGGTGCCCAGCCGTGGTCATCTTGAACAAGTGGGACCTGATCGACACCGAGCAGCGCGAGTCGATCATGGCTGGAGTCGGAGACAAGTTGGCCTTCCTTGGTACTGCACCCGTCATCAAGATCTCGGCAGCGACCGGCCAGGGGGTCCACCGGATCCTTCCTGCGATCTTCGAGGCCACCGATACCTATGGTCAGCGGGTTCCTACCGGCGCCCTTAATCGAGCCATTCGAGATCTTCAGTCAAAGCACCCCGCACCCGGAGCGCGCATCCGCTACGCCGTCCAAGGCGACATCGAGCCACCAACGTTTACCCTCTTCTGTTCAGCCCGGTTGCCCCAGACGTATCTGCGATATGTCGAACGATCACTTCGAGAGGCCTTCGACTTCGGATCCACGCCGATGAAGATCCGCGTGCGGATCGGCTGACCGTGCCCTGGTGTGACGCGTGTGACCGCCTCGTCGAGGACTCCACCGTCATCGATGGTGCGTGCCCGACGTGCGGCACTCAAATCGTCGACGCGCTGCAAGGACCCATGCCGTGGAAGTTCCGGTTCATGATTGCCGCCACGGCGGTCTATCTGATCTGGAGGGCATGGCAACTGATCATGTGGCTCAGCCACTGACTGACGGCCAGAGGCCCGCAGGCCTAGTCTTGCCTCCATGCCCATCTACCGACTCGGGAACCGGACCCCATCGATTCACCCCGATGCATTCGTCGCCCCAGAGGCGGTGATCATCGGCAATGTCACCATCGGCGCGGAAGCGTCGATCTGGCCGGGAACCGTCCTGAGGGGCGACCACGGCACCATCGAGATCGGCGCCAAGACGTCGATTCAAGATGGGACAGTGATCCACTGCGGACCAGGATTCCCCACCATCGTCGGAGAGCGTTGCGTGGTTGGACATATGGTTCACCTCGAAGGCTGCATCCTCGATGACGATTGCCTGGTGGGCTCTGGATCCGTCGTGTTGCACCACGTCACCGTTGGTTCGTGGGCCATCGTCGGGGCGAACGCCGTGGTCCCCAACCGCACGCAAGTGCCCCCGGACGCTATGGCACTTGGGGTGCCAGTCAAGATCCGAGAGGGTGCATCAAACCGTGCCTTGATCTCGCACTCGGCCGAGCAGTATGTACTGAACGCTCGCCTGTTCAGGGCAGAGCTTGTTCGAATCGACAGCTGAGCAGAACAATCTGCTTTCGGGGCGCCCGGCGCCTACCATCGGCTCAACGCATCCATGGAGAGGACGGGCTATGAAGCTCATCGTGGCGGTCATCAAGCCGTTCAAGGTCGACGATGTCAAGGCGGTGCTCAAAGAGCGCGGCATCGACGGCATGACACTCACGGAGGCTCAGGGTTTCGGCCGACAGCGCGGACACACCGAGGTGTACCGAGGTGCGGAGTACGAGGTTGATTTCGTGCCCAAGATCCGGATCGAGGTTCTCACCGATGATGATCGGGCTGACGAAATCGTCACCGCCATCGTCGAGAGTGCTCAGACGGGCACCATCGGTGACGGCAAGGTGTGGGTCCAGCACGTCGAGTCCGTGATCCGGGTCCGCACCGGCGAGCGCGGCACCGACGCACTTTGAGTGGGGAGTGATGAACACCGTCGATACCTTGTGGGTCATTGTCTCTGCTGCTCTGGTGCTGTTCATGACACCCGGACTGGCTCTGTTCTATGGCGGCATGGTCCGTTCGAAGAACGTGCTGGCCGTGATGATGAACAATTTCGCTGCGATGGGAGTGGTGACGGTCTTGTGGATCGTGGTGGGCGCGACATTGGCGTTCGGCCATGATGTCGGAGGAGGCCTGATCGGAGACCTGTCTCTCTCCGGCCTCAGTCACCTCGGACGATCCCTCCCCGGCTTCTCTGCGGGCGGAGCGTCACCAATGGCGGTGCTGACGTTCCAATTGATGTTCGCCATCATCACCGCCGCGCTCATCAGCGGCGGCACCACCGACCGAATCAAGTTTCCCTCGTTCGTCGTCCTGATCTCGCTCTGGTTGTTCTGCGTGTACATCCCGCTGGCTCACTGGGTCTTCAGTCCTGAGGGCTGGCTCGCCACCCACGGGGTTCTCGATTTCGCTGGAGGAACCGTGGTCGAGATCAACTCCGGATTCTCTACGCTCGCCATCGTCCTGGTGCTTGGACGCCGGCGGGGCTGGCCCGGGGAGGCCATGGTCCCGCATTCGGTTCCGTTGAGCCTCCTTGGAGTGGGAATCTTGTGGTTCGGATGGTTCGGCTTCAATGCTGGCTCGTCGCTGGCGATGAACTCCGTGGCGGTAAGCGCCTTCATCGCCACCCAAGCTGCTGCCGCCGCGGGTCTTGTGGGCTGGTTGGTCTTCGAAAGGATCACCGAGTCCTATCCGACCACCCTGGGTGCGGCGTCGGGTGCCGTGGCAGGCATGGTGGCCATCACGCCGTGCGCAGGCTTCGTGAGCCCAGTTGCGGCGTTGATCATTGGTGGTCTCGCCGGCGTGGTCTGTGCATTGGCGGTTCGGTTGAAGTTCAAGCTCAAGTACGACGACTCACTCGACGTCCTCGGCGTCCACGGAGTCGGGGGAGTTCTCGGCATGGTCATGCTGGGCCTGTTCGCGTCTCGGTCAATCAATCCAGCCGGACGAGATGGATTGATGAACGGTGGTGGCCTCCAACTCATCGGCAGTGAGCTCATGGCGGTCGGCGTGACGATCGCCATGGCGTTCGGCGTGACGTTCGTCCTGGCCAAGCTCGTCGACATGACGATGGGTCTTCGCGTGGGACCAGAGGAGGAGTTCAACGGACTCGACCTCTCACAGCACGCCGAGAGCGCCTATTCCTAGTGGGCACCGAGGGATACCCGAGGGTGCCCAGGGCCACGAGTAGCGTCTCTCCGTGCGCTCTCGACATCACCTTCCACTCATCGGGGCGATTCTCCTCGGCCTAGTCGCCACAGGCTGCTCAAGCGCCTCGGATGCCACCTCGTCCACGGTGCGACAAGCGAGCCCCAAGCGAGCCGTCGGCCTGCCCAAGCTCGCTGACCTCCCTGCGCACGCCTATCTCAGCGGACCCCTGCACGCCAACGGCGGCCAGTACATGACCGATGACCTTGGCCGGACCGTCCAGTTGCACGGTGTCAATGCTGTCTACAAGCTGGCCCCCTACCGGATGACGGTAACCCCCGGGAAGGTCAATACCCTCAACGATGACGATGCCATCCGCATCGCACGCCTCGGATTCAACGTGGTGCGACTCGGGGTCTTGTGGGAGGGGATCGAGCCTGGAGTAGGCGGGCCCAATCAGCCGGGAGTGTGCACGCCCGGCGTCGGTCATGACCCGCACATGTGGAATGCGACGGTGGCGGCTCGGTACCTCGATGAGGTGGCCAAGGTCGTCGCCGCGCTTGGTCGTCACCACGTCTACGCCCTGATCGACATGCATCAAGATGTGTGGAATCAATTGTTCAGCGGCGAAGGCATGCCGCAGTGGGCGACCTGCACCGACGCGAATCCGATCACCATCCTGCCTGGTCGGTGGTCGGCGAACTACTCGAATCCTGCTGTCGTCTCGTCGTTCAACCATCTCTTCGACAACGACGTGATCGGGAACCTTCAAGGTGAGTACCAGCGATCGTGGACGGCCATCGCCAGACGATTTGCGACCAATCCGTGGATCGTGGGCTACGACCCACTCAACGAGCCAGCCGACTACGCACCCCTCCATCTCCACCACCGCTGGTACGCACCCCGTCTGTCGTGCCTGTACGGGGGATCCTCCGGTGCCATCCGCGAGATCGGCGTCGATGCGCCGTTGCCCTGTCCGGTCGGATCACCGTCCACCGGCGTCATACAGGCGATCCAGCGGGTCGATCATGAGCACCTCGTGTTTCCCGAGGTGGACAATGCCTCCCATGGGCGACAGCCCTATCTTCTCGGCCGGATCAACCTGCCTCGGATCGTGATGAACTTCCACGACTACTGCGCCCAGCGCAGCGGCGTGACGGGAAATCCGACCGATCTCGAAGCTTGCTCGTCAGCTGAGCTCGCCACGATGGTGCATCGGACTCAAGAGCGCGATCAGATGGGTTCGAAGGTCACGCCGGCGGGCCCCGCCATGCTCATGACCGAGTTCGGAGCCACGGACTCGCACAGCTTGGCCGAGATGCTGGCCATGGACACCACGACCCTTGGTTTGGGCTGGATGTGGTGGTCGTGGCGCTATTACAACGATCCCACGGGGAGTTCGGCTGAAGCGTTGATCAACTCCGAGCAGCAACTCAGCCCCTCGGCGGCGGCTATCTCGACCACCTATCCCGTCGCCATCGCCGGTACACCGCTGTCGTCGGTTCTCGATCCCGTCGACGGCGAATATGCCCTGACGTACCTTCCGAACCCAAAGGTCAAGGCACCAACCACCATCTATGTCTCGTCAAACACCTACCGGGCTGGCTACTGCACGGTGGTCGTCGGTGGCACCATCACCTCGCACCCCGGATCCGGCCTCCTGACCGTGAACAATGCTCCCGGAGCCGACGTGACAGTCATCCGCATCACGCCACACGCCTGCGTGGGCAAGGTCTCAAGGCCAGCCAAGGTCTAGGACCTCAGATCTCGGCGTAGAGCGCGTCAATCAGCGCACGATTTCGCGTGCTCTGCCAACGAGGGATTACATGGTTCATGACGTAGCCGAAGGCGATCTGATGCTCGGGGTCTGCGAATCCGAGTGCTCCTCCGGTCCCGAAGTGCCCGAAGCTCGTGGAGCTAGTTCCCATCCGTCGTCGCTTGGATGTCGGAACGAATCCGAGTCCGAACACGACTTCCTCACCGAGGACCGGACACAACCCGGCCGACTGGGGTCGCACCGCTTCGGCAAGGAGTTCTTCGCTCAGCAAGAGTCCTGGGCTCAGCAAGCCCTGATAGATCCTGGCGAGCCCCGCGGCCGTGGCGTGCCCATTCGTCGACGGGACCTGCGCACTCCGCCACTGGCGAGTGTTCACCAGGCCAATGGAGGAGTAGCCCGGAGGGTTGAAATAACTCAGCGCCACCATCTGGGCATCGCCGTCAAGTGCATCAAGATCGATCGTGTGGGGATCCACCGACGAAGCGAAATCAACTCGTGCACAGCGCCGCTGATCGGCGGGAGAGAGGCCAACATGCACATCAGCCTGAACCACCGAAGCAAATGACGCGATCTCGACTCCTGGAAGGTGTCCGGTGCACCGACGCACGATCTCACCGATCAGATGCCCATAGGTATTCGTGTGGTACATCACCCGATCACCTGGCGGAGCCCAGGGTGACGTAGCGGCCAGTGCCGAGGTCATCCGTTCCCAGTCGAGCAGGTCGACATCACGCAGACGTTCCCGGACCGCCGGCACCCCGGCGAGGTGGCTCAGTGCCTGCCGGACAGTTGTCGCCCCCTTCTCCGCCACCGCATATTCCGGCCACAGACTGGCCAGCGCATCGTCGAGGCCGATGAGGCCCTGATCAACCTGACGCAGTGCAGCGAGTGCGATGATCGCCTTGCCGGCTGAGTAGATGTCCACGAGCGTGTCCGGCGTCCAGGCAACGCGCTCAATCGGGTCTGCCCATCCACCAACAAGATCGACGACAACGTCGCCTCGATGGATGATGCAGACGGCCGCTCCCACCTCACCTCGGCTGGCGAAATTCTCGCGGAAGGCCTCACGCACACCTTCGAGCCCGGGTGCACAGAACCCTGAGATCTTGTCGGCCATGACCCGAGTGTTTCATGGCCGACCTGAGCCGTGCATCAGTTCTCGGACAAATAGCCTGTCTGTATGGTCATGTCGCAGCCAGATCACCACTCGTGAATTCGAATTCATCGTCGCGTCGAGACGACACCGTCGTCCGTCAGATTGGCGATCGCTTCGGTTCATCGCTGCTCGGTCAGGCCTGGGAGCGCATGCTTGAGATCGAGTTCATCGACCGTGGCATCGCTTTGGCCGGCAAGGCCTTCGTGTCGTTCTTCCCGCTCGTGATCGTTGTGGCGGCCTTCGTACCTGAGTCTGTTCGGACATCGATCATCACGACCCTCGTGCACCGCCTTGGCATCGTTGGAGAGGCTCGCCAACAGGTTCGGTCGGCATTGGCCAGCGCCAACGACATCCGTCGGGCCACAGGGGCGCTTGGCCTTGTGCTGACGTTCTTGTTCGCTAGCTCATTCACGACCGCCCTGCAGCGGGTCTTCCTGCGGACGTGGCGACGACCCCCAGGTGGTGCTGTGTACAGCTACGTCCGAGGCATCTCGTGGCTTGCCGGCTTCATTGCCTACCTCGCACTGGCGGGAGCGGTCCGATCCGCTCTCGGAGGCGGATCGATCGCCGAGATCGAGGCCATCATCCTCATCTTGGTCTCGGGTGCACTGGTGTGGTCAGTGACGGCATGGCTGATGCTTCGATTCGAAGTGCGCTTTCGTGTTCTCATCCCCACTGGCGTGTTGATCTCGTCGTTGATGGGTGCGTATGCACTGGTTGCCCCGATGTGGATGCCCTCCCAGATCACCAGCAACCTGCACCAGTTCGGCATGTTCGGCATCACGCTTGCACTCATCACCTGGCTCTCAGGGGCGTCACTGTGCATCATGGCCGGGACGTGTCTCGGAGTCGTCCTCGTTGAGGACGATGGATCCATGGGTCGACTGTCGCGGCTCAGAGCGACGACCTTGCTCGTTGATGGAGCTCGCCCTTGCCTCCCGGAGAATCGGCGAAGGCGCGCCATCCCTGAGTCCCTCGTCGCTTCTCTAGAACGCGAGGGGTTATGAGCGACCGATACAGTCCCGACATGGCCGCTCCCAACACGCTCGACGAGCTCGGGTACTACCTGCTTGCCGGCGGACCAAGCGATCCCTCGGTTGTCCTCGAGGAGGCTCGACAGGGGGAAGAGCTTGGTCTTGGGACGGCTTTCCTCTCAGAGCGCTTCAGCATCAAAGAACTCGGCGCTCTCTCGGGAGCCGCCTGCGCAGTGACCTCCACGATGAGAATTGCGCTGGCCACCACCAATCACAATCTCCGACATCCGATCGTCTTTGCCTCTTGGGCGACGACCCTCCATCGGCTGAGTGGAGGTCGGTTCATGCCGGGGATCGGTAGAGGAATTGTTCCGCTCCAGCAGGCATACGGGATTCCACCGATCACCACGGCTCAGATGGAGGATTTCGTTGGGCTCATGCGCCGCCTTTGGCACGGAGAGGTGATCTTTGGACATGACGGCCCGGCCGGGAGCTGGCCGGTACTCCACCTCGATGCCAGCTTCGATGAGGACATCCCCTTGTGTCTCGTGGCTTTTGGGCCCGAATCACTCGCTCTCGGCGGCCGTGCATTCGATGCCGTCGTGCTGCACACGTTCTTCAGCGAGGAGACCGTGCAACGATCCGTGGCGGCAGTGAAACGGGCAGCCGAGGAGGCGGGACGGGATCCTTCCGCTATCAAGGTGTGGTCTTGCCTCGCAACCGTCGGCGACCACCTTGACGAGCCACTCCGGCTTCGCAAGACCGTGGGGCGGCTCGCAACGTATCTCCAGGGCTACGGAGATCTCCTGGTGGCCACAAATGGATGGAATCGAGAGGTGCTCACCAGATTCCGTTCCGACTCGGTGGTGGCATCGATGAGTGGAGCAATCGATGCGGTCGCCACCGACGACGAACTCGAATATTTCGCCGACCTGCTTCCCGACGAGTGGCTGGCAGCATCAGCCACCGGCACCCCTGAACGCTGCGCCGAGCGAGTCCGTCAAGAACTGGTGCTCGGCGCCGACCGGGTAATCCTCCATGGGTCCACGCCAAACGAGCTTGCACCCGTGATCGAGGCGTATCGAAGGCTCGACGCTCCAGCGTGACGATGGCGATTCCGTCCGCACGAGGGGTGCCACCCGTGACCTGTGCAGCATCATCTCCGACGACCAATTGGCCCTAGAGGACAGCCCACCCTCACGGGACTCCCGATTGTCCGGTTCCTCCGTGGATCGGAACCCTTGGCCGTCGGAGGTTGATCGAACGGTCCGACCCTGGGTGGCATGGCTCTCGAGCACCGATCACGATCAGGCTCGCCATGGCCGCCCCCGGAGCCGATGTGACCACGATGGTGGTCGCGGAGATTACGGGTGCACCTCAGTGAGGTGGAAGAGCCACTGGCTCTCGAGCCCGGCCTCGCGATCTTGGGCGATCGTCGCCTGAATCTCAGGGTCATTTGCCAAGGAGAGGTACGCAGCTCGTGATGGATAGCGCATCATCGACAGGAACTGAAAGTCCTCGCCCTCTGGACCCACGAAAAGCTGATCAACCATGCCAGCGAAGATGAACTCCGCTCCAGCAGCTTCTACGAACCGTTTCATCCCCTGTGCATAGGTCATCATCGAAGCCATGGCTGCCGGGTCTACAAGTCCGTCGGCACCTCGTTTGATCTTGAGGATGTTGCAGGCGACGATCGGCTGATCCTGGGGAAGCGCCTCGAACTCGATGAGCTGCGCGTCCGTGGGGGAGATGGACATAGGGCTCCAATGGTCAAGAATGCAGAGGGCCAAATTGGACCGGTGCACCACCGAGGCTACTTCTGCCTGATGCGATGTCATCTCCAGGGGCCACCACGACCGAGTCGATTACTCCGATCGCTGCAGTGGCTTCGCAGCCAAGACGTGCTTCACATTTCGGCGCAGCCGAATGATCGGCAGCACGTTGATCGAGGGCGCCTCGGCGCCCACCAGCCGGCACGGCAGGTCTGCTCTTCGGATGATGATGGTCGGGCTGCCGGGATTTGAACCCGGGACCTCTTGTCCCCCAGACAAGCGCGCTAACCAAGCTGCGCCACAGCCCGCTGTGTGCCTGCACTCTAGGGTGCGAATTGGCTCAGCGAGAAATCGCCATGATTTCGGGCCTCAACCAGCCGCTGCTCTCGCCAAGGGAAGGGCGAAGAAGGCGACGACGACAAAATGGCACAGGGCGCCGAGCACCGTGCCAGCGTGGAAGACCTCGTGGTAGCCGAGTACACCGGGAATCGGGTTGGGGCGCTTGAGGCTGTAGGCCACTGCTCCGATTGTGTAGAAGAGGCCACCAGCCATCAACCACGCGAACCCAGCCACACCTAAGACATGGAACAGTGGCGGGAGCACGAGCAACGCGCTCCAGCCGACGACGATGTACGGGATGGCATTGACCCACTTTGGCGCATCAATCCACAGCTGCCGCTGGATGATGCCGATCACGCCACCAACCCATACGACGAGAAGGATCTCGAGTCGCGGAGTGCCGAGCAGAACCAGGCCGGCGACAGCGGTGTAACTGCCAGCGATGGCAATGAAAATCGTCGAGTGGTCCAGGCGCCGCATCCGTCGGCGGGCCTTGGGCGCCCAGCGCACGCGGTGGAAAAGCCCACTCACCCCGAAGAGGGCCAACATCGATGCGATGTAGATGAGCAGTGAGATCGTGGCCCCGACAGATGGGGACTCGAGGAGCAGCCAAGGGGCTACGACAAGGAACACGAAGAATGACACGACATGGAACCATCCACGAAGGGTGGGCCGGTCTTCGATTCCACCAACCTCAGAGCCGGCGCCAGTGTCGCTGTCACCGTCACTGTCGGTGAGGTGGACATTCGTGAGATGAGTAGTTGAATCGATGCCGCTCATCAGATCAGACCTGAGCCGATGGGCTGCCGTGGCCTTGCTCCGGGTTGGTTAGCCAGGCCCGAGCCTCGAAGAGCCGAACGATGGTCTCCCCGGTTGCTTTGGCCTCAAGGGCCTCAAGGATCCTCTTGTCAAGGGCATCGAGTAGTTCGGTCAAAGTGGCCATGGATACAGTCTCGCAGACGACGAGCTCATCGTGACCCTCAGCCACCTGCGGCGGCCGTCACGATCTCGACCTGCTGTCCAGCACGAAGTTCAGTGGCCGACCAGCGAGAGCGGGGGATGACCTCGCGATCAAGCGCTACTGCCACCCCCTTGGTTGAGGAGATCATCTGCTCCACGAGATCCTCAACCGTCGAACCCGAGGCCACCATTGTCGGTGCACCGTTGACAGTGATCTCCATCATCGTGCCGGGATCTCAGCCGCAGCGACGAGATCGGCGGCTGGGTGACGTCGACCTTCGAGTTCGGACGCGATGATCTGGGCGGTCAAGGGCGCGAGAAGAATGCCATTGCGATAGTGGCCAGTGGCGATCAGGACGGGACCGTCATCGAGGCGACCGATCACCGGCGCATTGGTCGACGTGGCGGGCCGGAGCCCACAAGCCGACTCCACCAGTTCAAGCTCGTCAACACCAGGCAACACCCGTCGCGCGTCATCGAGGAGGGCGAAGACCTGTCCCGCCTGGACTCGCTCGTCGAATCCTCGCTCTTCCACCGTCGCCCCAACGACCAGTTCGCCGTCGCGTCGTGGCACGAGGTATACGTTTCGACCGCGAACCGTCGCCCGCACGGTGCGCTCGAGCAGTGGTTCTGTTCCTCGAAGCCGCAGAATATGCCCCTTGACCGGCCTAACAGTGGGAAGCGGACCCAAGGTGGATTCCACCAGTCCTGTTCTCGCACCCATCGCCAGCAGTAGTGACTCAGAGGTCATCGAATCTCCCGAACCAAGCTGGACCGTGGCCATTGATCCCGACCAGCCCAAGGCCGTCGCCTCCTCATGCACGAACGACACGCCGGATTCGATGCAGGCGCGGACCAGTCCTGCGAGCAGAAGTCGATTGGAGACTTGATGGTCATTGGGGAGCAGCGCTCCAGCCGCCAGAGTGGGGGAGAGGTTGGGCTCGAGTGATCTCAAGGCGGCAGGACGAAGCTCCTCGACGTTCAGGCCCAAGCTGCGTTGGAATTCGAGGGTTCGGATCAGATCTGAACGATCACCAGCATCCTTGGCAGCCAGAAGACTGCCCGTCAGCTCGAACCCGACTGTTCCACCGATGGCGAGCTCCAGATCCGCTGCGAATTTCGGCCACACGCCTGCCCCTGTCACGAGGAGTCGGGTCAAGGCTTCTTCACCGAAATGCGCCTCCGCCGTCGGCGCCAACATGCCTGCCGCCACCCATCCCGCTCCCCGTCCTGGCTGCGGATCGACCACGGCGACGTCCCAGCCTGCACAAGCTGCCTCGAAGGCGCACGAAAGCCCGATAACCCCACCGCCAATCACCACAAGACGACGTCCGGCGGAGGTCATCGCAGGTCTCGGATATCTCGAGGGCTCACGAGGCCATCGTACGTCGGCAGTGATGGAGTCCGCCCCTGCTAATATCTGTGGACTGCATTCGGGCCAACGTCGTCCCGGAGTGTTGAACGACTGACGACTGCCCGGGGTTCGCCCCGAAGATGACCCGAAGGAGCCTGATGCAGAGCCCGCAGAGTGGTCCCCCCACCGCGAGGGGACTCTACGACCCACGATTCGAACACGATGCCTGTGGCGTCGGAATGGTCGCCGACCTCCACGGCCGCAAGAGCCACGACATCATCGAT
>Ga0194062_1000806_pt1 | contig 13132 bp, 11 predicted proteins | sample SepL2225m_MetaG_FD_155481 | JGI IMG/M metagenome (GOLD analysis project Ga0194062, IMG submission 155481) | Anoxic zone freshwater microbial communities from boreal shield lake in IISD Experimental Lakes Area, Ontario, Canada - Sep2016-L224-25m | ecosystem: Environmental > Aquatic > Freshwater >... | reverse complement strand
ACGATACGTTTAATCTTGGCAAGCACGGCATCTCTTGCTTCAACGTTATCGGCAACGATATCGATGACTCCGAATTCGCCTACTTCTTCGATCACAATGGTAGTGCCTGTTTCTCTCTGCATTTCCTGTATCACTTTTCCTCCGGGGCCGATAATAGCGCCGATGAATTCACGAGGTATCTTTACCTGAGTGATGCGTGGCACGAAAGGTTTGTAATCGGCGCGGGGTTCAGTGATCGTCTTGGCCATTTCACCAAGGATATGCAGCCTTCCGCGTTTTGCCTGGTCAAGAGCTTCTTTCAGAATGTCGTATGATAGTCCGTCAACCTTGATATCCATCTGGCAGGCGGTAATGCCGTCGGCGGTGCCGCAAACCTTGAAATCCATATCGCCCAGGTGGTCTTCGTCGCCCAGGATATCGGAAAGTACGGCGTATTTGCCTGTTTTTATATCGGTGATAAGCCCCATGGCGATACCCGATACCGGTTTTTTTATCTTCACCCCGGCATCCATCAGGGCAAGTGTGCCTGCACAAACGGTAGCCATAGAAGAAGATCCGTTGGATTCGAGGATATCGGAAACGATACGGATGGTATAGAGGTTATCACTGTCGGTGGGCATCACGGGTTTTAGTGCGCGCAATGCAAGATTGCCATGGCCGATCTCCCTTCTGCCTATTCCGCGGATGGGTTTCACTTCCTTAGTTGCAAAAGGAGGGAAGTTGTAATGCAGCATAAAGGTTGCTTTGCCGTCGATGACTGCGCCGTCGACCACCTGCTCGTCGAGTTTAGTGCCCAGGGTGACCGAAGTCAGTGACTGGGTTTCGCCACGGGTGAAGATAGCTGAGCCGTGAGCAGCAGGAAGGTAGTCAATAGAACTCCAGATCTGACGGATCTGGTCGAGTTTGCGGCCGTCGACACGGATACGAGCGTCGAGGGTTGCATTCCGGATGCCTTCTTTCTCAATGTGGTGGTAATAGCGGCCGGTCATGGGTGAATACTTTGCTTTTTCCTCATCGCTGAGGCTTGCAAGGAATTCTGATTTTATGGTATCAAGAATCGTTTTACGTTCATGTTTGTCGGCTACACCTTTAGCAGCCATAGCATAAATCGGGCTGTAGCAGGCAGTATGCATTTTCTGCATGTATTCTGCATCATTGACCTCATGGCAATATACCCGTTTGACCTTTGATGTCTCAACCTGGGAGGCGAGATCAATCTGGGCCTGGCATTGTACTTTGATCGCTTCATGAGCAAAACGAAGAGCTTCGATCATGTCGGTTTCCGAAACTTCTTTCATTTCGCCTTCCACCATCATGATGTTATCGATGGTTGCTCCAACCATAATGTCGATATCGGCAGTGGCAAGGTCGGAAATGTTTGGATTTACAACGAACTGGCCATTGATACGGGCCACGCGGACTTCAGATATCGGTCCGAGGAAAGGAATGTCGCTCACGGCAAGGGCAGCCGAAGCAGCAAGTCCAGCCAAAGCATCAGGCATAATATTACGGTCGGCCGAGATCAGAGTGATGATCACCTGGACTTCAGCGTGAAAGTTATCGGGGAATAATGGTCTTAATACCCGGTCGACAAGGCGTGCGATAAGTACTTCATGGTCGGAGGGCCGGGTTTCACGTTTGAAAAAACCGCCCGGAAAACGGCCTGCAGCAGCATATTTCTCACGGTATTCAACCGAAAGAGGCATGAAATCAATATTCTCGCCGGCTTCCTGCCTGGCAACAACAGTAGCGAGCAACATGGTGTCGCCCAGCTTTACAACAACGGAACCGTCGGCCTGCTTTGCAAGGCGCCCGGTTTCAATACTTATCTCGCGACCGTCGGGAAGCTGAAAAGTTTTTACAATAGGGTTCATCTGGAATAATTCTTTTGTGTCTATTCCCGGATTTTTTGGATTATTAAAGGAAGCTGTAAGCCCGGGATGAAATTCTTACAGTCTTTCAGATAGTAAAAGAGGCAATTGTTGGATTGCCTCTTTTACTATTCCGTAAAGGGATAACTTATTTACGGATATTCAGTTTCTTGATGATAGCTCTGTAGCGGCTGATCTCTTTTTGCTTTAGGTAGTCGAGCAAACGGCGGCGTTTTCCAACAAGGCCTACCAGTGACCTTTCGGTAGCCATGTCTTTCTTATTCACTTTAAGATGTTCTGTGAGATGCTGGATCTTCATTGTGAATAATGCGATCTGGGCTTCTGCAGAACCTGTGTCAAACTCAGATTTTCCGTGCTCTTTAAATGCGTTCTTCTTTACTTCAGGCGATAAATTCATTTCTGACAAATAATTTAGTGGTTTCTTTAGGGTGTTAAATTCGGGCTGCGAAATTACAACTTTCTTTCGGATTCACCAAATGTTTATTAGAATTCCTCAGTTTTTTTCAGAGTGGGAAATGTCGTACCTTTGATGGACGGAAGGACTGAGCGACTGATTGACGGAATGCAATCAATCAATCAATCAATCTGTCAATCAATCAATCAATCAATCAATCAATGCACGACATACCACGGATTCTCCAGGATCAGAGGGATTTCTTTCTGACTCATAAAACCAAAGACCCCGATTTCAGAATTGAGCAGCTAAAGACACTCAAAAAGGCGATCCTGGCCTATGAGGCAAGGTTATACGAAGCCTTCTGGAAGGACCTCAGGAAGTCGAAATTCGAAACCTACGAGACCGAGATCGGACTGGTACTCGAAGAAATAACAAGGCATATCCGTAACCTTCACCACTGGGCAAAACCGCAAAAAGTCGGTACGAACCAGGTACTGCACTTCTGGACCAGAAGCAGGATATACAAAGAGCCTTATGGATTGGTATTGATCATGGCTCCCTGGAATTATCCTTTTCAGCTTCTTATCAATCCTCTTGTTGGGGCGATTTCTGCCGGGAACTGCAGTGCTCTCAAGCCTTCTGAACTTACACCGAATGTCGCTCTGGTGATTGAAAAGATGATAGGTGAATTTTTCGACCCCACGTACATCTCATTGTTTAACGGGGAGCTTGAAATCAGCAAGGCTCTGCTTGAAGAAAAGTGGGATCTTATTTTCTTTACCGGCAGCCCTGCCGTGGGTAAGTTCGTCATGCAGTCCGCAGCAAAAAATCTTACTCCAATGGTGCTTGAGCTTGGAGGGAAAAGCCCATGCATCGTGGATTCCGATGCCAATCTGAAAGTGGCCGCAAGCCGAATTGCCTGGGGCAAATACCTTAATGCCGGACAAACATGCATCGCTCCCGATTACCTTTTTGTCCATGCCTCTGTTAAGGCTGAATTCCTGCAGTTAATGAGTAGAAAAATTACTCAATATTACGGGTCAAATCCTGAGGATTGCCCTGACTTTTCGCGAATTGTAAATAAAAGCAAAGCTCAGCGGCTTGCCGGCTTCCTGAATAGCGGAACAATTATTGCCGGTGGGCAGCTCGACATATTGGATTGTTATATTTCGCCTACCATCGTCGACGATATAAAGCCTTCAGATTCGATTATGCAGGAAGAGATCTTTGGCCCTATACTGCCGGTGATGGAGTTCAGCGACATCAACGAGGTGATAACATATATCAATGCTCAACCCAAACCTCTGGCACTGTATTATTTTTCTGAAGACAAAGAAAGGCAGGCGGAAATTCTTTGGAAGACTTCTTCGGGAGGGGTCTGTATCAATGATATCATTACTCATGTTGCCAATGCGGATGTGCCTTTCGGAGGGGTTGGAAATTCCGGGATGGGGAGATATCATGGCCGGTTCAGTTTTGACACCTTTTCACATCAAAGGGCAGTGATCAGCAAATCGACCAGGGTGGATGTCCCGGTAAGGTATCCTCCTTATAAAGGCAAACTGGGCCTGTTGAAAATGTTGTTACGATAAGGCTTGTTTTTTTGTAACATCCGGGAGTAGTCTTCGTCAAATCTATTAAAATGAAAACCATGGAAAATATTAAGGAAGAATTCAAGATACGAAGTGAAGAAGTGGTTGAGAAGGTTAAACAACTGATTCACGAAGGTAATGTCAGAAGGCTGATAATCAAGGATGAAACAGGGAAGGTGTATCTGGAGATTCCGGTGACATTTGGTGTGATCGGGGCGCTTCTTGCTCCGATGCTTGCAGCTGTTGGCGCTATTGCAGCCATGGTGGCCCATTTGCAGATAGAGGTCATCAGGACAGAGGAGAAGGAATGAATGACTGATGGACTGATGGACTGAATGACAGATTGACAGAATGTAAAAAATCAATCAATCAGTCAATATACAAAACGCCAGCTCTGCCTGCATGCCGAGCATTTTAAGTCCGTTCTGGGTCTTTGCGCCTGCATTCTTTGCCAGCCCTAAGAGTTTTGTTTCAGAAGGGTTATAGATCAGGTCATATACAAAATGGCCGGAGCCGAGAAGTTCAACCGGAAACGGGGGAGCAGTCTCAATGTGGGGGAACATCCCTGCGGGAGTACAGTTTACAATAAATGTATATTGTTCAACGACAGCAGGGCTGATATCATGATAGGTGATAGTGACGGTATCTTTTTTTGATCGTGAAACCATCAGCACCTCAAGTCCCATTTTATTCAGGCTGTAAGCCACGGCTTTTGATGAGCCACCGGTTCCCAGGATCAGGGCATGGGTATGATGAAAGCCTGAGCCGAGCGATTTTCTGAATCCTTCGGCATCGGTATTATACCCGGTAAGTAAGAATCCGGTATCTGAACGTTTGACCTTTACAGTGTTAACGGCGCCTATCTCCCGGGCTACTGGGTCAAGGTGGTCAAGGAAAGGAATAATGCTTTGCTTATAAGGGATCGTGACATTGAACCCTTGCAGTGAGGGAGTGTTTTTGATCAGTGGGAGAATCTCATCCGCCGACAGTAAAGGAAAAAGAGAATAGGAATATTCGGTTAATCCTTCGCGTTCAAATTTTTTCGCGAAATAGCTGGCTGATGCGGAATGTTCAAGCGGGAAACCGATCAGTCCGAACTGTCGTAACTCCCTGCTCAAACCTGCTTGTATTTTTTGAATTTAGCGGGAAGGAACTGGAAGAATGTATCTCCTCTGAGGCCGAGCCGCAAGGTTTCGAGGGGGATTACTTCTGTGGGAGCAATATTACCCAGATTCACGTTACAGCCGAAGTTCTTGATGAACCAAACCTGCTGGGCTTTGATCGGGGCTTCCCAGATGATCTTATGAATATCGACTTTGCTAAGGATTTTATTGATCAGTGACACATGGGCTTTGCCGGTGGGGCGGTATATACCCACATTACCGCTTTCCCTGGCTTCGCCAATGACCTTATATGATCCGGCCTGGAGCTCTTTCTGCATCATCTCGATCCATTTGCCGGGTGAGATGAGGATGCCCGATTCTTTGGATCCGACTTCCGAAAGAACAGTGTATTGTTTTGAAAGTATGTTGATATGCTCGCATTTCACATCGTGTTCGATGCTCATTGAACCATCGGAGACCTCAACTGTGTCGAGCCCTAACTGATCAATGAATTTACGGTATTCATCAAACATATTGCGGATAAAAAAAGCTTCAAAAAGGGTTCCTCCGAGATAGACTTTGATCCCCGCTTCTTTGTAAACCCTGATTTTTTTATGGAGGTCGGGAGTGATCACGGAGGTCCCGAAACCGAGTTTGACATAGTCGATCAGATCGCTGCCAACCGACACAAGGTCTTCGGCTTCACGAACGCTCAGGCTTTTATCCATGACCATGGAGATGCCTGTCTGCCTTGGCTTCAGACTACGATCGGGTAAGAAAGGGATGTCGATATGTAACATAAAAATTATTTTTTGTGAGCTTCAATGATCTCAAGCAGGTCGGGATTATGCTGGGCCTCAGGGAACATGATGAAAAGACGTTTGTAGCCGTTAAAGTCCATCGTCAAAGCTTTCGACAGGGTTTCGTTGGCATGCTTGTTACGACCAAGCAGAAAAAGATAATAAGCCATCCCGAAGAAAAAATCAGGATTTTCGTCATGATATTTCAGTCCTTCCAGAAGCACGTCATAGGCTTCCTGGTAAAGCCGGGTGTCGGCATAGGCAACCGAAAGGTCGAGCCATACATCGGGTTCGTCGGGGTTGATCTCTATTGCCTTTCTATAGGCTGGGACACCCTCGTCGAAGCGGTTCAGCTTGATGTACATATCGGCCAGCATAGACCAGTATTCCGATACGGCCGGTGATAATTTGATCGCCTTCCTGATATACGACAGGGCTGTCTGGGGCTTGCCGAGTTCATCGTAAGCCAGACCTATTCCCATCCAGGCATCGGCAAAATCACTGTCGAGGGTAATGGCTTTTTTGTAATAGTCAATGGCATAATCAAACTGGCAAAGTTTCTCATAACATTCCCCGATGTAGTAATAGGTGAGGGGCTCAGGATCTTCATAAAATAAAGTCTCCATGTAAGTCTGAATAGCCTTTTCGAACATGCCGGCATTTGCGAAACAGTTGGCTTTGTTAAAGTAAGCTGAAGAGAAGGATTCGTCGATGGCGATAGCAAATTCGTAGGCTTCTATCGATTTGTCAAATTCCTCCATATTCCCGTATGCTACACCCAGGTTGAACCAGGAGACTTTGGAATAGGGGTGGTCGTCAAGAAATTTTGTAAAATATTCAATGCACTGTTCCGATTGTCTTGTGATCTCAAAACAAAATGAGATTTCGAATAACGCGGCTTCATTTTCAGGATTTGCACTGATGGCATCGGTAAGATATCTGATGGCCTGTTTATACTTGCCCAGGGTTTCATATTCAAAGGCCAGGCTAAGATAAATATCATCCTGCTCCTCACTTTCTTCCAAGGCATTTTTATAGGATTGAATGGCTTTCTCGGAACGTTCCAGCTGGCTGTACAGATTTCCTTTCTGGATCTGGAAGTCGGAATCTGTATTCTCAGACTGGTCGAGCTCTTCAAGCAGGTTCAGGGCATCATGGTCTTTTTTGGTACGGATAAGATACTGCACCTGTTTAAGCAGTATCATCGGGTTGTTACGATGCTGATGGAGTGCCTTTTTTAAGCAAATCAGTGCTGAAGGGAGGTCATGAAGGTATAAATAGTAGTCTATGATGTCTTCATACTCAAAAACATCGAAAAAATGATGTTCTTTATGGCTGATCATTTCCTCATAATGTCTTACAAGGGCTATCAGTTCAGGATCGAACCGCGATTCAAAAGGATCTTCCATTACGTTTGAGCGAGAAATATTAACAAACAAAATCACTGCAAAAGTAATAAATTCCGGCTTGGGTCGCCTCCCTGGCGGTAGCATACTTTTATGTTTTTTTCAACAAAGGGATTATCGGCATAAAAAAAACGTTACATTTGCGACAAAAAACAGTATGTCATTAATAACTTCCATCAGCGGGATTCGTGGAACCATAGGAGGAAAGGAAGGTCAGGGGCTGACGCCGGCCGATATTCTCAAATTTACTTCTGCCTTTTCTCAATGGATCAAAGACGATTCCAGGAAAGAGAATCCGCTGCTTATTCTTGGCAGGGATGCAAGGATTTCGGGAGAGATGGTCAATCATCTGGTTTGCGGAACTTTACAAAGTTGCGGGGTCGATGTAATCGATATCGGGCTCACTACAACTCCCACTGTGGAGATGGCTGTGGGTTTCCATAAAGCCGACGGTGGGATCATCCTTACAGCCAGCCATAATCCCAAGCAGTGGAATGCCCTGAAACTACTCAATTCAAAGGGGGAATTCCTTTCAGCAGACGACGGGGAGAAGATCCTTGACCTTGCTGCAAAGAAAGACCGTAAATATTCGGAAGTGCAGGACCTGGGAATTTCAACGACCGATGATTCCTGTTTGATGAGGCATGTTGAAAAGATTCTATTGCTGCCGCTTGTTGATGTGGAAGCGATAAAAAAAGCCCGGTTTACGGTAGCCGTCGATGCGGTGAACAGTACCGGTGGAATTGCTGTGCCTCTGCTTCTTGAAGCGCTTGGCGTTAACAAAGTGGTATGCCTCTACTGTGAACCAACAGGAGATTTTCCGCATAATCCCGAACCTCTTCCCGAGAACATCAGCGATATATGCGAAGCGGTGATCAAGAACAAGGCGGATGTGGGTTTTGTTGTCGACCCGGATGTTGACCGCCTGGCTATTGTAAACCAGCTTGGAGAGCCATTTGGCGAAGAATACACTCTTGTTGCCGTTGCTGATTACGTTTTAAGGCACCAGAGAGGGAATACGGTATCGAATCTTTCATCCACCCAGGCTTTAAGGGTTATAACAGAGAAGCATGGAGGAAAATACTTTGCATCGGCGGTGGGCGAGGTCAACGTGGTGGAATGTATGAAGGCTAATGATGCGGTTATAGGAGGTGAAGGGAACGGAGGAGTGATATACCCTGCATTACATTATGGAAGGGATGCTCTTGTAGGTATTGCGTTGTTCTTATCACATATGGCACGTTCCGGCAAGAACTGTTCCACACTCAGGGATGAGTACCCTGGGTTTTTCATCTCAAAGAAAAAGATCAGTTTTGCGCCTGAAATGGATATTGACGATATCCTTAAAAAATTAGCTGAGAAATACAAAAGTCATCCGGTTTCAACTATCGACGGGATAAAAATTCATTTCGAAGGGGAATGGGTCCACCTTCGAAAATCAAACACTGAACCTATCGTGAGGATTTACGCCGAAAGTGATTTGCAGGAAAAGGCCGATCATCTTACATTGAAGCTGATGCATGATGTTGACGAGATCATCAAGGGCGATGAGTAAGAAAAAGAAAAAAAAGACGGTAAAATTCAAGCAGGTGACGATTTCCATCTCATCCCGTCAGAAAAAATCCCTGATGAATTACTGCAAATCGAAAAAAAGTACTCCAAACAAGATCATAAAAAAAGCCATCCGCCCTCTGCTTCAGAATTACCATGAGCTTGAAGTAAATCATACTTCAGTCAAGGTGAACCAGCTCCAGCTTTTCAGCATGGAATAAGCAATTCAATGATTTTTTCTCATCGTGGAACTTTCGTATGGCGTGCGGTTGACGATAGACCGGCCCAGGGTTACCTCGTCGGTGTGTTCGAGCTCGTCGCCTACTGATATTCCGCGGGCTATCATGCTTACATGAATCGCCGATGCATTCAGCTTTTTATAGATATAAAAATTCGTGGTATCCCCTTCAATAGTGGTTGGCAGTGCCAGGATGATTTCGGTTACGCTGCCTGCATTTACCTTTTCGATAAGCCCTGATATGTTGAGGTCATTAGGACCTATGCCTTCCATCGGAGAGATGATCCCCCCGAGCACATGGTACACTCCGCTGAATTGTCCGGTGTTTTCAATGGCAATAACATCACGGATATCCTCAACCACACATACAATTGATTTGTCACGTTTCGGGCTGCCGCATATTGAACAAAGCTCTTCGTCGCTGATATTACCGCATTCCCTGCAGTAGCGGATATCGTTATGCATCCTGATGATAGCCATACCAAAAGCTTCTGTATCTTCCCTTCTTGACTTCAGGAGGTGCAAAGCCATCCTGAGGGCCGTTTTTCTTCCGATACCGGGAAGTTTTGCAAGTTCATTGACCGCTATTTCAAGTACCTTTGATGGAAGTAAATTCACGGAAAAGTGTTTATTTTTGCAAATGTAATCTTTTAGATCTTTCTGATGAACCGGCTGTTAATGCTTTTCGTTTTTCTGGGGTTTGTTTGCCAGGCTTTCGGCCAGGACAGCCTGAACCGCACCGATGTTGCCGGACGGAAACAGGGGCGATGGAAAAAGACCGACAAAGAAGGTCAGATAGTGTACGATGGGCAGTTTAAAGATGGTATACCCTGGGGAACGTTCAGATATTACTATACTGACGGTAAGCTGAAAACTATTTCAGCACTGAGTGATGGGGGGAATACAGCAAGAACAGTGTCATTCGCAAATAATGGTCTTAAAATTGCTGAAGGCAAGTACTTCAGCGAGAAAAAAGACAGCATCTGGAGGTATTACAGCGATCACGACGGAATTTTGTTGTCGGAAGAAAGCTATACTTCCGGGATAAAGAACGGGCTTTCAAAAACTTTTTTTCCTAACGGTAAGCTAGCCGAGCTGATCCACTACAGGCAAGGAAAAAAAGATGGGGAGTGGGTACAGTATTTTGATGACGGACAACTAAAATTAAAAGGTTATTTTGTTTCTGATGAAAAAGAGGGGATATTTACAGGATATTACCCCGGGGGCAAGAAAAATTTCTCAGGTTCATACAAAGAAGGCCATAGGGATGGCCCCTGGGTTTTTTATGAAGAAGAAGGAGCCGTGATGAGGTCCGAGACTTATTCGGAAGGGGCTCTGGTTAAAGAGAACAAACAATAAAACAGACAGTATGCAGGTAAAGACATATAGTACAGGATCGGTCAGGGGGTTTTGCCAGTTATGGGACCTTCACACAGCCGATGGATTCCAGCCGAATGTAGCGATCATTTTTGCCTCGGTTGAGCTTGACCTCGCCGAGGTCATGGCATTTGTTGGAACAAAGGGGGTCAGGGTAATGGGCAGCAGCTCCTGCGGCGAATTTTTATATGATTCAAACGGAAAGGTGATCAGCGAAGGCGGATTGGTTTGCTGTATGATGGATCTGCTACCCGGATCGTTCGATCTGCAGCTGTTTAACGGAGCAGGATCCACTTCCTTTGAGTTGGGTGTAACAGCAGGCAATTGGGCTGTGAAAGTGTTTCAGGATCCTGCCATACTCGTAGTTGCCAGCGGTCTCACAATCGATGGGGAACAATTGGTTAGGGGCATTCAGAATATTGCCGGACAGGATATCACGATGTACGGCGGATTATCGGGTGATGATGCTCATTTTAAAGAAACCATGGTGTTTTCGGAGACTTCAGCAGATTCGAACGGAGCTCTCGTTCTGGTCCTCGACAAGAAAGTTTATGAGGTCAACGGCATCGCTACCAGCGGCTGGGTCAGTATCGGAGCCGACAAGATCATCACCAGTTCAGAGGGTAATATCGTTTACACGATTGACCATGAGCCTGCCCTCGATGTGTATAAACAGTATCTCGACGTGAAAGATGAAGATCTTCCCCAGATTGGAATTGAATATCCTCTGCTGATCAGGAAAAAAGATCCTGATTTCGTGCTCAGGGCCGTGCTTAATGTCGACCGCGAAAAGAAAGCTCTCATCTTTGCGGGAACCGTGCCTAAAGGCGCTGTAGTGACCTTCTCCAGTTCACCGGGATTCGGGATCATAGAACATACGAAAAAGAAGGTGAATGAGTTTTATGAATTGAACTCCAGTAGCGATCTGCTGATATTGTTTTCCTGTATGGCAAGGCATAGCGCACTGGGACCCACGATTTCAGAAGAGATTGACGAGGCATGGTCGAAGTGGAAGAAGCCTCTGATAGGATTTTTTACCTATGGTGAGATAGGCAATAACTATCAAAGTTCCTGCGATTTCTACAACCAGACATTCACTTTGGTTTCATTAAAACAAAGGTGAGATGCTGAAAAATTTTCAGTCCCTGATCGATGAATTGAGCAATAGGAAATCCTCCGAAGAATTTGCCGCGAGCAGGGAAAGGATTATGGAAGAGTTGTTGAGTGTAAAGGCAGAGTATGAGAAACTGAATTTTAAATATGAGCGCTCGGCTAAAGAGAAGAACATCCTTTCTTCACTGCTTACCCGCACTTCTTCCGATCTGAAGAAAGTTTCGGAGAATCTGAAGATCCGTGCCGAAGAACTTTCAACCATCCTTTCTACGATACCGGCCTATGTTTTTTTTAAGGACACCAACCTGAACTACATTCTGGTCAACCAGAGTTTTTCAGAGCTTGTAGGAATTCCGGCGGAACAGGTGAAAGGGAAAAGCGTGAAGGAGATTTTCCTTAATTACAACAGCGACGACTACTTCGAAACCGAAAAGAAAGTCATTGCTTCGGGAACAGCAATTTATGACGTGGAAGAGGAGGTTGAGTACAATGGACGCCTGCGTTGGGTTAATACGAATCTGGCACCAATACGCAACGACGCTAACGAGATCATAGGACTGATCGGGATATCCTGGGACATCACTGAGCGAAAGCACTATGAATCTGAGCTCATGCGTGCAAAAAATCTGGCCGAAGCAGGCACAATGGCCAAGAATGAATTTATTGCCAGTATTTCACATGAGTTCCGTACTCCGATGAACGGGATTATCGGGCTTGCCGAGATACTGAAAACCACGGCTCTGGATGAAGCCCAGGAGGATCTGCTGAAAGGAGTCGTTTCCTCAGCAGAAAATCTGCTGGTTCTTGTGAACGACCTTCTTGATTTCTCAGCTATTGAAGCCGGCAAGATGGAACTCGATTTTCATCCCTTCATGCTCAACAGGGTAATGGATGACATTCTTCAGATGCTAAACCTCAAAGCCAGGGAAAAGTCCCTTGGCCTTTCAATTTTTATCGATAAGAACGTTCCTAATCATCTCCATGGTGACTCGCAAAGGCTTAGGCAGATCATTTTGAACCTGGCCAACAATGCTGTAAAGTTCACTGATCAGGGCGAAATTGTGATTTATATCCACCTGTCGAATCTCACCATGAATCATGCCAAGCTCAGGTTTGAGGTTATAGATACTGGCATAGGAATTCCGCCGGAAGCAATAAGTTCATTATTCAAAGTGTTCTCACGGGTGAAACAGAATCAGCATCACCTTATTTCCGGGACCGGGCTTGGGCTTTCGATATGCAAAAAGCTGACTGATCTGCTCGGAGGTGAGATTGGTGTGGAAAGTGTTCAGGGTAAGGGGTCGACTTTCTGGTTTACCCTGCCTTTTGAACTCAGCGGACCCAAACTCCAGAACCCCTACAAAACCCAGGCTGATGCTACAGGCAATTATACCGGAAAAAAAGTACTTGTTGCTGAAGATAACCTGATCAATCAAAAGATCGTCAGTTTTCAGTTGAAACGGATGGGGTTTGAAGTGGAACTGGCCGATAATGGTCTGACTGCCCTTGAGAAGTTTGAAAGTGTTGAGTTTGACCTGGTGATACTTGATATACAGATGCCGGTCATGGATGGATATCAGGTTGCCAAAGCGATCAGGCAGAAGGAAAAAGGTACTTCAGTCCATCATCCCATCATTGCGCTTACAGCCAATGCCATGAAAGG
>Ga0194062_1000805_pt1 | contig 13133 bp, 5 predicted proteins | sample SepL2225m_MetaG_FD_155481 | JGI IMG/M metagenome (GOLD analysis project Ga0194062, IMG submission 155481) | Anoxic zone freshwater microbial communities from boreal shield lake in IISD Experimental Lakes Area, Ontario, Canada - Sep2016-L224-25m | ecosystem: Environmental > Aquatic > Freshwater >... | reverse complement strand
GAAATGGCTTCATCCGCACTGACACACAGGGCGTCAAGCGCAGCTTCAAGATCGCCCGCGCCCCCGCCCGCCGCAAAACCAATCGGCACTGTGCAGGCCTTGAAATCCTTGATGTGAAGGCTGCGAATCTGTTCCAGATCCTCGTTCGACAAAAAGGGATTACGGAGTTTCAACAACCGGGCATACTGAGGAAGTTCCGTCAGGATATTGGACGGATTTCCGATAAAGGTCATCAGCGACATGACCAATTCCTCGCGGATCGGGTCGATCGGCGGATTGGTGATCTGCGCGAATAGCTGTTTGAAATAAGAAAAGAGAAGCTGCGGTTTCTCTGAGAAAACGGCCAAGGGGGTGTCCGTTCCCATGGAGCCGACCGCCTCATGGGCCTTGGAGGCCATGGGTTCAAGGATCATCTGAAGATCTTCACGGGTATAGCCGAACAGGCGCTGTCGCTGCAGTAGGGTTTTTGCATCCGGCGTCACCGGCGCCATCGCCTCAAACAACCCCTGGACCGTAATCTTGTTTTCCTCAACCCATCGCCGGTAGGGCTGGCGACGGGCCATCTGGCTCTTGATCTCCTTGTCCGTGATCACCCGCTTATTCTGAAGATCCACCAGCAGCATCTGGCCTGGGCGAAGCGCCCCCTTCTCCAGGATCCGCTCGGCAGGAATATCCAGAACACCGGCCTCAGAGGCCATGACGATGAACTTATCCTTGGTGATGGTGTAACGGGCGGGTCTGAGACCGTTGCGATCCAGCAACGTCCCCACCACCGAGCCGTCGGTAAAGGCCACTGTGGCGGGTCCGTCCCACGGCTCCATTAGGCCGGCATGATATTCAAAGAAGCCCTTCTGGTCCGGCCCCATGGGATACTTGGCGCCCCAGGCTTCAGGAATCAACATCATCATGGCGTGAGGAATCGAACGCCCCCCCGCGACCAGCAGTTCCAATGCATTGTCAAGGCAGGCGGAATCACTTCCCCCGGGATCAATGACCGGGAGCAGTTTACGGATATCCGCCCCGAATAACGGCGACTCAATGCCATTCTCGCGGGCGTTCATCTGGTTCAGGTTACCTCGAAGTGTGTTGATTTCCCCGTTGTGCGCCAGAAAACGGAACGGCTGGGACAATTCCCAAGAGGGAAAGGTGTTGGTACTGTAACGCTGATGAATGACCGCTACGGCACTCTCGACATCGGGGTCATTCAAATCCTTGTAGAAACCTGAAACCTGCCCGCCCATAAGCAGGCCCTTGTAAATAATCGTCCGCGAGGAAAAACTCGGAATATAGAAACGATCCTGTTCCCTTAGAACTTCACGAATACGCCGTTGTATCTGTTTCCGGACCACATACAACTTCCGATCCAGGGCGGCCCCCGATACGCCCTTACCGTCAACAAATACCTGTGCGACAAACGGCTGATCCTTGCGGGCCTCCGCCCCGAGGATGTTCCCATCAGTAGGAACATCACGGGATCCGATAAAGCCCAACCCTTCATCCTGAATCACGATCTTGAGGCACGCTAAACAGGAGGAGCTCACCGAGGAGGACGGCATGAAAATCATACCCACGCCATACTGGCCCGCAGGCGGCAGGATAAAACCAAGACGCGCAGCCTCCTTGCGAAAAAAACGATCCGGAATTTGAATCAGTACCCCGGCGCCATCCCCGGTGGTCAGGTCACCACCCACGGCACCCCGGTGCAGCAGATTCTTCAGCACTTCAATGCTGTCGGACACAATCTTGTGCGTTGCGGTCCCATCAATGTTGGCCAGAAAGCCAACCCCACAATTGTCATGTTCATTCGCGGGATCGTACAATCCCTGTGGAGCCGGCATTCCATTTAAAGTCCGTGATTCTGGCTTTTGCATAAGATCCTTCTCAGCAAGGTGCGATAAACCCCGCCGGAAATAATCCGGCGGGGTTGTCATGATTTCACGACGCAACAATCAACGACAGAAGAGCATATCCGCGTAAGTCGGAAGCGGCCAGCACTCGGCACTGATGAACGGCTCAATGCCGTCCGACACCTTGCGCAGTTCGACCATGGCGGGAATCACGCTATCCCGGTAGGCGACAGCCTTCTTACCAACGACCGACTCGTCTGACGCCGCTGAGACCTTTTCAGCAAGCTCGTCAATCGCTACGCTCATATCCGTGGCGGCATCATTGACTTTCTGAAGCAACAGAGCCTGAGCCGTAGCATCCACGCCAGCCGCTTCAACCGCATTGACGCTGTTCGCCAAAGTGGTGGTGAAGTTGATCACTGCCGGAAGAATCTCACGCCGGGCCATGGACAACATCGTTTTGGCCTCGATGTTGATGGTCTTGATGTAGTTCTCCAGGAGGATTTCGTGGCGCGCATGGATCTCACCCTTGGGAAGCGTGCCGTGCTTGATCAGCACCTTGGCATTCTCCTTGTCCGTCATGGCGTTGATTCCGTCCACGCAGTTCCGGATGTTCGGCAGACCGCGCCGGGCCGCTTCATCCACCCAGGCCTGTGAATAGTTGTCGCCATTGAAGATCACCGCTTCATGCTCCACCGCATACTTCTTGAGCAGCGACTGCACCTTGGCATTGAGGTTCTTGGCGCCTTCGAGTTCATCAGCGATCTCCGACAGGGCATCGGCCACAATCGTGTTCAGGACGAAGTTAGGGCCGCTGAGGGACTGCGACGAACCGGGCATACGGAACTCGAACTTGTTTCCTGTAAAGGCAAACGGCGAGGTCCGGTTGCGGTCAGTGGTGTCCTTCGGAATGTTCGGCAGCGTGGTGACCCCCAGCATCAGGTGGCCGCCCTGTGTAGAGCGGTTGGCGCCGTTCTTTTTGATCTGCTGGTAGATATCCGTAAGCTGCTCACCCAGGAAAATCGAGACAATCGCGGGCGGCGCCTCATTGGCACCCAACCGGTGATCGTTCCCGGGCGTGGCCACCGTGGCGCGTAGCAGGCTGGAGTACTTGTGCACCGCGCGGATCACCGCGAAGAGGAACACCAGGAACTGCATATTGTCGTGCGGGGTATTGCCGGGGTTCAACAGGTTGATCCCGTCATCCGTGCTCAGCGCCCAGTTGTTGTGCTTGCCCGAGCCGTTAACGCCTGCAAAAGGCTTCTCGTGCAACACACAGACGAAATCGTGCTTGCGCGCAATGCGCTGCATCAGATCCATAGTCAGCTGGTTGTGGTCGACGCCAATGTTGACCGTCGCATACACCGGAGCAATCTCATGCTGGGCCGGCGCCACTTCATTGTGCTGCGTCTTGGCGGAAACGCCGAGTTTCCAGAGATCCTCGTTCAGATCGGCCATAAAGGACGCCACGCGCTCGTGGATGGAGCCGAAATACTGGTCCTCCAGCTCCTGTCCTTTCGACGGAGGCGCCCCAAACAGGGTGCGCCCGGCAAGGCGGAGATCGATGCGCTTCTCGACAAATTTCCGGTCAATCAGGAAATATTCCTGTTCGCCACCCAGCGTCGCGGTGACCCGCTTGCTGGTGTAATTTCCAAGGGCGCGCAGCACCCGGACCGACTGCTTGTTCAACGCCTGCATGGATCGCAACAGCGGCGTTTTCTTGTCCAGTGCTTCGCCGGTATAGGAGGCAAACGAGGTGGGAATGAACAGCGCGGTGTTGGAGCCATCGGTTTTGATGAAGACCGGGGAGGTGCAATCCCATACGGTATAGCCACGGGCTTCAAAGGTGGCGCGAATGCCACCTGAGGGGAATGACGATGCATCCGGCTCGCCCTGGGTTAATTCCTTGCCGCTGAACTCCATCATGATCCGCCCGTCCGTTGTCGGCGAAATAAAGGAATCATGCTTCTCCGCCGTGATCCCGGTCATCGGCTGGAACCAGTGACAGTAGTGAGTGGCACCCTTTTCGATCGCCCAGTCCTTCATCGCATTCGCCACAACATCGGCCAGGGAAGGATCCAGTTCCTTGCCCCCGTCAATGGTCTCGCGAAGCTTCTTGTAAATGTTCTTCGGCAAGCGGGCCCGCATCACCCCGTCATTGAACACATTCGATCCGAACAACTCAGGCAACGATTTTTTGTCCGATTCAGTTTCGCAACAGCAGTTCATAATATTTCTGTCTCCTTAATGTTTAACGACTTAAAAATCATAATTTGAACTAGCAAAAGTCATGCCAGAATTACAGATCTATCTGCATTTGCTTTACTATCAACGACTAACAAATAATGAGAGCGCTACGCCGACCTTAGTGAAACTATGCAAAACGACATATTTGTTCCTTTGTGAGCCAAATAGTTTCAATTTTGCACTACTCGATGCGTCGCGCGACCCTTCCCATTCCCGTACGGAATTTTATGCGTGAAATTCAGCCAGGAACCTGCGTACTCTTTCACCAAATTCATGGCTAATCCAGAAGAAAAAACAGATTCGTCCGGACTCCCCTTCTTCAGCACAGGGATTCCCTCGCTAGATGCCATGTTAAAAAACCTGGCTGCCGGCGATAATGTCGTCTGGCAGGTGGATGACATTGAGGATTACCGGCCACTGGTGGAGCGGTTTGTTCAGCATGGCCTGACCACCGGAGCGCCCCTTGTCTATTTCCGGTTTGCGAGTCATCGCCAGCTCATTCCCGAGACACCCGGGGTCGAGATCCACAATGTCGAACCGGAAGCAGGTTTCGAGCATTTTGTCGGGACCATTCTCAATGTGATCGAACGCAAGGGACGCGGAGCCTTGTATGTCTTTGACGGGCTTTCCGAGTTGGCGGCAGACTGGTACAGCGACCGGATGCTGGGTAATTTCTTCATGATCACCTGTCCCTTCCTTTTTAAACTCGACACCATTGCCTACTTCGCGCTCTTCCGCTATCATCATTCCTTCCACGCCGCCGAAAGCATTCACCAGACCGCGCAACTCGTTCTGGATGTCTACCGAAACCGTGATCGTTTTTTTGTCCAGCCGCTCAAGGTGGATCGGCGTTACTCTCCCACCCTGTACATGTTGCACGAGTGGACAGAGGGGGATGACTGCATTCCGGTCACCTCCAGCACGACCATTTCAGAAACCCTGGCCGGCATCTCGCAACCCTGGCTGGATTTCTCGGCCACCCGGCCCGGGATCTGGATGAAAAATCTGGCTCGCGCCCAGAAGACCATTGAGGCCATGCGGCTCGGAGCCGCTCCGGTGCAGGACATCCAGGAATCGTTCCAACGCCTCCTGCGAAGCGCCATTACGCGGGATGAAAAATTCATGCCGCTCATCTGCCGGTATTTCGACCTTCCCGACCTCATGGCCATCATCCAGCGAATGATCGGGACAGGCCTGATCGGGGGAAAATCACTCGGCATGCTGCTTGCCCGGGCAATTCTGCGGAAGAAGGCACCACTCCTGTACGAAAAACTTGAACCGCATGACTCCTTCTTCATCGGGGCGGATGTCTATTACACCTATCTCGTCCAGAACGGCTGCTGGGAATTGAAGCGGGAGATCGGAGATGCACTGGCATCCGACTCGCGACACGAAGAGCGTCAGAAGAACCTGCTTTCAGGAGCCTTCCCGAACCATATCCGGCGCCAGTTCGTGGAGATGCTGGATTACTTTGGACAGTCCCCCATCATCGTCCGGTCCAGCTCATTACTGGAGGACAGTTACGGAAACGCCTTTTCGGGAAAATACGAAACCGTCTTCTGCGCCAACCAAGGCACTCCCGAAGAGCGGCTGGAAGCCTTCATGGAAGCGGTCCGGCATGTCTACGCCAGCACGCTCAGCCAGGAGGCCCTCGCCTACCGCGCCCAGCGCGGACTCCTCGAGCAGGACGAGCAGATGTCGCTCCTGATCCAACGGGTATCCGGAGCGTTATATGGCGATAATTATTTCCCTCAGATTGCCGGGGTCGGCTTCTCCTTCAACCCCTATGTCTGGAACGAGGACATTGATCCCAAGGCGGGGATGCTGAGGCTTGTCTTCGGACTCGGCACCCGCGCCGTCGACCGCATCAGCAGTGACTATACGCGTCTGATCGCCCTCAACGCCCCAACCCGGCACCCGGAAGGGAGCGGGGCCGTCGGCATCCGGTTCAGCCAGCGTGATGTGGATGTCCTGGATCTGCCCCAGAACAAACTGACGGCTAAGGAATTCAATTCAGTCATTTCAGGAATCCCGTCGGAATCCCTGTCGCTGGATCTGTATTCCGAAAAACTCCCGGCCGCCGCCTCCGAGTTCCGTCATCTGACCTTCCGGAAACTGATTGAGGACACCCCCTTTGTGGGCGTCATGCGAGAAATCCTCAGCACGATCCAGGAAGCCTATGCCTATCCCGTTGACATCGAATTCACCACTAACTTCCTGCCCAGCGGGGACTACCGGATCAATCTGGTTCAGTGCCGCCCGTTCCAGGTTCGCATGACCGGTGACTCCGCACGGATGCGCGCCCCCTCCTCCATCCGCAAGCAGGATCTGCTCATGGAAAGCACAGGCCCTGTCATCGGGCAGAGTGCGGCCATTCTGGTAGACCGGCTGATTTATGTGGTTCCCTCCGTTTATGGGAAAATGAGCGAAAGCGCGCGATATTCCGTGGCACGGACCATCGGAAAACTGAACCGCCTGAAAGCTCCGGGTTCTGCGCCGGTAGTGATGCTGGCGGGACCGGGACGCTGGGCCACCTCCACGCCCTCCCTGGGCATTCCGGTCTCCTTTGCCGAAATCAACTCCGCCTCCGTCGTCTGCGAAATCGCCGCCATGCATGAGGGTCTGGTGCCTGACGTTTCGCTCGGCACCCATTTCTTCAACGACCTGGTGGAACTCAACATGCTCTACTTCGCCATTTCGCCCGATAAGAAGGGGCACGGCCTCAACACACCACTCCTGTTAAGTCTCCCGAACCGGCTGACCACCCTCCTGCCGGAAGCCACCGCAATGGAGCAAGCCCTGCGGGTCGTGGATAGCACAGACATTCCCGGCGGCCTCCATCTGAATTTACATGCCGACACCGTCAAGCAGAAGGTGGTCTGCTACCTGGGGAAATAGTCGGCGGCAGGCCCCGTCTTTCTTCTTGCGTGCCGCTTCCCGCATAACCTATGGTTCCGATTCATGAATTACATCAGCACACGCGGGGACTCCGGGGCACAGGGATTTCAGGAGGCGGTCATGACGGGACTCGCCAGGGATGGCGGCCTCCTTCTGCCATCACACATTCCGGATGTTTCCGCTCATCTTTCACAATGGCAGTCGCTCTCCTACCCTGATCTAGCCATTGAGATCATGCGGCTCTATGCCGATATTCCCGAGGCCGACCTGCGGGATATTGTCACCCGAAGCTACGCCACATTCCGGCATCCGGATATTGCTCCGGTTCGCAGCGTCGGAGACATGCATATTCTTGAACTTTTCCACGGCCCCACCCTGGCTTTCAAGGATATCGCCCTCCAGTTTCTTGGAAATGTCTTTGAATATGTGCTGAAAAAAAACTGTCGCGAACTGAATATCCTCGCGGCCACCAGCGGGGATACCGGGAGCGCCGCCATTTGCGGAGTCCGTGGCCGGGAACGCATCCGTATATTCGTCATGCATCCCAAAGGCAGGGTCAGCCCCCTCCAGGAACGACAAATGACCACCGTGCTGGATGGGAATGTCTTCAACATCGCCGTTGAAGGAACCTTCGATGACTGCCAGCGGATCATGAAAACCATTTTTAGCGACCTCGCATTCAAGGATTGCCACTCACTGGGCACGGTCAATTCCATCAATTGGGCACGGGTCCTGGCCCAGGTTGTCTACTATTTCTTCGCTGCTTTCCGCGTGATGCGACTGACCGGCGCCCGGGAAGTCCAGTTTTCCGTCCCCACCGGAAACTTTGGCGACATTTTTGCAGGGTATATTGCCGCCAGGATGGGGCTCCCCATCCGGCGCCTGATCCTGGCGACCAATGAGAACGATATCCTCTCCCGCTTTTTCAAGTCAGGGTCTTACAGCGGCGGCCCGGTTCATGCCACCATCAGTCCTTCCATGGATATTCAAGTGGCCAGCAATTTTGAACGGTATCTCTATTACCGGCTGGGATCCGATCCAGTGGCCGTTCGGAATGCCATGATGCAGTTTGAATCCACGGGAGCGCTTGTAGTGCCGCCGCAGGCCAACGGTCAGATAGACGACCTGATTGTGGCTGGAGTCGGCACCACCGCTCAGACCCTCACCACAATCCGCGAAACCCATAATCAATACGGGTACCTGCTCGATCCCCATTCAGCCGTAGGCGTTCATGTGGCAAAGCCCTACCTGCTCCCTGAGGCCCCGATGATCTGCCTGGCCACGGCGCATCCTGCAAAATTTGGCCGGGCCATTCAGGACGCCACCGGCAAAAACCTGGCGCATCATCCGATTCTGGATGCCCTGCTTAATCTCCCCACCCGTTGCGCCACTCTTCCGGCTCGGGATACCGAAATTCGCCGTTACATGGAAGACAAGATGGGAACCTCAGCGTGCCGTGCGTGCGCGACAGGATCCTAACTGTCAGTGGGAAAAGGGATCGTAGCGGCGCGCCAGGGATTGGCGTGCCAGGGAATGCCAGAACTGCCTGAAATCCAGGCTCATCGCCTTGACATCCACACCCTTCAGCATGGATTCAGTCGCCTCTTCCGCCGTCTTCCCCTCAACCTGCATAGCCGTTGCATAGTTTTCCAAAAGTCCGGCAAACGGCGAACTGGCATCGCTACCAAATCCTTTCTTCAGATAGTAAACCACGGCCCATGCCATGGCATAATTGTCTTCCCGCTCTAATGGATCCTTACAATAGAACTGCTCCCAGGAAATCCGGAAAACCGAATTAAGATCGAAGACACCCTTTTCCAGAACGGCTTTCACTCGACCAAGCGCCCGGGGATCCTCCTCAATCCGAATGCGCCCATTGACTATAACCGCATTTTCAAAAAACTGGGCCATCCCCTCATTGAACCACATCGAAGCATTGGCCTGATCCATGGCATAAAAGGCGTATTGATGAAATCCCTCGTGAAAAGCCAGCCGAAACAGGCTTCGCCGCTTCTCCTGGCTACTCCCCTCGACCACCGGCCGGATCAACATCTCCTTCCGATCAGGAATCCATACTCCGCCCGTCCATTCCAAATTAGGTCCGACATACGTCTTATATTCCAATGGCGTCGCCGGCATGCGAATCACACAAACCGAATTTTTTTGGCTCTCAGAAAGAGAGCGTGCATACGCGACCCGGATCGTTCCCATGGCCTTGTCAAGTTGCTCCACCATCAGCTTGGAGCTTCCCTTCAGGTTCGAGAGCACGATGTAATGGGAAGACTCGCGAAACCACCACCCTGTCATGTTGCGGATGCTCTCTTCAGCCTGCTTGCGGGCGATCAACAAGTCGTCGGATTTCCCGGCATCCCCCTTGGCCGTGGCGGAAGAGGACTTACTCACCACCGACGCCGGTTGCATGATTGTCAAAAAAGATAGGGAGGCAACAAATTCCTTCTCAACAGATCTCATGGCCGTTTCCATGGGAATTTTCGGACTGACTTCAAATATCGCAGCGATCCAGGTGGCGGGACTCGTGCCTTCAGCATTTCGATTCAATCGGAACGCATACGCCACACGATAGGGATCAGCGGGACCCAAACAAAAACGGATAATCGGATCCACACGCGCCGACAGGCGCTCCACCTTTTCGCCAGTTATGGCCCGGCTTCCGGTGTAATCCGCCATCCAACCGCGCACATCGTCCTCGCTCTGGACAAGCCCACCAACGGCTCCTGCTCCCGATACGTGTTCCTGATAAACCTCACGGGTCACATGGGGATCCTTGAATCCCGTGGGCAAACGATGAGTCATGCGAATCAGCACCAGGTTATTCTCATATCGCCCCGTCCAGCGCCCCGCCTGCTGCGTGTGCCACCACAGATCTGCGGGCTGATAACGCTCTTCCTTCCGTTTCTCATTCCCGCCGACCGCACTGTAGAGGAAGACCTGGGGAGAGAATGGCGGCATTTCACAGGAATCAGGCATCAGGTTGACACGCAAGCCGAGGCTCGGGAGGTCAACCGGCTTTTTAAATCGCAAACACGGCGTTTCCGCCAGGGCCGGAAGCGACGATCCCGCCTCCATAAAAACAAGCAACAGCACCACTCTCAGCCATTTCATGGAATTGACCATACCCTAATCATCCTGCTCTTGTCCATTTCAGCAAATCGTCTCTGCATGAATTGCATTGAGAAGGCAACTTTGTTATGAACCGGTTTGTGAAAACAAAGCCGCATCAGGAATCGCGCATCACGTCCGCCCCCGTGTTCAAATCCGGAATGGAGGTTCTCCTGGAACATCACCCGGACTGGCTTGAGGACCGCCGCGTGGGGCTGGTCAGTCACGCCGCCGCCGTGGATACAAAGGGAATCACCTCGGCCGAAAAACTAGTTCACTCGAAAAACGTCCGCCTGACGGCGCTTTTCGGCCCCGAACACGGATTCGCCGGCCTCGCTGCGGCAGGAGAATTGACGAAAGACGAAACCCATGCGCTCTGGGGCATCCCCATCTATTCCCTTTACGGTGAAACGCGCAAGCCGACTCGCACCATGCTGGATGGCGTGGACACACTCATCGTGGAATTTCAGGATTTAGGCGCCCGCCCCTACACCTACGTCTCCACCCTGCGGCTCGTTCTGGAAGCGGCCGCTGAAACCGGAAAAACGGTCATCATTGCCGATCGTCCGGTCCCCCTTCCCCTCAGTATTGACGGCCCCCTGATGGACCCGGCCTTTGAAACATTCGTCGGACTCATTCCCGCCCCAATGCAGTATGGCATGACTCAGGGCGAGACGGCCCGATGGCTGGTTGAGACGCTGGGATTGACCGTGGATCTCCGGGTTTGTCCTATGCAAGGCTACTTCCGCGAAGTCGTCAGACAACCCTTCTGGCCGGAATGGATCCCCCCCTCCCCGCGTATTCGATCCTGGGAATCCGCTTGCCTGTTTACCTCCACCGTTTTCGGCGAGGCGCTTCCGGCCCTGGATTATGGCTCCACCACGCTGCAATCCTTTCAGATTATCGGCGCGCCCTGGCTCGACGCCAAACTTCTTCTGAGTGGATTGAACGCAGCGGCCTTACCAGGCATCACCTTTGAGCCGGTGCGTTATGAGGCCATGACCGGCCTGTATGCAGGAACCGAACTGAATGGACTCAAATTGGTCGTCACCGACTACAGGACATTCCGGCCCGTTTCCACAGCCGTCACGCTCCTAGCAGAAATCCAATCCCGCTACGGGGCCTCCGCACTCTGGGCGGCTCCGGGAACCCGCCCTGAATGGTTCGACAAACTTTTCGGAACCGATACCGTTCGCCTCGCGCTTCAGGCCAACACTCCGGCTCCCGAAATTACAGCCTCCTGGCAAGCCTCCCTCGACCTATTTAAGGCGACCAGAAAAAGACACCTGATCTACTCCCAAAGTCGCCTGAACCCTGAACCCCGAACCCCGAACCACTCTTCATGAATCACCCCAAAAAAGCCATTGTCCTGGCCGCCGGGTACGGGGCGCGATTTCTTCCGCTGACGCTGATGAAGCCAAAACCCCTTTTCCCACTCTGGGGAAAACCAGCGTTGGGCCACACCCTTGACCTTCTCAAAAGCTGGGGGGTACGGGATGTGCTCGTCAACGCCCACCACCATGCCGGGCAAATCCTGGAGTATCTCAAGACCGTCCCCGTTCCAGGTCTCCGATGCCAGCTTTCCTACGAACCCGATATCCTCGGAACCGGCGGTGCACTCCCCAAAGCCCACTGGTTCCTTGACGGGGACCCCTTCTGGATGGTGAATGCCGATGTGCTGGCTGATCTGTCCTGCAAACCCCTTCTGGACTCTCATCATCGAAATGACTCCATCGCTACCCTCTGGTTGCACCCGGACCTCGGACCTCGCACCGTCGAGCACCGCAACGGACTTGTCACCGTTTTTAAAAGCCCTGTTTCCGGCACTGAGGGAACCGCCACATTCTGCGGCCTGCAACTCCTCTCTCCCGAAATTCTTGATTTCCTGCCGCCTGCTGGATTTTCATCTATTATCGACGCCTATGAGAACGCCTTGATTGCCGGTAAAAAAATCGGGGGTGTTATTGTACCCGGCTCCTACTGGGCGGATATCGGAAAACCGGAAACCTATCTGGCGACACATCAGGATATGATGACCCATCCCCGGTGGAAGAAAACCATTTCGCGCGGAAAAAAATCGTTTGCCTGCGGACGGAATGCCAAGGTCGCTCGGGACGCTGTGGTCACACGGTCGGTCCTCTGGAATAATGTCACCCTGGCTCCCGGGGCACGGGTTGAGAATGCCATCATTTCTGACGGAGTGACCGTGCATGGGCGAGCCTCCTACATGGTCATGCGCGCAGACCATTTTCAGGATCCGGTTTTAGCGCGGATTCTCAAGACCCTCCAATGGCCTCCTCGCGCCACAACGGTGATGCCGCTTCCGCCCCGTGGGTCGGCCCGTACCTTTACCCGCCTTGTCACGCCGGAAAAAAGTGCGATCCTGGTCCGGTATACACTCGAACGCCCTGAAAACGGCCTTTACACACGGCACGCCCGATTTCTGGCGCGGTGCGGAGTGCGGGTGCCGGAAGTCCTTTTGGATTGGCCGAAAGAGCAGGTCTGTGTGCTTGATGATGCAGGGGAAAACAGTCTTGAACACCTCGTCCCCACCCTGTCCCGTTCCGAGTGCCTGGCGCATTACCGGGAAACACTCGACTCCGTGGCCCGATTGCACGGTCATGCCACCCAGGCCTGGAAGCGGCATCCCATTGAGCTCTCCATGCCCTTTACGCGGCATCTCTACGAATGGGAGCAGAATCTTTTCTGTGAACAGTTCCTGGGCCGGCATCGCCCTGTCAGCGGAACTGATCTGACTGAAATCCGTCGGGAGTTGGCACGACTCATTCCGGCACAACTACGGGCACCGCGGGTCATCATCCACCGCGATCTACAGTCGAGCAATGTCCTCGTCAAGGATGGCGGCATTTTCCTGATTGATTTCCAGGGGATGCGACTGGGCACGGCGGCCTATGATCTGGCGTCGCTTCTGTGTGATCCGTACGTCAACCTTCCGGATGATATGCGCAACGATTTGTTGGATTACTATCTCGGGCTGGTTCCGGATCCCGGCCCGGTGCG
>Ga0194062_1000801_pt1 | contig 13151 bp, 10 predicted proteins | sample SepL2225m_MetaG_FD_155481 | JGI IMG/M metagenome (GOLD analysis project Ga0194062, IMG submission 155481) | Anoxic zone freshwater microbial communities from boreal shield lake in IISD Experimental Lakes Area, Ontario, Canada - Sep2016-L224-25m | ecosystem: Environmental > Aquatic > Freshwater >... | reverse complement strand
GGTTACACCTGGATCTTGTGATTTGATCATACCACGACGACGGTTAAGATCGCCGATCACATCACCGACATGATCAGAAGGCGTAAAGGTATCTACCGCCATAATAGGCTCAATTAATTGTGGACCCGCTTTTGGAATAGATTGACGGAACGCCGCTTTAGCGGCAATTTCGAAAGCAATAGCAGACGAGTCAACTGCGTGGAACGCACCGTCAGTCAAGATAACTTTAAAGTCTAAACAAGGGAAGCCTGCAAGCACACCTTTGTCCAACATGCTCTTAAAGCCTTTTTCAACAGCCGGCCAGTATTCACGGGGTACGTTACCACCCGTAACCGCTGATTCAAATACGAAACCAGAACCTGGCTCACCGGGTTGAATGATGTAGTTAATTTTACCGTATTGACCTGAACCACCTGATTGTTTCTTATGGGTGTATTCATCTTCAACCGACTTGGTAATCGTTTCGCGGTAAGCTACTTGAGGTTTACCAACGATAACGTCAACACCATGTGTACGTCTTAAGATATCAACCTTAATATCAAGATGTAACTCACCCATCCCTTTCAGAATAGTTTCGCCGCTGTCTTCATCCGTTTCAACATGGAAAGAAGGATCTTCCTGGATCATTTTACCCAGTGCGATACCCATCTTTTCAGAAGCACCTTTATCTTTAGGCGATATAGCCAAAGAGATAACGGGGTCAGGGAATACCATCGGTTCTAATGTTGCAGGGAATTTAGGATCACATAAGGTGTGACCTGTCTGCACGTTCTTCATACCCAATACAGCAACAATATCACCTGCTTGTGCAGATTCTAATTCGTTACGTGCATCCGCATGCATTTCAACGATACGACCAATACGCTCTGTTTTACCTGTGAATGTATTGAGTACAGACGTACCTTTTTCTAATTTACCAGAGTAAATACGCAAGAAAGTTAACGCACCAAAACGATCGTCCATAATTTTGAACGCTAAAGCACGCAAGGGTTTGTCCGCATCAACAATCGCAAATTTACCGGTTGGGTTACCTTCTAAATCAACTTCAGGTTGTGGATTAACTTCAGTTGGGCAAGGCAAGTAATCAATAACACCGTCAAGAACCAACTGTACGCCTTTGTTTTTGAAAGACGAACCGCAGAAAGTCGGGAAGAAGTCAAGGTGAATGGTACCTTTACGTAAACAACGTTTTAAGGTTTCAACATCTGGTGTTTCACCTTCCAGATACGCTTCCATCACGTCATCAAATTGATCAGCCACTTGGTCAATCAATCTTTCACGCCATTCTTTTGCTTTTTCGACTAAATCAGCTGGAATATCTTCAATAACGTAGTTCATTGGATCGCCAGAGTTATCCCAGATCCATGCTTTTTCAGTTAATAAATCAACCACGCCAACAAATTCATCTTCCGTACCAATCGGTAAAGTCATGACTACAGGCACAGCACCCAATACTTCTTCAACCTGTTTAACAACACGGTAGAAATCAGCACCGATACGGTCTAATTTGTTGATATAGATAACACGTGCAACTTTAGAGTCATTCGCATAACGCCAGTTGGTTTCTGATTGAGGCTCTACACCACCTGAACCGCAAAATACGCCGATACCGCCGTCTAATACCTTTAATGAACGATACACTTCGATTGTAAAATCAACGTGACCAGGAGTATCGATAATGTTAAAACGGTGGTCTTTCCAGAAACAGGTCGTTGCCGCTGACTGAATGGTAATGCCGCGCTCACGCTCTTGATCCATAAAGTCAGTGGTGGTTTCACCATCATGAACCTCACCGATTTTATGGATTTTACCGGTAAGCTTTAAAATCCGCTCGGTAGTGGTTGTTTTACCAGCATCAACGTGAGCGAAGATACCAATGTTTCTGTAAAGCGCTAAATCTGTCATGTTTTTACTCTAAAGTTGGACATATAAAAAACTTTTTGGTGACCTCACTTGAGTATTAACTCAGGAGGGTTCGTACTGGTGACTAGTCCAGCTTCGAAAGCCGCCTATTTTAACCTACAAATGAGACAAAAATACAGGAAAACCCTTACGTTATATTAAGAGCCTATAAAATAAAAGATTTTATCTTCTTATTTATTCAAAAAATCTTACATAAGAGCAAGAATTTGACTTAATATTTTGCCATTTGTCGCCAGGATTTGCTTGGGGAAAATGCCTTCATTACCCTTGAAATCTGTGACTGTTGCACCAGCTTCTTTAGCTATTAAAGCACCGGCTGCAACATCATACAGATTTAATTCTTGTTCCCAGAAGGCATCAACCTGTCCATCGGCAACCAGGCACAAATCCATCGCAGCCGAACCAAAGCGACGCTGTCCGGTTGTGTGTTGAGCAATTCTGCCAAAACGAGCCAGATTATTATCTGTTAAATAAGATCGCAAACAGGCAAATCCCGTTGCTACCATTGCATCTTCTAAATCACTTTCGTCTGAAACCTGGATTGCCAGACCATTTTTAAACGCCCCTTTACCCAGTGCTGCACAGTAATAATCATTGAGAGCTGGCGCATAGACTGCACCTATCACTATTTCATTATTGAGTTCAAGCGCCACACTGATAGACCAAAAGTATTGTCCTCTTGAAAAAGAATGCGTGCCGTCAATAGGATCTACAATCCAACGATTGGTTTGATTAGCTGACTGGCCACTTTCTTCACCCCAAAAACCAAACTCTGGATAGCTTGCTGTCAATGTTTTCTTTAAGAAAGCTTCTACCGCAATATCTGCGGCCGTCACAAAGTCTCTTGGGCTCTTTTTATCAAGCCCGACATGTTTTAAATCTTTAAAATACGATAAGGCAATAACCCCTGCTTCTCGGACTACACTTTCCAGCTCTGCAAGTGAAATGGACATCTATAAATAACCTTCTACAATGAAAACCAATAATTATACTGCAAACACACTAAGAGAAACGTTATCTACTGAGATACCACTCAACTGTTTTAACGATTCCTGTTTCAAAGTTTTCATCTGCTTTCCAACCCAGTTCCGTTTCAATTTTAGTCGCATCAATCGCATAACGCCTATCGTGCCCAGCCCGGTCTTCGACATATTGTAGCTGCTCTTTATAACTCCCTTCCGCTTTGGGATGTAAAGTATCTAAAATTTCACAGACCTTATCGGCAATATAATTATTGTTGCGCTCATTACGACCGCCAATATTATAAACTTCACCGACCTGACCTTTGTGGTACACCAGCGCAATGCCTTTACAATGATCTAGCACATATAACCAATCACGGATATTTTTACCATCCCCATAGATTGGGATAGCCTCATTTCCAATCGCTTTACGAATAATGGTAGGAATCAATTTTTCATTATGCTGTTTAGGCCCATAATTATTCGAACAGTTAGTAATCACCGTATTCATGCCATAGGTATGAAAATAACTGCGCACGATTAAATCGCTACCTGCTTTACTGGCTGAATAGGGCGAATTGGGGGCATAAGGTGTCGTTTCAGTAAATAAACCGGTTTCACCCAATGTGCCATACACTTCATCTGTCGAGATATGATGAAAGCGGCAGGCTTCATAGCCAGGCTTAAAGACAAACGACTTTTCCATCCAGTATTTATAGGCGACATCAATCAGGGTAAAGGTCCCAATCACATTGGTTTGTACAAAGACACCGGGATTCTTAATCGAATTATCAACATGGCTCTCAGCGGCAAAATGGATAACACCACGAATATCATACTCAGTAAATAATCGTTCTAATAAGCCACGATCACAAATATCCCCTTGCACAAAGGTGTATCGCTCGTGTTCAGCGACTTCTTTGAGATTATCTAAATTACCGGCATAGGTCAGTAAATCAAGATTAATAATATGATAGTCAGGATACTGTTCCAAATAATACGGAACAAAGTTACTGCCAATAAAGCCGGCACAACCGGTCACTAATAGAGATGTCATTATTTATTTCCGTTTAAGTGATCAAGACAGTCTTTTAAGCTGTCCTTCCAGTAAGGAATGGTTAAATCAAAGCGTTGTTTAATTTTTGCTTTATTCAGCAAGCTGTAGTGCGGACGCGTGGCAGGTGTTGGATAATCCTTGGTCTCAATGGGCTTAATATGGCAGTTTATGCCCGAATATTCAAAGATAGCTTTGGCAAAGTCATACCAACTGCAAACACCTTCGTTACTAAAGTGATAAATCTCCGGTTCCTTCAGCGCTTCTAAAGCGGGATGTTTGATGATAAGCAGAATAGCCAGAGCTAGATCACGTGCTGACGTTGGCGTTCCCACTTGATCATAAATAACCCCAAGCTCTGCTCGCTCTTTCCCTAAACGTAACATCGTCTTAACAAAATTATTACCAAACTGGGAATACACCCAAGAGGTTCTAATAATAAGAGTTTTGGGCGCACCTACGGCTAACACAGCCTGTTCGCCTTCAAGCTTGGTCTGTCCATAAACGCTCTGTGGCTGCACAGGATCGGATTCGACATAAGGCTTAAAGTTCTTACCATTAAAAACATAATCAGTAGAGATATGTATCAGCGCACTGTGATTCTTTTTAGCGACATTCGCCAAGGTTGCAACTGCCGTGGCATTAATAACATTTGCCAATTCAGGTTCCGACTCCGCTTTATCGACTGCCGTATACGCGGCACAGTTAATAATTGCATCAAAGTGTTTACCAACAAACCAGGCCTCTATGGACAAGGGATCACTAAAATCCAATTCTTTTCGAGTGACAAAAGTAAACGTCAATGAATTTTCAAATGCACTTAATTGATAAAGTTCACTACCGAGCTGTCCATTTGCACCAGTAACCAGTATGGATTTAGACATAAAGTGGACTCGCAAAATCAAATACTTCAGCTTTCTCAAGCGATGGTTGACGCAGGTCTTTGGCTGATAGTTGCAACTGTTGTTTATCTACTATCCAATTGATACCGATAGCCGGATCATCAAATGCCAAGCCCCGATCATTTTCTGGCGAGTAATAGTTATCGACCTTGTAGGCAAATATCGTGTCATTTTCCAGAACTACAAAACCATGTGCAAATCCCCTCGGTATAAACATCTGTCGCTTATCGTGTTCAGACAGTTCAACGCTAACGTGCTGACCAAAGGTAGGGCTACCTGCCCTTATGTCCACCGCCACATCCAGCACTTTACCCTTAATTACCCGCACTAACTTGGTTTGTGCGGCAGGGGCCAGTTGATAATGCAAGCCTCTTAAAACGCCCAGACTGGATTTTGATTCATTATCCTGAACAAAGTTAACTGAAAACTCTAAAAAGTCTTCTAATTTATCTTGACGAAAAGTTTCTACAAAATAACCACGTTGATCACCAAAAACAGTGGGTTCAATGATGATAACATCGGGAATAGCGGTTCTAATAAAGTTCATTGACGTCAACCTCTTCACCTGCACGGCGCAACAAATATTGACCATATTGATTCTTTAACAACGGCTGAGCCAGGTTGATTAATTGTGCTTTAGAGATATAGCCCATTTCATAAGCAATCTCTTCAATACAGGCAACTTTTAAACCCTGCCTCTTTTCAATCGTTTGAATAAAATTAGAAGCATCTAATAAAGACTCATGAGTTCCCGTATCCAACCAGGCAAATCCACGCCCCATTAATTCAACCTTTAAATTCCCTTGTTCGAGATAAGTTTGATTAACCGTCGTAATTTCTAACTCACCGCGTGCAGAAGGTTTAATATTCCTGGCAATCTCAACAACGGAGTTGGGGTAAAAATACAACCCGACTACGGCATAATTACTTTTTGGTTTTACCGGCTTTTCTTCAATGGATAGTACGGTCCCTTCCGCATCAAACTCAGCAACACCGTATTGGTCAGGATCTTTAACATGATAGCCGAATACGGTAGCTTTTTTCTGCTCAGTCACATTGGCTACTGCCTGATTCAGCATAGCGACCAAGCCGTGACCGTAAAAGATATTGTCACCCAGCACCATACACACATCATCATCACCAATAAAATCTGCGCCCAGTATAAAGGCTTGCGCTAAACCATCCGGTGAGGGTTGTTCTATATAGGACAATGAAAGGCCAATATCAGAGCCATCGCCTAATAACTCTTCAAAGCGAGGTAAATCCTTAGGTGTTGAAATAATCAGAATTTCCGTAATACCCGACAGCATTAAAGCGGATAACGGATAATAAATCATGGGTTTGTCATAGATCGGTGTTAACTGCTTGCTAACACCTTTGGTAATAGGATAAAGCCTGGTCCCACTGCCGCCTGCTAAAATAATGCCTTTCATAAATGTATCCTAATGAACTTAAGAGAATTCTCAGCTAATGTTAACCATAGAATGAGAAGATGCAAAGTTTAAACAAATCTCCAGCAAACTTTCCCAAGGATCCCCCGCTTGCTGCCCTTTAATTTGCCTATCTGCGATAGCACTTGCCACCAATATATGATTCAAATCACGATCACTCAACCTTTTTAAAGCCTGACTGATCAATAACTTGCGCTTATCCCAGATGTTATGGTTTTTGAATAGCGTGTCTTGATTTTGTCCTTGAGCCATCGCCAGTTTTAGCTTGATTAAAAGTCTGGCATCTCTCGTCAACGCCCATAACACAATGGGGGCCGCTGTCCCTTCAGATCGTAAACCAGACAAGACCTTAATAATACGACTGACGTTTGCAGATAACACCGTATCCATGAGTTTAAACACATCATATCTTGAGCTATCAGCCACCACATCATTAATCTGCTGAACACTCAGACTCCCAGCACCATAAAGGACATAAAGCTTTTCAATCTCCTGTGCAGCGGCTAACAAATTTCCTTCAATTCGAGCAGCTAAAAGCTGTATACCGTCGAGCTGAACTACCAAGCCCCGGAGCTGCATTCTATTCTGTATCCATCGAATCAAGTCCTGCCCTTCCAATGGCCACACCTGAATCACCAAACCCTGCTTATCTAAGGTCTCAACCCAACGACTCTTTAAAGCTTTACTATCTATTTTTCCTGCAGTAATCAGTAATATTGTATCCTCAGATATACGGTCACAATAATCGATTAATGCTTTAGAACCCTCTACTCCTGGAGTCCCCGAAGGCAATCTCAAATCAATGATCTTTTTATCTGCAAAAATAGATAATGAATCTGCCATAAAGGCTAACTGATTCCATTCGAACCCCGTCTCAACAGACACTATTTCACGGTTGTCATAACCATTTTTTCTGGCTGCTTTCCTTATCTCATCGGCTAATTCACCTAACTGTAATGGCTCATCACCCGTTATAAAATAAACAGGCATCAAACCTTTTTGCAATACACCGGTCAATTGCTCAGGTTTGATGCGCATCTTATTTAGAGCTGGCGTCTAAGGCAACTTTAGCGCCGCCTACGATTGATCGCACTGCCTGTTGGTACATTTCATGTCGGATGATTTGCTCTTCGTTGTCTTTAGCGATAACAGCCTGCTGATTATTATAATATTCCCGTTTAATACTCAGTGGCTGTCTAGCCATTAAGATCTTATTTTTAGAATCGACAAGCTCATACTCAAGGTTATAATCCAATTCAAAATCATTGGCCACACCACTCGAACTGAGAGACAAGACCCGACGGTCGTTGTTTTCATTATATATTTTAATAATTAAACTGGCATTCTCGGAAGAGTTAGCAACTGGAATCGATGATATCTTCATAGATGTATTAAATTGTTCTTGTAACTGAGGCGACGCACTCTCTAAGTAGATACTTTTTAAACCCGTAGGCAACGTTAATGGCCCACGCAAATGATAGCCACACGCACTTAAAAGTAACATCATTATCAAAAGAACTGACTTTTTTACCTGCACAAACCACTCCATAACGCTATCGATTGTTGGCAAATACTTGCCAACAATCTATTTTAATAAAACAACCTAGCCATCCTGCTACTCTGATTTTAGACTACTATATTGACGAGTTTGTTAGGAACAACAATCACCTTTCTAATTGTTTTTCCATCAATAAATCGAATAGCTTGCTCATCGCTCAACGCCAATGCTTGTATTTCTTCTGAAGAAGCCTGGGCTGAAACAGAGATTTTACCGCGCAGCTTACCGTTAACCTGTACCACCAACTCTATAGAATCCTGCTCTAAAGCGGATTCATCGACTTGAGGCCAGCTTGCAGTAACCAATGGTTCTTGATGACCTAAGTCTAGCCACAATTGATGACAAATATGTGGCACTATGGGCGCCAACATTAGAACAATAGCTTCAAGGGCTTCTTGACGGATTGCTTTAGCGTTATCCGAATCATCAGTAAACTTTGATAGAGTATTAACCAGCTCCATATTAGCTGCAATAGCCGTATTAAAAATAATCCGAACACCCATATCATGAGTCACCTTTTGAAGCGTTTGATGCACCTGACGGCGAACAGCTTGCTGTTCTTCAGTTAAGGTTGACTTATCAAGAGCAACCGAAGAACCGCCTGCCTCATTATGTAAGTAGGCTTGTCTCCACAGTCTTTTCAAAAATCTGAATGCACCTTCAACACCACTATCAGACCACTCCAACGATTGCTCTGGAGGAGCTGCAAACATAACAAACAGCCGAACGGTATCTGCACCGTATTGAGCGATTAACTCTTGGGGGTCAACAGTGTTGCCTTTAGACTTAGACATTTTACTGCCGTCTTTTAAAACCATGCCTTGCGTTAATAAACGTTTAAACGGCTCATCACAAACAACTAAGCCCTCATCACGTAATAACTTGGTATAAAAACGGGCGTAGAGCAAATGCAAAATTGCATGTTCAATACCGCCAATATAATGATCAACCGGTAACCAGTATTTCGCGCTTTCATCCAGCATACTTTCTGCCTTGCTGCTGGCGAAACGGGCAAAATACCATGATGACTCCATAAAGGTATCAAAGGTATCTGTTTCACGGCGAGCAGGTTTACCACAACAAGGACAATCTACTTTTGAAAAAGTAGGATGCGCAACTAAAGGCGATTGAGAGCCGTCTAAAACAACATCTCTAGGTAATGTGACAGGTAAATCTTTTTCTGGCACTGGCACAGTACCACAATCGTCACAATAAATAACGGGAATGGGTGCACCCCAGTATCTTTGACGAGAAACACCCCAGTCACGTAGACGGAAATTAACCTTACGAATGCCTTTTTCAGCCTTTTCTAAGGCTTCAGAAATAGCAACAAATGCTTGCTCTGAGGTTAAGCCATCAAATTCACCTGAGTTGATTAACGTTCCATGTTTCGTAAACTGCCAAGGCAAGATGGTATCTTGAAACAATGGCTTTTCTAAATTCTCAATTTGAGATGTTAAGAAATCAATCCTTCTTTGTTTATCATCATCAAACTCTTGACTTTCTTTATCAATTGCCAATTTAGTCGCATTAATTTCATCTTTAGCTGGATTACTTAATACAACGTATTTAATCGGTAATTTGTATTTTTTTGCAAATAGATAGTCCCGTTCATCATGAGCTGGAACAGCCATCACCGCTCCCGTGCCATAACCCATTAGGACAAAGTTGGCGATCCAAACAGGAACTGACTCACCGGTAATCGGATGCAAGGCTTTAATGCCTGAATCAATCCCACGCTTTTCCATGGTTTCCATAGCCGCTTCTGAGGTTTCCATGGTCTTGCATTCTTCAATGAAACTTGCAATTGCAGGATTACCTTCTGATGCTTTTAACGCTAAAGGATGTTCAGCGGCAACGGCTAAATACGTAACCCCCATAAGCGTATCTGGGCGTGTCGTATAAATGCGTAAGGGCTGAGATAACTCAGGCACCTGAAAATCCATTTCAACCCCTTCAGAACGACCAATCCAATTGGCTTGCATCGTCTTAACTTGTTCAGGCCAACCATCCAGCGTCTCTAAAGATGCTAATAGCTCATCGGCATAAGCAGTAATTTTTAAAAACCATTGCGCAATTTCTTTACGTTCAACTTTAGTATCACAACGCCAACAGCAACCATCAATCACCTGTTCATTTGCAAGAACAGTCATATCATTCGGACACCAGTTAACCGGAGCAGTCTTTTTGTAAACTAAACCTTTATCCAATAACTTAAGGAAAAACCATTGTTCCCATTTGTAATAGCTTGGGTCACAGGTCGCCACTTCACGACTCCAGTCATAACCAAAGCCCAATTGCTTGAGCTGATCACGCATGTAATCGATATTTTGATAAGTCCAGTCAGCTGGATGCACGCCATGTTGCATGGCCGCATTTTCGGCAGGTAAACCAAAAGCATCCCAACCCATGGGTTGCATGACATTTTTTCCCAGCATCCGCTGGTAACGGCTAATGACATCGCCAATGGTGTAATTACGCACATGTCCCATGTGCAATCGACCACTGGGATAAGGAAACATGGATAAGCAATAATACTTTTCCTGCGTAGAAGATTCCGACACATTAAACACCCCTGAGGTTTCCCAGGCGGCCTGAACGTCTTGCTCAATTGAGAGCGGTTGATAATTTTCTTGCATCCTTCTCGTCTTTTACCAGTCAAAAGCGTTAGAATACCTCACAGTTGCTTAAATCTAAAGCGCCATTTTTCAGGAGTCTAACAATGAATAAAAATAAACTCATCGCCGCCTATTCCGATTTCATGACCCATCTTCATGAAACTATGGAAGATACCTTACATTCTTTTGCTGAAGCCCTAGAAATTTCAAAAGAAAAAACCAGTCAATCTAGCGATTTATCAAAAGAAGATGTGGATAAAATTTCCGGTTATGTTAAACGCGATATTGAACATGCTGCTCAGGGATTAACCGCTAAAGAAGATAAAAACTCTCTCTCCGAATGGTTCAAGTTTGATGTTGAACTGATAGAAAACTTTACCCTGGATGCGTTTTTAAGTGTTGCTGACAAAACCCGAATTGAGTTAGCTAAAATAGAACAACTTGCAGAAACACACACCTATCACAGTGGCGACATTACCGTACCCGGTACTTTCATTTGTGACGCATGTGGTAAAGAAATAGCCTTTAAAACAGCTAGCGAAATCCCTGAATGTCCGGCCTGTCATGCTAAAACTTTCATACGCATTTGATATTAGTATCCCAAGGCTTATAATAATAATTTTATCTAATTGATTTAACGAGGAATAGCATGCGCAGAGTCATCTTCAACCAGAAAGGCGGTGTTGGTAAATCAACGATTACCTGTAATTTAGCCGCTATCAGTGCGATGGAGGGTAAAAGAACCCTGGTCATTGATCTGGATATTCAAGGTAATTCTACGCAATATTTGCTGGGTCACAAAGTCACTGAAAGTGATAAGACCATTGCGCTATTCTTCAAAGATTGCTTAAGCCTGTCTCTGTTTGGAAGCAACAACACGAGTGGACTCGACAGTATCATCCATGAAACACCCTTTCCCAATCTCTTTGTTGCTCCCTCACACCCAGACCTTGAACCCTTACAAGGGCGCTTGGAATCACGCTTTAAGATTTTTAAATTAAAAGAAGCACTGGATAAACTGGAAGGCTTTGATGCCATCTACATGGACACCCCACCCATTTTAAACTTTTATAGCCAATCAGCATTGATTGCAGCAAACAAATGTTTGATTCCGTTTGACTGCGATACCTTTGCCAGAGAAGCGCTGTATACCTTAATGCAAGCAGTGAGTGAAGTTAAAGCAGACCACAATCAGGGGCTGGAAATTGAAGGCATTGTTGTTAATCAATATCAAAAACAAGCTAACTTACCACGACAACTCGTTGAAGAACTGATTGCTGAAGGCTTGCCCGTACTTGCCGCGATGATATCACCTTCTGTTAAAGTCAGGGAATCGCACACCGTATCCCAACCCTTAATTCACTATGTACCAACCCATAAATTGAGTGATGAATTCCGAGCTTTATACGCTGAAATTCATGAACCAAAGTAATCCTAAACTTGTTTGGCTACTCCCCTTATTTTCAGGTATTTTTATTGGGACCAGCTATATACCTTTTCCACCGTGGGCGTCGTTATTCTGCTTCGTCCCTCTGTGGATATTCTGGAAAAAACAAAACAGTTTAAAAAACGTATTACTGGGAGGGCTACTCACTTCTTTTGTCTTCACCTTAATTGGCTTTAACTGGGTTACCTATCTACTGCATGAATTTGCCCATCTAGATTGGGGATTTGCAGTTGTGGGCATGATCGTATATGCCCTAATAGCGCATTTATATGTTCCTTTAGCCGGTTTAATCTGGTTCCTCGGCCACAAGAAGTTTCACTGGTCAAATCGTCTTTCACTGAGCTTAATGGCCGTTATAACCATTTTAAGTGAAACCTATTCCTTAACCCTTTTTGACTGGAACTTTGGCTATTCATGGTACGGAGCCAATATACCCGTTTATCAATGGGCCGAGTTTATTGGTTTTAGTGGACTCAGTGCCGCTACCTTACTCTGTAACTTGCCTCTTTACATTGCCTGGCAGAAGCGTAAAGAGATCAAAGGACAAGCCATTCTCGCGGCAGTCATTACCGGCTTCATATTTTTAAATGTCGGTGGTTTATGGCTTAAAGCCAGACTCCCGCAACCTGATGCGGCCTTTTCAACCTTATTAGTGCAAGCCAGCACTGAGAATTCAGAAAAGATGGCTGCTGAATTAGGTAAAGGCTATAGCAGGGAAATATTGAATCGTTATATTACCCTAACGGATGCAACACTTAAGAATAACAGTGACAGGAAAGTTGACTTTGCGCTGTGGCCAGAAACAGCTTTCCCCGCTTTACTGGGTGAACAATTTAAAAACAATGCATTGCCTGCCGCTCTCAGTGACTTCCTTCGTACTAGACAGCTGGCTTTAATCACGGGTGCTTACAGCGTTGAAGAAAGCACACGACTCATCACTAACTCCCTATTTGTCTTAAATAAAGACGGAGAGATCGTTCCTCCTCATTACAGTAAAACCATTTTATTAGCCTTTGGCGAATACATACCGGGTGAACAGTTTTTCCCTCAAATTAGGGACTGGTTACCGGATACAGGTCAATTCGCCAGAGGTAAAGGACCCACTGAACTACTTCAATGGAATGGTTACAAAATGGGGGCACAGATATGCTATGAAAGTTTATTTCCTGCATTCTCTCGCTCATTAGCTCAACTAGGTGCCGAATTTATCGTTAATGTCACTAATGACTCATGGTA
>Ga0194062_1000800_pt1 | contig 13155 bp, 7 predicted proteins | sample SepL2225m_MetaG_FD_155481 | JGI IMG/M metagenome (GOLD analysis project Ga0194062, IMG submission 155481) | Anoxic zone freshwater microbial communities from boreal shield lake in IISD Experimental Lakes Area, Ontario, Canada - Sep2016-L224-25m | ecosystem: Environmental > Aquatic > Freshwater >... | reverse complement strand
CGTGACGCCATCAGTTTTTTTGATGAAGTTCCAAGGTCCTTCTAAAAGTACGCCCTCTTGGTCGAATAAACGGGCACGAACAAAGAGATACGTCGGGTATAACTTCATTTCACTCTCACGTTTTTTTCCATTCCGGAAATCTTTCACCGTTTTTACAGGCATTAAGATTTCGGCGATGTAATCTCCCATTTCCTGTTCCTTGATATTACGATCAAGGGTGCGCTTCACCTTACCCTCGTTGTTCGAGAGTGTTTGGATGGTGTACCAGCGAAAATCTGCGGGAGTGTTAGACATTTAATTTAGCGAACCAGTTTGGTCGCGTATTGAACAAAGTTTGAGAGTGAAAAATCACAGAGGAAAACCACGGTACCCAAGAGAAAAACAGCAGCGATTACCACGAGCGTGGAGTCCACCAGTTCCTTCGCCGTCGGCCAAGTCGCCTTAACAAAAACCTCATTGAGGGTTTCGTTCCAGAAGGTGCGAAGGCGTCCGAGGAAGGCGAACATGATGAGAGTGAGGGTGTGTTTTTTTAGGAGAGAGTGGCAGGACGGGAGGGAGTCGAACCCACAACCAACGGTTTTGGAGACCGCTACTCTGCCAATTGAGCTACCGTCCTATGATTTGGTTAGAAGTGACAAATGCCGGGGACCTTTTTAGGGGACCTCGGCACCTTGTCGAAGCGTCTGATTAGAGATTACTTGATGATATCAAGGATCTGACCTGCGCCAATGGTTTTACCACCTTCACGAAGCGCGAAGCGTTGGCCTTTTTCCATAGCGATTGGTTTTTGTAATTCGATGGTGATTGTGACGTTGTCACCAGGCATTACCATTTCAACTCCTTCAGGGAGGATAACGGTACCGGTAACGTCGCAAGTTCCAAAGAAGAACTGAGGACGATAGTTATTGGTAAAGGAAGTGTGGCGGCCACCTTCGTCTTGTTTAAGAACGTAGATTTGTGCCTTACCGTGAGTGTGAGGTTTGATTGAGCCAGTCTTCGCGAGAACTTGTCCGCGTTCGATTTGAGCTTTTTCAACACCACGAAGAAGGAGACCGACGTTGTCGCCAGCTTGACCTTGATCGAGTTCCTTACGGAACATTTCAACACCCGTAACCGTTGTCTTGAGAGTATCGCGGAGACCGACGATTTCAATTTCTTCGCCGACCTTAACAACACCACGCTCAATACGACCAGTGGCAACAGTACCACGACCAGTGATTGAGAAGACGTCTTCAACAGACATCATGAAAGGTTTGTCGGTTTCGCGCTTAGGCTCAGGAATTTCTGCGTCGAGAGCATCGAGAAGATTTTGAATCGCTTGTTCGCCTTCTGGGGTGCCTTCGAGAGCAGCCGTAGCAGAACCACGAACAATCTTAGCATTGTCGCCATCGTACTGATATTTATTCAGTAAGTCGCGAACTTCCATTTCAACGAGGTCGATCAGATCAGGCTCGGAAAGATCTACTTTGTTTAACCATACAACAATCTTAGGAACGCCGACCTGACGTGCGAGGAGGATGTGCTCCTTGGTTTGTGGCATCACACCGTCAGCAGCGGATACAACGAGAATCGCTCCATCCATTTGCGCAGCACCGGTGATCATGTTCTTCACGAAGTCAGCGTGGCCTGGGCAATCGACGTGTGCGTAGTGACGATTGGTAGATTCGTACTCAACGTGTGACACGGAAATAGTCACAGTCTTAGTAGCGTCACGAACCGTACCACCCTTGGTGATTTCGGCATAGGACTTGGTCTCAGCGAGACCTTTACGTGCCTGAACGGCAACGATAGCAGCAGTGGTGGTAGACTTACCATGGTCAATGTGACCGATAGTGCCGACATTCACGTGAGGCTTAGTGCGATTGAACTTCTCTTTTGCCATAGTATTTTTTGTTGAGGAGGTGGTTGGTGGTGGTTGTGGAAAGTGGTGGAGCCCCCGAACGGATTTGAACCGTCGACCTCGTCCTTACCAAGGACGCGCTCTGCCAACTGAGCTACAGGGGCGAACCGTCAACGCAATTTGGACGTCAAGGGAAGGGTTTGAATGCCAATCGATTTGCCCATCGTCAAGCGGTTTTTTTACCTTCTTTTAACCCAAGGTTTCAACCTCAGGGACCGATCACCAAACGGTAAAATCCGGGAGCCAAGAGATGACCCCAGTCCATCGACGAACTCCACTGTTTTACCTCATTATCGAGCCCAACATCCCCCGAAGACCTCGATAATCGAGCTTGGGACTGCACTCCCATCGAATCTACAGCAATTAAAAGCTCTAAATTGAACAATAATGGGGCTACTTTATCATTTTTTGTGGGATTTTTATTGGTAAAATTGATTTTATTAGGCATTTTACCACTTAAAATAGGTTTTGTTGCCCCACTAACGGGATAAACTTCGTATAAACCACCCCTGGGCTCCATCGAATTTTGGGACAAATTGGCCGAACCGATCGAGGCGAAGGGTTGGGTGTCCTTAAGGGGTATAGCTTGGTAGGCGCTGGGGGCCTGAGATTTTTCTGTCTCCAGTGGTAAATCCAGCGCACGGTTTGGAGTAAAACGGAATTGGGGGCCGAAACCGGGCAACGGAGAATCTTCCTCGGTCTCGCCGGTAGGCGAAACTCGGCGTTCTGACTTAGCTGATGGTAAATAAATCACCGAAGCATCCAACAAACTCTCGTTCTCAGCCAAAGCACTCCCCGTTGGTAAAAGTTGAACGGGATGGGCCAAGGTCTGTGCTCGCGGATAGACCTTCGCTTGTGGTTTGAAAACAATGAGAGAAATAAAAAATAAAATACCGACCACGAAAGTGGCACGGCGTGTAATCGGCGGCACCTGACCACCGGTTAATTCGCGAATGGAACGAAGTAAGCGCATTAATTACCCGGAGCGCGCTCCGACACGGTAATATTCACGAGAGAGTTAGCGCCGTTTCTGATCATCGACAATTGCATGACTTCGCCAGGTTTACGTCGAGCAATAATAATACGTAATTCATTCCAACTTTCGAATGACTTACCATCCACCGCCGTAATGATATCATCTTTACGTAAGCCAGCGCGAAATGCTGGAGAACCTTCAGCCACTTCAGTAATTCGGACCGCACCATTATTTAACATCATCTTCTTCGCCGCAACCATCTCAACATCTTCTCCGAACAATCCTAAAAATCCGCGCGTAACTTTACCGGTGTTAGCCAGATCCAAAGCGACACCTGAAATTAAATTCGACGGAATAGAAAAGCCGATACCAATGTTTCCACCCTGCCCGCTGGCGGTTCGTATCATCGTATTCATCCCAATAATCCTACCCTCAAAATCAATCAGCGGTCCTCCCGAGTTACCAGCATTAATGGACGCATCGGTTTGAATAAAGTCCTGATAGGCCAAGCCAACTCCGGTGTCTGATCTACTAAGTCCGGAAACAATTCCGGACGTGACGGTCATGCCGACGCCCAAAGGATTCCCAATGGCGAAAACGACATCTCCCACCCGACATTTATCACTGTTGGCAAATCGTGCGAACGGGAGATTTTTTTCATTAATTTTTAAAACAGCGATATCCGTTTTTTCATCTACGCCTAACACTTGCGCTTTAAATTCTCTCTTATCGGAAAGTGTTACATACGCCGCCGATGCAATGGATGATACACCTGTACGGTCATCGCTGATTAAAACAACGTGACGGTTAGTGATGATATATCCGTTTGAATTCACAATGGTGCCCGAGCCTAAACCCACAAACGCCTGCACTTCACCCGTTTGCGAATCCACTTTTAATTGCTTTAAATCCTCAGCGGTGAGGCGACCACGCAAACGACGAATCACTTCATTCGGAATAGTTTTGGCGATTCGAATACTTACGACTGCGGGAGTTACCTGTGCTAACATATCGGCGTAACTTGCTCCAGCTCGTGAACGATTTAGATCGCGCGAGTCGGTTTCAAAGGTCACCCCTGCAAAAACAAATGTGGGTAATAAAAAGATGGCAGCAAACAGACGGCTCATGCGTCTGTTTATAAGACTTCAGGGATTCAAGGCAAGCCGACCTCAACGAGCCATCGTAAAACCACCACCCGGCTGAGTCGGCTCAGCTTGATCGCTTTCTTTATTAAAGCGCATCGAGAAAAGTTTCGTCACGCCACGTTCCTGCATCGTCGCACCAAAAATAGTGTCGGCGGCAGAGACCGTACGTTTATTGTGCGTAATCACTAAGAATTGTGAGAATTTAGTGAAGTCCCTTAAAATATCAGTAAATCGGCCGACATTAGTGTCGTCGAGCGGTGCGTCTAATTCATCCAACACACAAAGGGGCGAAGGCTTCACCATATAGATACCGAAGAGTAAGGCCACAGCGGTCATCGTGCGTTGACCGCCTGAGAGTAAAGAAATGCCTCTCAGCTTAGTACCAGGTGGCTGCGCAATAATTTCAATTCCGCTTTCAAGCGGGTCTTCCGCTTGGACTAATTGTAAGTCAGCAAATCCGCCGACGAATAAACGCTCGAAGGTGAATTTGAAGTTCTTACGAATTTGCTCAAAGGTTTCGGTGAATAAACGGAGCGAGGTTTCGTTAAGCTCGTTAATCGCTTTGGTGAGTTCCTCTTTCGCCTTCCATAAATCGTCGCTTTGCTTCGTTAAGAAATCGTGACGATCGCGCAGAGAAGAATATTCTTCGACGGCGACTAAATTAATGGAGCCCATTCCAGCCATGCGCTCGCGGAGTTGAGAAATTTCTCGGACCAAGGGAGGCCAATCGACAGATTCAATATTTTTGAGGTCATCCTCGGTGGGTTGACCACGTTGAACGGAAGTTTCTTTAGCGGGCTGGGCTTCACCCTCTTCGGCTTCTTCTAAATCATCAAAGCCTGCAGCGCCTTCGGGTTCACCCTCTGCCCACCATAATTCAATGCGCCAATCGACTTTAGCCACATCGGTCTGGTGATCAGATAAAACTTTTTCGGAAATAAAATTACACTGTGAACTTTGTTCCGCGAGCGAAACTTCGAAGGACTTAAGTTGACTCTCAGTTTGACGCAAGCGTTCACGATCAACCGATAATATGCGGTCTTCGGACTCTAAAATAGAATCTTTTTGGCTTAAGTCATCGCGCAGACTAGCCAAAGCGGTAGTTGAAGTTTCAATTTCGCCAGCCAGACGATGAGAATTTTCGCGAGCCGTTTGCGCTTGAGCTTTTAATTCGGCAATCGCGCGCTCACTATTCTGTCCTTCCGTGCGGCGAGCAGCGAGGCGTGCTGCCGCTTCAATTCTACGAGATTCTAAATCGGCCAATTCACGACCCGCCAATTCGAGGCGTTGACGTTGCTCCGCTAAACCCAAACGGACATCGCCCAAAAGAGAGCGTCTGTTTTCAGCATCTTTGCGGCGAAGTTCAACGTCTTGTTCGCCATCAAGAATAGCCTGACGCAGACCGGCAACTTGGCCGTCTTTGGCTGATAATAAATCTTGGGCGCGATTACGGCGAATAATGGATTCACCTTTAGCCACTTCGGTTTCATCTAACAAACGTTGCTCGCGAGAAATTCTTTCGTCCATCGCGGCTAAAGTAGCACGCGCGGAACGTTCATCAGCTTGAGCGACAGAAAGTTCTTCCGCTGCAGCTTCAGTAGACGAACGTAAATTAACTAAATTAGCTTCAACTTCATCAATCTGACTTTGTAAACTGATCGCCTGTTCATTAAGCGTAGTAAGTTTATCGTTTTCTTCTTCTAGTTTTTGACGGACAGAGCGAATTTCACTCTCGCGTGAAAATACGCCCATGGCAGCACCAGAAGAAGCCTTACGCGGACGACCGGCGAAGACCAGACCACGACGATCGATAAGATCGCCACTCATGGTTGCTACTAAAAAGAATTCGAATCCAGGATTAGTGCGCCACCATTTAAGGAAGTCACTCAAGCTATCACAAATATAACAACCATCGAAAAGATTAGAGATGAGGCGTGCGTGAATGGCCGCCTTGGGTTGAACTGCGGTCGATGCCTGGCGGAGCCAAACGGGGGCCGACACTAAAGATTTTAAAGTCTGCGGAGCTTCCACTTGGAATACCGCACGACCTAATTCGCGTTCGCCCATCTGCGATACAATACCCGGTAAGAAATCTACATTATCCAGAGCGACCGCCTCAGAAGCTGCACCCAGAATACTCTCTAATGGACCGGCAACTGACGCGTCGGTTACACTCACGAGATCGGCCAGTGCCTTACCCGCTTCTTTACCGTCGGAAAGTTCTCCGCGTAAAACTGCTTTCGCTGCATCGGAGAATCCTTCGAGGCGCGACTGCATTTGTTCGAGCAAACCTAACTGAGCAGAAAGTTTAGCAACAATACGGTCTTGCTCTGAAATAGTCTGCTGTAGTGAACGAAAATCATTGTAGTACACCTTTACCTTTTCAGCCGATGCACTTTCGGTACTACGCGTATTTTGTAAATCTTGGTGACGGGTCGTGACGACCGTAGCACTTTCGTTGGCGCGACGTTCTAAACCGTGACGTTCCGCTTTGGCTTGAGTGAGTGAATCATTTAAATCCACCAAGCGTGTTTGGTGTCCACGTAAATCAACTTCAGAATTAGTAACATCAGCACGTGCGCGTATCATTTCACCTTCTGCAATTAAAATATCTTGGCGAGCGATGCGTAGGCGAACCTCGGACTCAGCAACTAATCGTCCCAGTTGATCTACCTCGGCAGTTTTTTCCCGGAAGCTGGCATCGGCAACTGAAACATCTCCCGCGGCAGCCGATTTGACATCGGAACTTCCACGTAAGCGTGTTTCATATTCAGTGATTGCCTGTTCGGCTTCAGCAGCCTCGCGACGAATGTCAGTCAGGCGCGCTGTCAAATCTTGCGATCTTAAATCAGCGGTACGCGCTTCGGATTCGGAGTTCTCACGGGCCGTACGTAAATCAAACAAAGCCTGTTGAGCGCGTTGGACTAATTCTGCGAGCTCAATGCGTGCAGCCCGAGTCGACGCGAGGGCGGATTCACGGGTCTGCAAGCTGTCGGACAACACTTGTGCTTCGGCCCTGCTAACATTGGCCTCACCTTCAAGCTTTTCCACTTGTTGGCGACGGTCGATAAACTGTTTGGTCTGCCAGGCTAAATCTAAATGCGTGTAGCGATGTTTTAGTCGACGATAGCGAAGGGCTTTAGCAGCTTGGCGACGCAGACTGGAAATTTGTCGACCCACTTCACCAATCACGTCGGTGACACGTGCTAAGTTAGCATCAACGCCGGATAATTTATTCAGCGTCTCTTTACGTTGCGATTTATAACGAGTAATACCGGCAGCTTCTTCAAAAAGATAACGACGCTCCGATGGGTTAGAGGAAAGAACCTGTTCGATCTGTCCTTGGACCATGAACGAGTACGACATACGCCCGATACCCGTATCCATGAACAGACGTTGAATATCTTTTAAGCGGGCAGCCTTACCATTTAAAAAATAATCGCTAGTGCCCTCGCGATATAAGCGACGCATGACGGAAACCTCTGCAAAGGAAGTTCCTAATTCTTTTTCACAATCCGCGAAAATTAATTCTACCTCACACTGTGGTAGTGGCTTACGATTATCGGTACCACTGAAGATAACATCTTGCATGCTCTGGCCGCGGAGGGACTTGGCACTTTGCTCGCCGAGTACCCAGCGAATGGCGTCCACAATGTTCGATTTTCCGCAGCCATTGGGTCCGACGACAGCCGTGACTCCGGGGCGTAACTCAATTCGAGTACGATCAGCGAAGCTTTTGAATCCGTTGGCTACGATTTCCTTGAGGTACATCGAGGGTTGTTTTCCACGATTGCCGTGCTTTACCCCCTCCGCAAGCGTGATATCTGCCTTTCTTGATAAGTTTTTCACATCCTAAAAAGTCGTGGTTTCTGGGTTGACGAGCCCGACTAGACTCTGTTCTTTCAACCCTCCAACTGATTAATCATGTCTGTAGAAATCAAGATTCGTAAAGGCGAGACCATCGATAAGGCTCTCCGCCGCCTTAAGAAAAAAATCGACCGCGAGGGCGTAATCAAAGACGTCCGCGCTAAACGTGGCTATGAAAAGCCATGTGAACGTCGTCGTCGTAAGACCAAGGTAAAGAATTTCAATAGTTACCTCCGTAAGAAGTGGGATAACAACTAAGTCCTCCGACTTAGCTTATCCGACCCAAGACCCGCCTACCCTGGCGGGTTTTTTGTTGGCTGATCTGTCCGGGCAAAAAAATGGGCCGAGTCCGTGAAGACTCGACCCATATTGTTCGGCTAGGCCGAAAGGCTTAGCGGAGGAAGAGAAGCTCTTGGTAGGATGGTAATGGCCAATATTCGTCGGCCACTAATTCCTCGAGGGCATCAGCTGCGGCACGTACCTTCAACATTGCAGGCAGAACCTTAGCGCAGGCATGCTTTGCATTGCTGTGGGTGTCGGACTCAACCGCGCGTTCTTTATCTAAGGTATCGATAGCATCAGATAATTGATCGGCGAGCGCGAGGATTTCAGAGCGTAGTTTCTTACCCGATTTGCTATCCGCTACTGCTGTAAGTTCGATCGCATACTTAAATGCGGCAGGCAACAAGAGCGTACGAGCAATCTCAGAAGTTAACTTCGACTCAGTCTTAACGGACAAGACGTAAGAGTGAGTGTAGATTTCTTCGCGTGAGTGTAACTCGTCTTTGCTGAGAACTTTTTGGCGTTCGAATAATTCGACCGCAGCTTTGGAAGCGATTTCAGGAAGGGCCTCCGGAGTTGTGCGGAGGTTCTTGAGTCCACGCTTCTCTGCTTCTTGGTGCCACTCTTCAGAGTATCCATTACCGTTGAAGATAATACGACCGTGCTTGGTAAGAATAACTTTGAGAACTTTTTGGAGCGCGAGGTTGAAGTCTTTAGTCGACTTCATTTCCACGTCGAGTTCGTCAGCCAACATATCCAGTGAGTCAGCCATGATTGTATTTAATACAGTCAATGGACCAGCTACGGAGAAGGCAGAACCTACGGCGCGGAATTCGAATTTATTTCCAGTGAAAGCGAACGGACTGGTACGATTACGATCACCAGCATCTTTTGGAAGTACAGGTAAAGTATCTACACCGAGAGTCATCGTGCCACCTTTGCGTGAGCTGGATGCGGCACCACTTGCTTTAACTTGTTCGATAACTTCGTTGAGCATATCGCCTAAGTAAATCGAGATGATTGCAGGAGGCGCTTCGTTCGCACCAAGGCGGTGATCGTTACCTGCAGAGGCAACCGAAGCACGGAGTAAACCTTGGTGTAAATCTACGGCACGAATCACCGCCGAGCAGAAGGCAAGGAACTGAGCGTTGGTGTGAGGATCATTACCTGGCTCGAGAAGATTGCCTACACCAGGACCACCGATGGACCAGTTAACGTGCTTACCTGAACCGTTCACACCTGCGAATGGCTTCTCAGCGAGAAGACAAACGAAGCCGTGTTTCGTAGCAACGCGACGCAGGAGCGTCATGGTTAACATTTGGTGGTCATGAGCTACATTAGCAGACTCATAAATAGGAGCTACTTCGTATTGAGCAGGAGCGACTTCGTTGTGACGGGTCTTAATTGGAATACCGAGTTTGAAACACTCGCGTTCGGTTTCCATCATGCATGCGAGCACGCGATCAGGAATAGTACCGAAGTACTGGTCTTCGAATTCTTGTCCCTTCGCTGGCTTAGAGCCGAAGAGAGAACGACCACAGGTATAGAGGTCGGGACGTAAATGGAATAAACGAGAATCGATCAGGAAGTATTCTTGTTCGGGACCACAGGATGCGCTGATGAATCCAACTTTTTTACCGAAGTGTGCTAACACGCGCTGAGCAGCACGATTCACAGCCTGCATGGAGCGAAGCAAGGGAGTCTTTTTATCAAGCGCCTCACCCTTCCAAGAAACGAACGCAGTAGGAATGCAAAGGGTCGAACCGTTTTCACCGTCAAAAATATAAGCAGGTGAAGTGACATCCCAAGCGGTGTAACCACGAGCTTCGAAAGTTGAGCGAAGACCACCGTTCGGGAACGATGACGCATCAGGCTCGGCTTGAATTAAAGCCTTACCGGAGAATTGAGCGAGGGTGCCAGTACCATTGGGCTCGAAGAAAGTATCGTGCTTCTCAGCGGTGAAACCGGTGAGAGGATAAAATACGTGTGCGTAGTGAGTCGCACCACGCTCAAGCGCCCAATCTTTGATTGCCGAAGCAACAATGTCGGCTGCAGTGCCATCCAGTTTGCTGCCCGTCTCAATGCTAGACTTGAGAGATTTGAAAATGTCTTTTGGCAGACGCTTTTCCATTTTCTCGAGAGAGAAAACGTTTTGTCCGTAGATGACATCGATCTTCTCGTTACGGAAATCGAACGTCCCTTCGAGACGAGGCTGAGAGGCAATTGAGGCAATTGCACTTTGACGGGCTGGGTTGGTACTCATGTTGGAAAATGTACCCCTCTAATCAGCACCCAGTGTGCCACGGCACAACCCAGAAACATTCACAGCCATAATTGCCTATTTTTAGACATTACTGCCTATTTTTAGACATTATTAAGGAATCACTTTTGTCTCTATTTATCAGCCAATTAAAGAAAGATGAAATAATGAGTCTAGACGCCATCATCCTAGGAGCCGGACCAGCCGGCCTGGCTGTAGCTCATGAACTAAATAAATCAGGTGCTAAAGTTAAGGTCGTAGAATCTTCTCAACGCGTCGGGGGGTCCATCCGAACCATCAACCAAGGCGGGTGGATTGTAGAAACGGGACCGAATACTTTACAAACTAATGGCGAGGGTGATTTAAAAATTCTGCGAGGTTACGGATTAGATAAAGAAATTCTTCATGCCGACAGCAGCGCAGCCAATCGCTACATCCTTTCGCACGGCAAACTTCATGCCCTCAACGCTCGGCCGACTTCCCTTTTAAAGTCCGATCTACTTTCTTTTACTGAAAAGGCTCGTCTACTCTCCGAGGTATTTATCCCACGCAGTAAAATTAAGAACGAATCGGTTTTTAATTTCATCGCGCGAAGATTTGGTTCAGCTGCGGCCGAGCTACTCATGGATCCGGTCATTGCGGGTACGCACGCCGGTAATCCACGCGAGTTAATGATTGAAAACTGTTTTCCACTTTTAACTGAACTAGAAAAGAATCATCGTTCTGTTTTACTTGGCCTCATCACAAATAAAAAGGAAGCCCGCGCGATTATCGGATTTAAAAATGGCATGCAACAGTTAGCCGAGTCGATGGCCGAGAGCCTTAAGAATAATGTAGAACTAGGCTGTCACGTCACTTTGATGCAAAAGAGTAAGGGCGGATGGCAGGTAGCGTGGCGTAATACAAAGGGTGAAGAGAATGGTGCTTGGGCTAAAAATTTAATTATCACCATCCCGCACTGGCAGTGGTCAGTAGCCCTACCCTTTGAAATCATAAGAGATTTAGAGGATTGGAAATTAGCGCCATCGCCGAGTGTTACTGTGGTGGCACGTGGATATAGTCGATCCGACGTTCCACATTCACTCAACGGCTTTGGTTACTTAATTCCGCAGTCCGAAAAGCGAGAAATTTTAGGGACGCTTTTTTCTTCGTCTGTTTTACCATCGAGAGCACCGGATGGAAAAATACTGCTAACCAGTTTTATTGGCGGAGCGCGTCAGCCGCAGCTGGCAGGTAAATCCGATATCGCACTGAGTGAGATTTTAGATCGTGAATTCAAGGAGACTCTCGGAGTCACCGCTCGACCTGAAAAGGAATGGATTCAGCGATGGGAAAAATCTATTCCCCAATATATACTCGGACAGACTGAGCGGGAAAACAGTTTAGCACACGTCGAATCCAAAAATGACGGCCTCTATTTCCATGGAGCGTTCCGCGGAGGAATCTCCTTAATGCAAGTGATTCGGGGCGGACATTCACTCGCCCAAAAAATTTCTAAGAATTAATGTTCTGAACTTTATGCGGATCGGGTAAGCCGCGTACCACCCAAAGTGCGGGCAGCATTAAGAGTGCAGCACCAAAATAAACCCATTGGTGAGATCCGGTTTTAAAATATAGAAACGCCGCACTGAGGGGGCCGATGACGCGGGCAAGCGAACCTGCAGAGCGGAGAATTCCTAAATTCCGACCCTGGTCACTCGGACCTGAATAAAGTGAAACGAGGGCCGACACACTGGGTAAAATTAAGCCGGTCGCAAAAGAAAGTAGCCCCATACCAACATAAAACACTGTCTTACCCCAACTCACGATGGGCAACTCAGACGTGGGAGTAGGAATCAACGCTACTAAAGTAAAAGCAATAATCGCTAAAATCATTCCTGCCATGACCACTCCGCGCTGCCCGATTTTTTTCACAATCAATCGTGCTAATCCTTGAGCGACAATTAAACAGGTTCCATTAAACAAAAAGAGGTAAACATTATCGTGAGCACTGTAGGCGAATAAAAAGAATGTGAGGAAGACGACCGTATTTTCCATGCCGGTGAAGGCGACTTGGTAAATGAGATTGGCAAATGAAGTGCGGCGAACGGCACGCGATTCAACATTAGCTAAATCAAGAACTGAGGGACGTTTAGAATCGTGTTGAGCTCGGTTCTTTTCCGCGAGTGTTTCAGGGAAATACAACTGTACCAAAATAAAATTAAGTCCTGCCATGGTAGCAGCGATAAAGGCTGGAGTGGAAAACGGATTAGCGTCGTAGATGGGCTTTAAGACCGTGGAGAGTCCGCCAATCACTGGACCAACTAAAAAACCCATCCCAATCGCTACACCTACAATCGCCATACCTTTGGTGCGCTCCTTCTCATCAGTAACGTCAGCGGCCGCGGCACTCGCTACGGCAATATTACCAGCCATCATTCCGCAAATGAGTCGGGTTAAAACGACCACCCAGAATTGCCCGGCAAAAATCCAGATGAAATATGAGAGGGCATTACCGGCGAGCGTGATCGTTAAAATTTTGCGCCGGCCGTAACGATCTGAAAGCGAACCCCAAATGGGTGAAAAAATAAATTGGAGCAACGAATATAATGTACTCAACAATCCACCGAATAAGACTGTTTTCTGAAAGGTAGTGGTACCACCCAGCCATTCAGCAGCTGATGACAACATTCCAATCAAAGTACCCTGCGCACCTTCAGTTGTTATATAATGATTTAAGAGATGC
>Ga0194062_1000799_pt1 | contig 13158 bp, 9 predicted proteins | sample SepL2225m_MetaG_FD_155481 | JGI IMG/M metagenome (GOLD analysis project Ga0194062, IMG submission 155481) | Anoxic zone freshwater microbial communities from boreal shield lake in IISD Experimental Lakes Area, Ontario, Canada - Sep2016-L224-25m | ecosystem: Environmental > Aquatic > Freshwater >... | reverse complement strand
GAGTGGACAACCCTCTGCCTGAAGCCCGCCCCATGAGTCGCCCGCCCATTACCCACCAGATCCTGATCAACTGGGCCGGCCAGCGGGTCTTCCAGGATGCAAAAATTCAGGTCGAACGCGGCCTGGTCCAGGAGGTGGCGTATGAAGCGCCGTTCGTGACCGGCACCATCCTCTGGAGCAACCGCCCGCTCAAAACGTCAGTTAAGATTCTCCAGGATGGATCGGCGCAGAATCATTGCCCCTGCCGCGACAGCAAGGAGCGCGGCATCATCTGCGCCCACGTCATCGCCCTGTGTATCGAACTGATCCGGCGCTCCAACAATCCTGAAATCGAGGCCAAGCGCCTGGAGGAACTGAAGCGTGCCGAGCGCATTGCAAAATTCAACGAGGCCGCTTATGTCAAGCGTGCCCGAACCGGAACGACGGGGAGCACCGAAGCCCAAATCCGGCTGACCTTGAAACCCGGCTGGCGGCAGGGTGTCGTCAACCAGCGCATCCCCGTCCGGTGCTCGGCCCTGATCGGCGGCCGGGAAATCCTGTTGGATCATCTTCCGCCTGCGATCATACTCGGACTTAACCAGAAGGATGAATCCATCCTGTTCGTTCTCGAAGATATTTGCGAGGGGCCGGCCCGAAGCGACATGGAACTGCGCCCTCAGGATTTCGTCTCGCTCCTGCAATTGCTCCAGGGGCTGCAAATCCTGGAGGAAGGCAATCCGGATCCCCTCACGGTGACGGCAACGCGCCTGACATCCTACCTTCACCTGGACCTCGATCGGGATAATGGCGAACTGATCCTGATGGTTCATACCGAAATTCCTTTTCGCAATGCCGCCGAAATTCCCCTCTACATTGTCTCCGGCCGCCACGGCTGGGTTTTTGGAGCCAACCATTTCTGGCCGCTGGAACAGATTCTCCCGGGCCCAGTCCGGTCTATCTACAGCGAGCCAGTGATCATTCCCCGCGGGTCGGTTCCCAGTTTCATGAAAGCAGAACTCCCCATGCTGTCGGGATTCATGCGGGTGGAGAGCGACCTTTCCCCCGATCTCTTCACGATTGACCCGGGCCAGCCGAAATACAGGCTTGTGGTACGGGGCAGTCCAGCCTCCCTGGCGGGAACGCTCCACGCCGAATACAATGGCTTCAGCCTCGTGGCGGGCAAGAATGACCCCAAGGGACATTTCGCTATTCCCGATCCAACGGACTTCCTCCGCTACATGGTCAGGAATATAGAGGCCGAGAAAAAAGGGATCGAGCAAGTTTCCAGATACGGATTTTCAGGCGAAACCGGCGATGTCCTGACCCCCATCGTGGGCTGCCGTGAAGTGCTGAATTTCCTTGGAAGCCATGTCCCCGCCCTGCGCCGGAAAGGCTGGCGGGTGGAAATGGAAGGACGGGTCGAAGGCTTTATGGAGGGCGCCGAGTTCGCCACCCCGGTTGTCCGCATCACCTCCCAGAATGAGTCTGCAGGCTGGTTCGAGGTGGGATTTGATTTCGAGGACGGCAACGGAAACCGCCTGACCTCCGCCGAAATTCAACGGGCCTTGCGCAAGGGCGATTCCTATGTTGAGAGTGGGGGTCGGACAATTCTCCTGGATGCCGAGGCCATTGACGCCATGATCGAGGTCTTCCGTGACTGCTCCAGCGGCGAAAGCACCCAGCCCGGTGTTTTCCGGATGCCTTCCGTCTATGCATCGTACGTCAAGGCCTCACTCGATGCCCTGGACGGGGTGGATGTCGAGGCTCCGCAAGCCTGGCGCACCGCCGCAGATCGCCAGTCGAAGGGGTTGTCCATCGAACCCGTCACCCTGCCAGCCTCTCTGGAGGCCACGCTCCGCCCCTACCAGAAGGAAGGCGTCAACTGGCTGCGCTTCCTGGAGGCCAATACATTCGGAGGAATCCTGGCCGACGAAATGGGCTTGGGGAAAACCCTGCAAACTTTGAGCTGGCTGGAGATGGAACGCTACCATCCCGCCGTCCGCGGCAAGCCCTGCCTGATTGTTTGCCCCACCAGCCTCGTGTTCAACTGGGCGGAGGAAGCCCAGCGGTTCACGCCCTCGCTCAAGGTGCTGACGCTTTCGGGGGTTGACCGGCACGCCAAGTGGGCGGAATTGCCCAACGCCAACCTGGTCATCACCTCGTATGCCCTGCTCCGACGCGATGCGGAACATTATCGCAGTCATGAGTTCGGGGTTCTGGTGCTCGACGAGGCGCAACACATCAAGAACCGGTCCACGCAGAACGCCATTGTCGCGAAGGAAATGAAGGCGTTCCACAAGGTGGTTCTCACAGGAACGCCCATTGAGAACAGTGTATCGGATCTCTGGTCGATCATGGACTTCCTGATGCCGCACTATCTCGGATCCCACGACAGTTTCAGGCACAACACCGAGATTCCCATTGCCCAGGGCGGACCGGAGGGCGATGTTGCCCAAGCCCGGCTGCGCCGGAAACTCCAACCGTTCCTCATGCGACGCCTGAAAACAGAAGTGGCCCGGGATCTACCGCCGCGCATTGAGCGCATTGCCGCCTGCACCCTCAGTCCGGATCAGAAGGCGGTTTATAAACAGCTCATCGACAATTCCCGGAACAAACTCACCAACCTGGTCGCGACGCAGGGCTTCGATAAGTCGCGCATGGAAGTTCTCAAAACACTCCTGCGGCTGCGGCAGGCCTGCTGCCATCTCGATCTGTTGCGAATGGAGGGACTCAAGGTCGAGGCGCCATCGGCCAAGATGGAACTGTTCTTTGAACTGCTCGACGAGGCGCTGGACGGCGGACACCGCGTACTGGTCTTCAGCCAGTTCGTATCCATGCTCACCATTCTGCGCCGCCAGATGGAACAGCGGCAGATCCCCCACTGTTATCTGGACGGCTCCACAAAAGATCGCATGAACGTGGTACACCAGTTCAATACCGACCGGAAAATTCCGGTGTTCCTGATCAGCCTGAAGGCCGGCGGCGTGGGACTGAACCTGACGGGTGCCGACATGGTGATCCATTTCGACCCCTGGTGGAATCCTGCCGTTGAAAACCAGGCTACGGACCGGGCCCATCGTATCGGCCAGAAGCGGACCGTCTACAGCGTCAAGCTCATCACCAAGGGCACGGTGGAGGAAAAAGTCCTCGAAATGCAACGCCGCAAGAAGGCAATTATTGATGCTACTCTGGCAACCGGCCAATCCGGCTTCAACGCCATGACCTGGACCGATATCCAGGATCTGCTGACCCTGTAAACCCACACACACCCTCTTGCAGGGTTTTCGACTCTGGTGTAAGGTACATCCCACGAAAAGGAGAATTCGGCATGAGAACCAAAAGACTGTTGTTGACGGTAGCGGGACTGGGGCTCTCGACGGTTATGACCTGGGCGGCCACGGCCACCCTCATGAGCGTTCAAATCCGCAAGGCGGATATCCGGGACACTCCCTCTTTTATGGGAAAGATCCTCACCTCCGCTTCCTATGGCGATAAAGTCACCATTCAATCTGAGAATGGAGCCTGGTTCCAGGTCAACACCCCGGGACAATCCGGCTGGATGCATAGCTCCGCCCTCACCAAAAAGAACATTGTCATGAAGTCCGGCGCCGGTGCCCAGACCTCCGCCTCCAGTGGTGAAATGGCCCTGGCCGGCAAGGGATTCAATTCGGATGTGGAATCCCAGTTCAAGACAAACCATAAGGACATCGACTTTACCTGGGTGGACAAAATGGAGAAAATAAAAATCCCCGCCCCTGAAATCAAGGCCTTCGCCAAAGCCGGCCAGCTTGAGTTCCAGGGAGGTGTGAAATGAAATATCTCATCATCATCCCCGCGGTCCTGGGCATGCTCCTCGCTGGTTGCGCAACCATTAACTCCGTAACCGAAATGGGAGCCGGACTCGCCGCGGCCACGGGCGTCATCAATGCCGATCAGGCCCAGTCCATCACCAAGAGCGTCAGTGCGGTGGGCAAGGTCTTTGAATCCATTACACCGGAACAGGAATATTACATTGGCCGAACGGTGACCGCCACGATCCTGTCGAAAAACAAGCCCTACGACAACCGGGCCATGACCACCTATCTGAATACACTCGGGCAGTACCTGTCACTGTTCTCGGATCGCCCGGAAACCTTTGGAGGCTATCACTTTCTGGTCATGGACACGCCCGACATCAACGCCTTCGCGGCACCGGGCGGGTTCATCATGGTCTCCCGCGGCATGCTCCGCTGCTGCAAGAGCGAGGAAGCCCTGGCTGGCGTTCTGGCACATGAAATCGGGCATGTGGAACTGAACCATGGACTTCAGGCCATTGATAAGAGCCGCCTCACCGCCGCCGCCACCATCCTGGGAACCGAAGCCGCCAAAAACCTCGGGGGCAAGGATCTGGCAGAACTGACCAAAACTTTCGAGAACTCCATCTCGGACATCACCTCAACCGTTATGAACAGCGGTTATGCCCGAAAATTTGAGTTCCAGGCAGACAAAGCGGCCGTAACGATCCTGATGCGCTCAGGCTATTCCCCGAATGGACTGGTCTCGATGCTCCAGCAGATGGAGAAAAATCTCAAGCCCGGCGGCCACGATTTCGCCAAGACTCATCCGGCCCCGCAGGATCGGATCGCCGAATTGACAAAGCTCATCACGACAACGCACCCAGCGGATACCACCGCGCGACAGGCCCGTTTTGACGATACGATGCGAGGACTCTAAGGTGCAGGAAGTGGGTAAGGAATCCTCCGGTAGCCTTCGCCAGCACGTCCTGCAGGCGCTCGTCATTGGAATTCTTTCCTCCGTTTTGGCAACCCTGGCATGGCAATTCAAGATCCTTGACCGCTGGGAAAACCGGTTTTGGGATGTCGAAGTAGGTTGGTTCGCGCATCCCGAAAAAACCACTGACCAGATCCGGCTGATTTTTCTCGACCAGGACAGCCTCGACTGGGGCAAGAAACAGGGATGGGAATGGCCGTGGCCGAGGGAAGTGTATGGGCCTGTTCTGGACTTCTGCCGTCGTGCCGGGACAAAGGCCATCGCCTTTGATGTGATCTTCAGCGAACCTTCAGAGAGAATGGATCAAGATGAGGCTCTGGGGGCAGCCATCCGGAAGACTCCGGCCTTTGTTGGAACGGCCTTTGTCGGCAATGAAACCGGAAGCGCCACAAACTGGCCTGCCACAATCCCTCTCTCGGGAATCCGCTTCAAGGATCATTATCCGGCTCAAAACAATCCCTTCCAGATGACGAGAGCCATGTTTCCAATCCCGGATGTGGCAACCAATGCGGCCATTCTCGGCACAGTTTTTGGGAATCCTGATCGGGATGGCATCTACAGGCGGCTACGTCCCTTCAGCCTGTTCGACGGGCAGGTGGTGCCCTCCCTGGGCCTTGGCGCCTACCTAGCGGCCTCAACCAACCGGTCGGTGTATCTGCGCGAATCCTGGTTCGGAATCAATCACCGGCGTATCCGGATGCATCTTGATACGCATGGTCAATCCATCCTGCGCTACCGGGGCGGATCCAAAACCCACAAGACCGTCAACGTGTCCGGCGTCATTGAATCCGAACTCTTGATGCGCGAAGGTAAGCCCCCCTTGATTGATCCATCTTTCTTTAAAGACACCTATGTTTTTCTGGGTTTCACCGCACCCGGCCTCAAGGATCTTCGCCCTTCCCCGATCGACTCCACCTATCCCGGCGTGGAGGTTCACGCCACATTTCTCGACAATCTGCTGGCTGGCGATTTCATGCGCGACGCGGCGGCCTGGTTTTCACTTATTCTGGCCTTCCTTCTCGCCTGCGGGGGTGCCGTGGCGATCCGGCTCGGGCGCCACGCCTGGCAAAATATCCTCGTCTTCGCGCTCCTGCTTCCCCTCCCCATCCTGCTGGGGTTCCTTGCCTATGCCCATGGCTTCTGGCTTCCCATCGTTTTTCTCCTGGCCTCCACCGTGCCGGCGTTGATTGGAACCATGGCCCTGAACTACGCCACCGAGGGTAAGCAGAAACGATTCATCAAGGGCGCTTTTAAGCAGTACCTCAGCCCACTGGTCATCGAGGAGCTTGTCCAACACCCCGAACGCCTCAAACTCGGCGGGGAACTTCGCGAACTATCCATTTTCTTTTCCGATGTAAAAGGTTTTACCAGCATTTCGGAACGGCTCAATCCGCAGGAACTGACGGCTCTGCTGAACGACTACCTCACGGCCATGACCGATATTATCTATGCCCACGAGGGCACGGTGGACAAGTATGAGGGGGATGCCATCATTGCGTTCTGGAACGCCCCACTGGCCCAGAAGAACCACGCCATCCTTGCCGTACACACCGCATTGGAGTGCCAGGCCAAGCTGACCGAGCTGAACCCGAAATACAAGGAACAGATCGGCGCCGAACTGCACCAGCGCATCGGCCTCAACAGCGGCCCCGTGGTGGTCGGCAACATGGGCTCACGCCAGCGGTTTAACTATACCTTCCTAGGCGATGCCGGAAACCTTGCCGCCCGACTGGAGGGCATCAACAAGCAGTTTGGAACCTCACTTCTCATCTCCGAAAACACCCGGAAACAGCTGGATGACAGCATTGCGGTGCGCGAAATCGCGAGGGTCCAGGTTGTGGGCCGAAAGGAACCCGTCACCGTCTACGAACCCATGATGCCCGCCGAGGCGGAATCCCAAAAAGACATGCTGGCCGTCTTTGCCAAGGCCCTTGCCAGCTACTATGAGGGCAGGTTGAACGACGCGCTTTCACTGTTTGAATCAATCGAGACCGGGGACGCCCCGGCTGCAGCCTATGTGCAACGATGCAAGGTTATGCTTTCCCAGTCGCAAACCGGATGGACTGGGGTGTGGACAATGACGGAGAAATAACCCATGAAAAAAAGAACCATTAAAGAACTCAGCCTGCTTGGACACAGCACCACCCGCTATCCGGATTCACCGGACAAGGCGAAACTGGAGGCGTTCCCGAACCGCTACGCCAAACGGAATTACACGGTCCGGTTCGACTGTCCTGAATTCACCAGCCGGTGCCCCATCACCGACCAGCCTGATTTTGGCGACATCACCATCGAATACATTCCCAACCAGTCATGCCTGGAGAGCAAGGCGCTGAAGCTCTACCTCTATTCCTTCCGGAACCACAACACCTTCCACGAGGAAGTCGTCAACCGCATTCTGGACGACATTGTGAAAGCCATCAAACCGAGGCGCATTAAGGTCAGTGGAAACTTCAACCCCCGGGGCGGCATTTCCATCTTCGCAGAAGCACGGTGGCCAGAGGAGACGGCTGGATCGAAGACTTTTGCTTAGTTCCATCATTTTCCAGCCTTCTTAAATTATGGAGAAGCAAGGGTGGAATTCAAGACGCGCGGCATCCCATTTTAAAAACTCCCGGGCTTGGGAGGTGTTCCTAATTTCCTGTGCATATGCCAACGATAGAGCATAGACTGACCACGGGATGTAAGAATCCGCGCCAGAAAACTCCATAGACGGAGCTTGATATGTGCCTCCATCAAAGGACTGCGGTTGATGGACCGACGGTGCTCACCCCAAAACCGCTTGACCGCACAAATTAAATCCTCCTTTGATATCCGCAGGGGCTCGTTTTCGCTCACCATGGCAAGCTGGATCTTCTGGGCATTATCGCAGGCTTCAAGGCGATGAGCTTTCGCCCCCCCCTGATGACTCAATCCTCCTGAATGAATACGCCAGCAAGCGTGTGTTTCATTCGTCGATATAACCGGCGAGGACAGAGCCAAACGAAGCCATGTGATGTCATCACTGCCCAAAGCAAGAGGCAGGTCAGCATAGCCGCCTAACTTCCTGATAGCGGTTGTTCGCACGCACATTTCTGCAGTGGATTGGGGATAAAAAACAGTTGTTCGCCGAAATAATAATTCATCCCAGGACTCCACTTCGGGAACAGGCGCTTCAGGCAACAGGGTTGACCCGTTAGGCCCGATAATCCTGAGCCGGGCGCGGTACAAATCAGAGCCGGGAGACGTCCGAATCAATCGCTCCATCGCCTCTAGATAATTTTCAGCCAAACAATCATCATCCCCTAATAAAACCACAAACTCACCACGCACCGATTCCAGCGCCAGGTTCCAGGTCTTAGAGGGATACTCCGCGCCCACATTGAGATCGAAACGCCGGTAAATAATCCGGGAATCCCGAAAGGCTGACACCTCCTGGATCACGCTGGACGAACCGGCGTCATCGAGCACAATAATTTCAAAATCACGCCATGTCTGCTTCATCAGCGAGCGGAGGGCTTCTCCCAAATGGCGGGCTTTGATGGCAGGAATAATGACCGAAAAGAGACAAGGGATTCGGGACAATTCCTTTCCTAAAAAAACTTCGGCTTTATGTTTTTTAACCTGATTTTCCAAAATCGCTCCCGTCAACTACCTCTTATAGTGCATCGAGCCGGCATATTGGGCATCGCCTGAACCCAAGTCAAGCGGGGGGAAACTTTCTCACCCTTGCCTTGCCTGTAGCCATGTGATCCTGATTGCGTTTAAACGTGCCTCAACCCATAATGGAAAGCCTGAAACCCAAGGATTTCTTCACATGACACCATTAGCCGCATTATGGAACAAGGGACTGACGTACCTTAGAAGGCAGGTTAGCCGAACTAGCGCAATCCGGCACGAAAGCCTCTCGTTCCAATGCAACATCTGCGGCACCCCCTGCCATACGCAACTCGCTAATCTGAAGCGGGAAACCCCCTCCTGCCAGGGATGCAACTCCACAGTTCGACAGCGTTCCTTGATCCACATCCTATCGCGTCATTTTTTCGCTCATAGCCTTACCTTACCAAAGTTCCCAATCCAAAAGAATCTGCTTGGAGTCGGCATGAGTGATTGGGAGGTCTTTGCCGTGCCGCTGTCCAAGCATCTTGGCTACACAAACACATATTATCACCAGGCCCCAAAACTCGACATTCTCGACATCCCAGACGCCTGGATCGGAACGCTGGATTTTTTAATTACATCGGATGTATTGGAACATGTGGCTCAGCCGGTGAGCCGGGCCTTCGTCAATATCCGGCGACTGCTCAAGCCGGGCGGCTTACTGATTCTGACGGTACCCTGGGTTCCGGAAGGCGAGACAACTGAACATTTCCCCGACCTTCTCGATTTTTCGATTGAGACCTTACCTTCGGGGGCACAGGTACTCAATAACCGGACTGCTAAAGGGCTCACGCAACATTACTCCCGGCTCGTTTTCCATGGCGGCGCAGGCGAGACTCTGGAAATGCGCGTTTTCTCAAAAGCTGGCCTTCTGAGGGAACTAAACGACGCCGGCTTCGTTAACATTCGCATTCAGGGCGACGATCATCTTCCCCATGGAATCCACTGGAGTGACCCATGGTCGCTCCCGATCACCGCCGAAGCGCCAGGTTAACCGTCTTTGCCTCCCCGGGCAAAGACACATGACAGTCGCTCCCGTGTTTTTTGGTACCATGTCGTTGTATCCTTATGTTGCGGAACGCCTTTTATCTTGCGGGATTCCGCAGAGAGCACCATTCGCTCGATTGCCCGGATATCACTACTGAGCCGTGCTTTCCGCTCATCAAGCCGTGACCCCACAACATGACCACGAGGCTGGAATACCCCGAAAAAAGTCTCGGGCGGAAGGCGGGCATCCGCCAAAGCCGCACGATCCAACTCCCATACCAATTCCACAATGGCGCGATCCAAAGGCCTGTCCAAATCGTAATTTGGGCCATACATGGGATCAAAGAATCTCCGGCATAAGGCATAATATGACACATAGTGAACCGGGTCAAAATGCCGTTCAAGCTGGCTCAGGATGTCCTGGGAACGAACGCACTCAAAACTGGAATCCCCATAGTCCACATTCTCGTAGTCCGGCACCAGCGCCGGATGCTGAAACCTAGTATGGTTGACCTTGAGACGATCCGGAAGGAGCGACCAGATTGCTTTCACGTCAGCCCACGCTTCGTCCCACATCCGATAGCCGTTTCGAGAGGAAATATCCATGGTCACAAATACCCCGCCGGGTCGCAGGGCGCGCGCAATCCGAGGCAGGATCTCTTCCAAATTCACAAAATGATGGAGCGAGGCAAAGGCCATAACCACATCATAGGCACCTTCACTGATCTCACAATGATTGCAATCAGCCACTCGGGCCGACAAATGCAATCCCTTGTGAATCGCCTGTTCCATGCCACGCGCTAAGAGTTCCTGATTGATATCCAAGCACTCGATGACATAGTCACCCTGCAACCGCCCCGCAATGTCCAGCTCAAGCCCGCACGGTCCCGAAGCCAGGCTGATCATCCGGGGTGAGGACCGGGAATTCATAATCCCGGCGATATAATCCTGAAGGAATAACCCGCCTGTATCGGCGCGAATAATTTTTTCTACCCGCTGTTCCAAAAACGTCCAGACAGGAGGGACGCGCAGGATCAGGATGTCATCGGGACCGTGACCCCGGTACTGGTGGCTGAAATGCTCCTTCTCGCCATTCATTCGTTTGGCATAGAGAGGATCGCCGCCCTGCGGGGATGCTGATGTCGCCACCGCGTCCATCGTTTTGTTCATTTTACTCCTCATTGCTTCCATTGGGAATCCCTGGTGAGCGCCCCTTGAAGGGGAGCCATGGGTGTCCCCACTTTTGCGTATAATACTCCCGGTTGCGCGCAAACAGGTGCTGATATTCTCCCGGGTCAAGCTTCGAGAAACTGGCCATCCCGTAGTGATGCACGAAGATATCCTCGCAGCAAACCACGCGAAGTCCCAGCTGGCGAACCGCCTCGGCATAGTCCACATCTTCAAACATGCCAAGCCCGTAGGCTTCATCAAGTTTACCGGCCCGCTCAAACACCTCACGCCGGAATGCCACGCAATACATGGCCAGAACAGAGATGTCGAATACCTGGCCGACATGGGCGGCGGTGGTCTCGCGCGCAAACTGCTCCATTTCAGCCAGACTCTGGTAGTGGGTCTCGATCCGCGCCTCATTGCCGGTCCAGTTTGTGACGGGCCCCACCAGACCGAGATCCGACCGGGCCGCATAATGCACAAGTTTCCCAAGCCAATCCGGCGGCACAACAGTGTCGTTATTGAGCAGCACCATCGTCTCACAGTCTGTGAGCATCCTGAGCCCGATATTGTTGGCGGCGGCGAACCCCAAGTTCCTGCCGTTCACCACCACCTGCAACCGGGGCTCACGCAGCGCCCTGGCCTCTAGATAGGAGAGCGTTTCTGCGTCGGAACCATTGTCGACCACCACCACCCTGAAATCCAGCCAGGCGGTGCGCCCGAAAACGCTATCCAGGCATTGCTGGAGATACGGAAGACCAAAATAAGAGACAATCACGATACCAGCCCGGGAGGCGGATCCGGAAGGCGGAGACGGCAACGGAGCCAGAGGATCGCCCGCGGGCAACAAGGCCAATCGCACATCAGGATCCGGCGACACTGCCAGCGCCTTGAGGCCCAACCATCGGGCGAGAACAATAAGGAGGCGCTTTATCATGAGTCCATTTGAATGTCGGTATCAAACCATGTTGTATACCGGCACCGGTAGCGGAGGTCACGGTTACGGTCCTTAATTTCGCGGGCCGGATTGCCGACAGCTATGCGCCAGGGAGCAATGTCGCGGGTGACCACCGCACCCGCGCCAATCACCGCGCCCTCCCCGATCGTCACCCCTCCTAGAATAACAGCCCTCGCGCCGATCCACACATTGTCCCCAATCGTAGTTACCCCCCCACAGGTGACGAAATCGGGACTTTGGGGATCATGATCCATGGAAAGAATGTAAACCTCGGGCGAAATGCTACAATTCGCCCCGACCTGCACGCCCAGGCGCCCATCTACATAACAATTTCGATTCAGGACAGTGTTGGATCCTACATCAACCCGCTTCCCGGTAAAAAAACAACCCATATGAATACAACAATCGTTTCCCAAATGATAGCCGAGGATACGCCGGTAATAGGCATGCCTGAGGCTAAACGAAGGCACCTTCGCCATCACATGGTTTCCAAATGCAACCATTGCCGCATACCCGAAACTTCGCCAACTCATGACAACTCCTTCCCTGTATCAAGCAGTCGGTAAAGATTACCCAGACCCTGCTCGGCGATTCGTCGATTGTCATAACATTCCAGAGCCTTCGCCCTCGCCCGACTCGCCATGCTCATCGCACATTCCGGATCCTTCAAAAGCTTTATTACCAGCCTTGCAAACTCTTGCGGATCTGAGGCTATATACGCCTCACGTTCGCTTTCGAAGCCCAGATCCTCAACCGCAATAGGCGTGGCGACACACGGTCGCCGCAGTGCGGAATATTGCACTACCTTGGTGCGCAGGCCGGCCCCTGAAATAAGGGGGGCAATACAGACTGCGGCCCTTTGAATATACGGCCGCACATCCGCCACATGCCCGGTGACCATCACATTTTTCCCATCATGGTAACGCTGAATGTCGCGCGGAGGATGGGCGCCAACCAGCCACACCTTCAAATTCGGAACAGCCACCAGGATGAGAGGCCGGATGTTACGCATGAAATGATGCACGGCGTCGACATTGGGATAGTGGACGAAATTTCCGGTATACACAAGGGTGTCGGGTTCGCACGGCTGATCGGGAACATCAAATTCATCGCGGTCAATGCCATGATTGATCACGCTGTAACCTTGCCCGGCCACAAAGCGGGATAGAAATTCGCCATCCTTGGCGGTAACCACCACCTGCGCATCCACCCGCCCTGCATCCAGCGCTTCAACTCTCAACATCGTCATGATAGTCGCCAAGCGACCAAGCCATTCAGGGGAAAGCGGTTTGAAGCGCCTCAAATCCATCGCCAAACTACAGGAAACCACCTCCATGTGGGTATAGATGTGATGCCGCCCCAAACGACGATCAAAACTATTCAATGACCGTGGCCACTCATAATGCACGATATCCGCCGGAACCCCCCCGAGAAAATCCAGCAATTTCGCCACACAACCACCCTCCAGGTCCTCAAAGCTGAATCCCCGCAGTCCCCGACAATAGGGAGCAAGCCTCACAAAAGCATCATGATCACAACGCCGGTCATACCATGCCGCGACAAACACATCATGATTCAGCCCGAGAGCCTTGATAAAATCAAAAACCCGCCCGCCACCCCCGTGAACCGGATTTGGAAATTCACCACAGACAAAG
>Ga0194062_1000796_pt1 | contig 13196 bp, 11 predicted proteins | sample SepL2225m_MetaG_FD_155481 | JGI IMG/M metagenome (GOLD analysis project Ga0194062, IMG submission 155481) | Anoxic zone freshwater microbial communities from boreal shield lake in IISD Experimental Lakes Area, Ontario, Canada - Sep2016-L224-25m | ecosystem: Environmental > Aquatic > Freshwater >... | reverse complement strand
CCGCTGCGACGGTAGACAGTCCTCTCAATATACAAGCTTGACATAGATTAACCACTAGTTAATACATTTAGCGATAACTAGCTAAATGGTGACTATGTGAAGTTAATATGTTTTCTAATCCTTCTTGTTTTCGGCCCGCTCACGCTTGCTTATTCCCAACTCAAGCCAGGCGACCTCGCGGTGGTGGCCTATAATACTGCGGGCACCGATTCCTTTGCCTGGGTCGCGCTCCGGGATATGCCGCAGGGAACGGTGATCCATTTCACCTCCTCGTCCGTGAGTAATGGCTGGTTTCGGTGGGGAGATCATCTCGGGAGGGCGGTTGCGCCGGGGCCTCTGACCTGGACCAGCACGAATCTAGTAAAGGCGGGTTCGGTCATCTCCTGGATCGCGGGTACTCAGAAATGCTGGAGCGTAGGATCCATTTCGGGTGGCGCGCCGGTATTAAGTTCGTCCGGGGATCAGATTTTTGTCTTTACGGGAATGATTGTATCAAACTCATCCGGGCGGATTCCCTGGCTTGGCGATCCGGTTCAGGCACTCATGTTGTACGGCCTGAATTTTGCGAATGAAGGCTGGGATAATGTGACCGGTGGCGGGCCCAACACCAGTTTCATACCGCCCGGACTGTCTATTGAAGCGTGTACGGCGGTTCATGCTGGGAACCAGCGTAATGCCTTTTATGCGGGACCCTGTTCGGGAACGGTTACCAGATTGCTCTCGGCTATTTCGAATTCCAGCAATTGGGTGACGAGTGTGGATTGGATCAATCCCGACCAGTGGCCCGTAAGATTTTCGATTACGCCGACCGGGACGTTCCTGATCGTGCAGTAGCCGTTTTCTGTGCCACGCCCACGCGGAGGCAGAGGGAGTGGATGGGGCAGATGCCACAACGGGGATTCTGGGGAAAGCAGAGGGTTTGTCCAAAGGCAACCAGATGCCGGTTCCATGTTTTCCAGAACCGCTTGGGGAGTATTCTGCGTAACTCGATTTCTGTCTGTTCCGGAGTTTTTGTTTTCAGCAGTCCAAGACGATTGCAGATACGGTGAACATGAATGTCCACGCAAATTCCATATCCGTCAAAGGCTTCGGTCACGACGAGATTGGCGGTTTTTCGGCCCACGCCCGGCAACTTGACCAGCTCCTCAACGGTGTCGGGCAGGGTGCCGCCAGTGAGCGTTGTGACGGCGGTGGGAAGCTGTTTCAGCATACGGGCCTTGGTTTTATAAAAACCAACCGGGTAAATCAGGGATTCCAGAGATTTGAGAGGGAGCTTCTGGAGGTCGTCCAGGGAGCGGATGACCCGGAACAGGCGTTCAGCGGCCAGGGTGGTGGTTTGATCCCGGGTACGGGCGCTTAGGATGGTTGCCACGAGTACGCGGAAGGGGTCGAAGGTCCGCACGGCCATGAAGTGTGCGACGGGGCTTTGGGTTTCCTCAAAATACCGCTTGAGTTGACGGTTGAGGGAGGCGATAACGGTTCGCTTCATTCTTCCAGGCTGGTGAGGCCTTCCCGGATTGCGTATTTGGTTAAGGAGGCCACATTGTGGGCCCCGATCTTCGTCATGATGTGAAGGCGATGCGTTTCCACGGTTTTCACACTGATGTTGCTGATTTGTGCAATATCCTTGGAGCTTTTCCCCTCGGCAATCATCTGGAGGATCTCCGATTCCCGCGGGCTGAGTTCGACCTTGCGGGCCTTTTTTTTGCGGTTAACAGGCGCGGCACGTTTCGCGAATTGCTCCAGAACATTATTCGCGATGCGAGGACTGATGAACAGGCCGCCGGACATGATGGTCCGGATGGCGGCGGCAAGTTCGGAGAAGGCGCTGTCCTTGAGCATATAACCGGAGGCTCCCGCTTCCAGCATTTCGGTCACAAAATGCTGGTCGGAATGTACGGAAAGCGCGAGAATTTTAAGTCTCGGGTATTCTTGAAAGGCACGGCGGGCGGCTGTGATGCCGTTCATCTCCGGCATACTGATATCCAGCACGAGAACGTCGGGTTTCTTATCCCGTACGAGACGGATGGCGTCAAGTCCGTTGGCTCCCTCGCCTATAACAGCCATATCGGTTTGTTTTTCAAGAAGGGATCGCAGCCCCTCCCGAATGATCTGGTGGTCATCACACAGAACAACTTTGATGCCCATAAGAAAACCCTTCCTTGTTTTTTCAGCATGGCGAGCCCTATCGGCTTTGTCAAATCTTTTGAGAGGATTAGGCTTGATTCGCAGGAATGCAATCGGGATACTTCGCCCGAATTGTGGGTCGCGCGAAGAGAAAGCAGGTAAGTTTATGGCACAGGAACTGGCATTTGCACTGATTAATCCCTATACGATCTCGAAATCACGGACGGGCGGAGTTATTGGACGACTGATGAGTCGCACCGGGCTTGAGTTGGCGGCCGCTCGCATGTTCGGCCCGAGCCAGGAACTGGTGACCCGCTATGCCGATTCCCTGCTGACAAGCAATCAGACTGAGCCCGAGTTTGCCAGGCTGTTGAGTGAGTATGTCCGGAAAAACTATGCTCCGGATGCGGCAACGGGGCGTCGGCGTCGTGTGATTCTGCTGATGTTTGAGGGGGAGAATGCCATTCAGAAAGTGCGTGAGGCCACGGGGCATCTCCGCGCCGGTTGGGTGGGCGGGGAAACGATCCGTGACACCTACGGGGATTATGTGGAGGATGAAGCGGGGAAGGTGACCTATTTCGAGCCCGCCGTTCTGGTGGCCCCCTCCGTTGAGCGGGCTGCCTCGGTCCTGCGCTTGTGGGCCGAATATTCGGAAACCGATGGCGGAATCATGGATCAGAGCATGGATGTCTCGGATTCAGAAGGCGTTCAAAGCACACTCGTACTGATCAAGCCCGACAATTTCCGGTTTCCGTCCGTTCGTCCCGGCCATATCATTGACCTGTTGTCCCGGTCCGGTCTGCGGATCGTCGGATTGCGGAAGATTGCCATGACGGTTTCCCAGGCGGAGGACTTCTATGGGCCGGTTCGTCCCATCCTTCATGAAAAATTCAAGCAGATCACCGCGCAGCGTGCCGGGGATATCCTTGAAAAGGCCCTGAATATCGAGATTCCCGAGAATGCCAAGGCGGTCATCGGCGAACAGGTCGGGCCGATCGTGGGGGAACGCCAGTTTGAGGAAATCGTCAAGTTCATGACCGGGCATCGCCCCTCCGAAGTGGCGGAGGCGGATAAGGCGAAGACCGGGTCTGAAAATTGCCTGGCTTTGATCTACAAGGGGATGAGTGCCGTGGAGAAGATTCGCTATCTGCTGGGCCCGACGGATCCGGCAAAGGCGCAGGTTGGGTCTGTGCGTCGTGAGTATGGCAGCGATATCATGGTGAATGCTGCGCATGCCTCGGATTCACCTGAGAATGCGGCCAGGGAAATGTTGATTGTGGGTGTTCAAAACGATTCAATTCGGGAATGGGTGGAGAAGTATTATGGAGCTTAATGAGCGGATATCGGGAATTGCACCATCGTTAACCTTGGCGATCGACGCGCAAGCGAAGGCGCTTGCGGCGGCTGGGGAAAAGGTGTGTGGATTCGGTGCGGGCGAACCTGATTTTGATACGCCGGAGCACATCAAGGAGGCAGCCGCCAAGGCGCTTCGGGACGGCAAGACCAAGTATGCCCCCAATGATGGCATTATGGAGTTGCGCGCCGCCATAGCTGACAAACTGTCCTCTGAAAACAAGCTGTCTTACAAGCAGGAACAGATTCTGGTGAGCAATGGCGCCAAGCATTCGCTGTTCAATATTTTCATGGCATTGTGCCGTGAAGGCGATGAAGTCCTTATCCCTGCACCCTTTTGGCTGAGTTACCCGGAAATGGTGCGTGTTGCGGGAGGCAAGCCGGTGTTCGTGAGTGGAACCGAGGCACACGGTTTGAAGGTGACCGCGTCCCAGTTGGAAGCGGCCATCACGCCGCGCACCAAGGCCCTGATTCTCAATAGCCCCTCGAATCCAACAGGCATGGTGTACAGTCGCGCCGAACTCCGGGCTCTTGCGGAAGTGGCCGTGAAACACAATCTGTATATTGTGTCCGATGAAATCTATGAGCGGATGGTTTATGACGGCATGGAGGCAGTCAGCGTGGGAGCGCTTTCCCCCGAAATTTTTAAACGCACGATCACGGTGAACGGGTTCAGCAAGCCGTACGCCATGACAGGCTGGCGTCTGGGCTATTTTGCCGGGCCGATTGAGATCGTCAAGGCCAGTTCGGCCTTCCAGAGCCACAGCACCTCGGCGCCAAACACCTTTGCCCAATATGGGGCCGTGGCCGCTTTGCGCGGACCCCAGGATTGCGTGACGAAGATGGTTCAGGCTTTTGATGAACGCCGGAAGTTTTTCCACCAGCGGTTAACGGCGATCAAGGGCATTACCTGCGTCAAGCCTGTCGGCGCGTTCTACATGTTTCCGAATATCGCGTCCTTTGGCCTGCCTTCGCTTCAATTTGCGGAAAAACTCTTGCTTCAGGAAAAGATGGCCGTGGTGCCCGGGCTTCCCTTTGGTGCCGACGAGAATATCCGGCTTTCCTATGCCTGCAGCATGGCAAACATCGAAGAAGGCATGGTCCGCTTGGAACGTTTCGTCAAGGCACTGTAGGGATCAGGATCGCCTCGCGCCATTTTCGCACTGAATTGATGAGATGGATTTTGTCGAAATGGGTAAGTTTCGAAACAGGGAGGATGGCTTCCCTGATGATCCCCTGTTTCAATAATTCCGCGCGGTAGGTGCCGGGTAACAGGCCGCACCTGACCGGCGGCGTCAGGAATTCCCCGTTACGTTCCACCACGATAGTGGCGATGGTGGATTCCGTCAGTTCTCCGGCTGGATTCCAGAGCAACACATCGTCACAATCCGCTACTCCCGCCTTTGCCTGCTCATAAACAGCCCGATGGGTGGTCTTGTGGTAGAGGAACCTGTCACCGGGATCGATCGGCTTCGCAGCCAGGCGAACACGGACGGGAGAGGATGCGCCCCTCAGATCAAAAGGGGTTGATTCAATAGTGATTTTCCCATCGCGGGCGACCCGGAGTCTGATACGAAGGGGAACGGTGCTCCTTGAACTTTCAGCATTTAACAGCGAGCGCAGGTCGGGAATAGACAGGGGAATGTCGAAATACGCGGCAGACTCAGCCAGGCGATGCAGGTGGCGATCCAGGACGAAAATGCCGCCTTCGGGCGTCCAGAGAAGGGTTTCCAGGAGTTCAAACATCGGTGGGCTATCCGTCAACACTTTCGCCTTGAGCCAGCATTCCTCATATTCATTGCCGGTTTCGGAATCCCAGACAATGCCGCCTCCCACGCCATACTCTGCCGTGCCTGCCCGGCGATCGACCAGCACGGTGCGGATGGCGATATTGAATTGGGCGCGGCGGCCGGGCGCCAGATAGCCGATGGTACCGGTATAAATCCGACGGGGCGTTGTTTCCTCACGGGCAATGATATCCATGGTCCGGGGCTTGGGCGCCCCGGTAATGGAAGCGCAGGGAAACAAGGCCGAAAAGATGTCGCTGAGGGCCGCTCGGGTTTGTGAGGTGACGGTGGAAACCATCTGCCAGACGGTAGGATATCGCTCAATTTCAAAAAGCCGTTCGGGTGCCACGCTTCCGGGAATGGCGATTCGTCCCATGTCGTTCCTGATCATGTCGACGATCATGATATTCTCGGCCCGGTTTTTTTCAGAATCCTGCAACCGCTGCGCCTGATTCCGGTCATCCTCCGGGGTCAGGCCGCGTTTCTCGGTCCCTTTCATCGGACGGGATTCCAGGCGGTCGCCCTCCAAGCGGAAGAACAATTCCGGAGAGGCTGAACACAGGACGAAATCCCCGGTGTCCACAAAGGCGGAATAGTGCGGGCCTTGTGCCTGGACAAGGTTATGAAAGAGGGTTTCAGGCGAAGTCGGGCAGGGGCCTCTGAGCCGGAAGGTATAATTGACCTGATAGGTGTCGCCCATGAAAAGATACTGCCGCAGCCGTGCAACAGTCGTTTCATACTCCTCACGCGTGATGGTGGGGAGCCAAGAGGTGCCTCCGTCGCCAAGGCTATGGAGGCCAGGGTGGGCAGCTTCCGTCGCCAAGGCTATGGAAGCCAGGGTAGACTGGGGGGCGTGATAGAGGCCGAACCAGAGCAGGGGGAAGCCGGAATCATCGGGCCGAACCTTCAAGGCGGAATCAAAAGCGGGTGCCGCCTCATAACTGAGGAAGCCGGCCGCAAAAAGGCCGTTCTGGTTAACCTCGGTTTCAATCTCCCGGAGGGCAGGGAGGACCTCTGCCAAAGAGGATGCGGACACAATTCTGACCGGGTTTTCGAAGGTCAGCCAATGTCCGGCTTTAGGGTCATGAATGAGAATAGATTGTCTCACAGGCGATTTCCTTGATAAGCCAAAGACCTTATACGCGCGGGGTCATCTCCGTCAATCGCGGGTGCGGTATTTCTTGTGCTCAAGAAGAGGAGAATGAGAGAACTGAACGGCTGCCCCATCCTTATGCCCCGTCACCGGGTATGACCGGCCAGAGAGGGTGCCTGTTCCGAGTGATGTATACATAGCCCATTTAGCATTGGTAATTCATAGAGTCAAGCGGCGGCTTTTAGTCGTTGAAACGTTCTTGTCCCCTGTGCCGTGGATAGTATAGCCTCTGACCTCCTTTTTGTGGAGACGGAACAAAGCGACTGGAGAGAAGTATGACTATGACCCGGACAACACTTTCGGCGGCGGAAATCAGGCAATCGTTCCTGGACTATTTCAAGTCCAAGGGACACATCATCGTTCCCAGTTCCCCGGTAGTGCTCCAAGCGGATCCCACCCTGCTGTTTGTGAACGCGGGAATGAACCAGTTCAAGGAAATATTCCTGGGTGCGCGCGCCAGCCAGTATCGCCGGGTGGCCAACAGCCAGAAGTGCATCCGGGTCAGTGGTAAACATAACGATCTCGAGGAAGTCGGGTACGATACCTATCATCACACCTTTTTCGAGATGCTGGGGAACTGGTCCTTCGGTGATTACTACAAGCGCGAGTCTATCGGCTGGGGTTGGGAACTGCTGACCAAGGTCTGGGGCCTTCCGAAGGAACGGCTGTGGGCGACGGTTTATAAGGATGATGACGAGGCCATCGCCATCTGGAAGGAAGTCACGGACATTGATCCCACCCACATTCTGAAGTTTGCCGAGAAGGATAACTTCTGGGAAATGGGCGAGACGGGTCCCTGCGGCCCCTGTTCGGAGATTCATTATGATCGCACGCTCACCGGATGCACGCCGGACATGATCAACGCCGGCCTTCAGGAAGTCATCGAGATCTGGAACCATGTCTTCATCCAGTACAATCGGCGTCAGGACGGATCTCTTGAGGAGTTGCCCGCCAAGCATGTCGATACCGGGATGGGCCTGGAGCGTGTGGTTTCAGTAATCCAGGGTAAGACTTCAAATTATGATACGGATATCTTCCAGCCGGTGATTCAGAAGATGGCCGAACTGTGCGGGCATCCCTACGAGGGCCAGAGCGCCATCGCGATGCGGGTTATCGCCGATCACCTGCGGACTCTGGCGTTTGCCGTGGGGGACGGTGTTATGCCCTCCAATGACGGACGGGGTTATGTCCTGCGCCGACTGCTTCGCCGCGCCGTTCGATACGGCCGCAAGCTCGGGTTCACCAAGCCCTTCATGACCGGGTTGCTTCCGACATTGGAGGCAACCATGGGCGCGCAGTATCCGGAGCTGGTTCAGAACCGGAAAGAGATTGCTCGCGCCATTCAGGCGGAAGAAGAGAGTTTTTCGCTCACGCTAGATCGTGGATTGGCGTTGTTCGATGACGTGGCCCAAGCGGTTGCCGCTGGAAAAGACAAAATTTTTCCGGGTACGGATGCGTTCAAGTTGTATGACACCTATGGATTTCCGCTGGATTTGACGGTGGTCATGGCGAAGGAAAAGGGAATAATGGTCGACGAGGCGCGTTTCGCGATCCTGATGGATGAACAGCGCAAGCGTGCCCGGGATGCCCGGAAGTCAGCCACGACCGATGCAGATGCGGATCTGGTGTCCGACCTGATGGCCAAGGGAATCAAGACCCAGTTCACGGGCTATACCCAGCTTTCCGGTCAGGCCAAAGTGCTGGCGATAGTGCAGAAAGGTGCCACCGGAGCCAGCGCGAGGGCTGAGGCGTTGAGCGAGGGAATGGAAGGCGCTCTGTTATTGGCCGAGACTCCGTTTTATGCCGAGAAGGGCGGTCAGTTGGGTGACCTGGGAGTCATCACCAGTCCGACGGGAGACTTTGAAGTGACCGACACGCGGCAGCCCACTGAAGGGATTGTGCTTCATATCGGGCGTGTGACACGAGGCGCTCTGGCGGCGGGATCCCATGTGACGGCCACGGTTAACGCGGAGCGGCGGGCGGCGGTGGCGCGACATCATACCGCCACGCATCTCCTGCAACATGCCCTTCGCGACATCGTTGGCAGTAGCGTCAAGCAGGCGGGCTCGATGGTGAGCCCGGATCGGTTACGGTTTGACTTCAATTATTTCCAGGCGCTGACGCCGGACGAACTCGCGTCGGTGGAGCGGCGGGTGAACGAGATGATTGTTGCCAATGATCCCGTGGGCACCAGCGAGATGGCTCTCAAGGATGTGCAAGGCTCGGGGATTATCGCGATCTTTGATGAGAAATACGGCGACACGGTGCGGGTAGTCAAGGTGGGTGAGTACAGTCGTGAACTGTGCGGTGGGACCCATGTGGCAGCCACGGGCACGATCGGGCTTTTCAGGATTTTGTCCGAGAGCTCCATAGCGTCCGGTGTTCGACGTATTGAGGCCGTGGCGGGCCTTCCGGCCTATGCGGCCATGTGTGAGGATCGTGCCATGCTCGATGGGCTCGCTAAGCGCTTCAGCATCTCGGCGGCGGAAGTACCCAGCCGGATTGAGGCGCTGAGCGAGCAGGTGAAGTTGCTGGAGAAGCAGATCAAGGAAGCTGCGACGGCCGCGGCCATGCAGAAGCTCGATAGTATTCTAGCGGTGGCTACCGAGGTGAAGGGGATGAAACTTATGGCGATGGCCGTGGGAGAGGTTTCACCCGAGGCGTTGAAGAGTCTGGCTGAGGCGGCGCTGGCAAAGGCTGGTTCGGCCGTGGTGGTGCTGGGTGCCAGCCATGCCGGCAAGGCGCAGTTCATCGTGGCCGTTAGTCCCGACCTGGTGAAACAGGGGGTCCACGCCGGAAAAATTATCAAGGAAGTGGCCAAGGTGGCTGGTGGCGGTGGTGGCGGTCAGCCCGCCTTGGCGAATGCCGGAGGCAAGGATATCAGCAAAATTGCCGAGGCGGTTGAGAAGGCCAGAGAGTTGATTTGAGATTGATGATTGTAGAGTGTTGATTGAGAAGAGGAGATGCGTCATGGGTGTCTCTGCCATTGAGATAATTTGTTTGGCATGCGGGCGGGAGAGCCTGTTGAAGCGAGAGCCCCGGTATGAGGGGTTCAAGAAGGTGGGGGAGACCCTGACCTGCGCCGCTTGCGGACATGAATATGCCACCGAGGAGGAGGTTCCCTTCAAGCAGAAGGTGGCGCCGAAAATCTTTGATGCCAGCGATGCTCCCCGGACCATTAAAGTTTTTCGGGAGAACGAAGCCGAGAACCTTTGCCGCCACTGCAAGCACTTTGTGGTGAACCCATTTCTCCAGCGCTGCGGCAAGCATGGCAAGATTGTGGAAGCCACCGACTCCTGCCGCGATTTCGAGAAGAAAGTCATTCCCAAGATTTAGAAGGTGGACCGCGACCTCCGGGCGCGGTTTAGCTTTAGCAGGTTCCATCCCAGGTGCTGACGCCGCCAGGAGGTCGGCGTCCACCTTTCGGTGGGTCTGGTGGTGGTTAGTGCTTCACGGCCACTTTTGTGCCCGCCGGTTGGCCAATGGCTACCAGAAGCTCCTTGAACCAGGGCGTGGCGATATCGAACGGCTTTCCACCCTTGATGCGCGGGAATTCGATGGCGCGCAGTTCGTTGTTTTTATCCTCATCTTCGCCGATCACGCCGCCGATGTCGGCTAATGCGCATTCGACGCCTTTCTTGGCGCAGGCTTGAATCAGAGCCTTGTCCTTGGCGTTTGGTGCGGCCGCACGGCTGTAGTAGCCGCTCTTCTGCACCATGGTCTTTTCGGCGCCAAGCATTTCGCCGAACTGCTTGGCAAACCAGTTGCCCACGTTCACCTTGTCCAACCGGGCATGGCCGAATGCGTCGCGTGGCACTTCCTCGCCCTTGGCTTCCAACTCGGCGATGATGGACTCAAGGCAGGCGCCTTCGGACACGAAGATATTGACGCAGTCATTTTTGTCCATCACCTTGCGCAATCTTGCGGCTTCGGCCTTGGCGTCGAAGGCCATCTCGGGGACATAGACGGCGTGAACTTCCTCGCGGTCACGTGTCAATCCGAACTCGGGCAGATAGTGAAGGCCATCCATGAGTTTGCGGTAAGCCACGGCAGTCGCGGCGGTAAGCCAGCCACAGTTGCGCCCCATGACTTCGTGTACGATCAGCATGCGTGGGTTGGCGGTGTTTTCCTTGACGACATTGGCGAAGAACCGGGCGCCTTCCTCGGCTGCCGTCCACGCACCCAGACTCTGGCGAACCGGAATCACATCATTGTCGATGGTTTTGGGCAGTCCGACCACGGTCAGGCCGTAATTGTTACGGGCAAGGAAGGCGGCCAGATCGGCAGCCGCCGTATTGGTGTCGTCACCGCCGATGGTGTGCAGCACGTCTACGCCATCCTTCACGAGTTGATCCGCGGCCACCTGCTGGGGATCCTGGCCTTCCTTGACCAATCCGCGCTTGATGCAGTCCTTGACGTTGGTCAGCTTCACGCGACTGTTGCCGAGCGGGCTACCGCCATGCTCTGTTAGAAAGAGAGCATTCTTGCGAACCGCCGGGGTAATTTTCAGACTTTGTCCTTTCAGGAGGCCCATGTACCCGTTGACATAGCCGATGATTTCAACTTGGGGTGCGACCCGGGTGTACTCATCGATCAGGTAGCCGATTGCGGAACTCAAACATGGCGCGAGGCCGCCTGCCGTTAAAATGCCCACTTTTTTCACTTGTTTGCTCATATGATCTCCTTGTTTGGTGAATGTTACTTCTTGGCGACTTTTACGCCTTTGAGACGGCCGATGACCGGCAATTTTCCGACGAGGGGACGGGCGTAATCCAAGAATGCCTGGGTCACGTCATTACCGCTCTTTGAGATGAAATTGTCCGGCACGTGGCGGGTTTCCTTTGAGACGTTAGCCAGGGGGACTCGCTCGAACGTGACGGCGTACTTCATGCCTGGCTTGCGACGGATGGCGATGGAGCCGCTGGGTTCCTTGCCTTTGAGCGCTTCCTTCACAGCCAGCATGCCGACAGTGCGGGCTTCCTTGGCATCGACCTCGCTGACGAGGCCGGCAAACGACCGCTGTAGGTATCCAAAGGTGTCTGCGCGGACACGGGTGATGGTCGTGTGTTTCTTGATTTCCGTGGCCAGCAGGTCGCCCAGGGCACCGGTGCCGCTGAGTTGCACATTGCCGTGTGAATCCACTTCCTTCGAGAATTTCGCCGCGATGGCGATGCCGTTCTCATCGGAAATGCCTTCAGAAACCGCGACCACGCAACGGCCAAGCTTCTTATAGACGGCTTCCACATCGGCGCAGAACTTGTCCATTGAGAAGGGGCGTTCCGGAAGATAAATCAGGTTCGGGCCGTCATCCGGATAGACACGGGCCAGGGCGGCTGCAGCGGTCAGGAAACCCGCGTGACGACCCATGATGACATTGATCTTTACGCCGGGCAGGGCGCGGCAATCGAGGTTGTCGCCCATGATGGCGCAGGCGACAAACTTGGCCGCGCTACCGAAGCCGGGAGTGTGATCGTTTTCCTTCAGGTCGTTGTCGATCGTCTTGGGAATGTGGTAGCAGCGCAGGTCATAGCCGAACTTCCGGGCCTGCTCGTTGATGATGTGGGTGGACTCGGCGGAGTCATTGCCGCCGATATAAAAGTAATAGCGGATGTTGTACTTCTTCAGGATCTCGAAAACCTTGGCGCATTCTTCATCCGTTGGCTTTTTGCGGGCGGAGCCCAGGGCGGAGGCGGGGGTGTTGGCGATACGTTCCAGTTCGGCGAGGCTTTCCTTGCGCAGGTCGATGAAGTTCTCATCCAGAATACCCTTCATGCCATGCAGGGCACCGTAGATGGCACCGATTTCCTTATACTGCTTTGCCTGAAGGATTGCGCCGACAAGGCTCTGGTTGATCACCACCGTGGGCCCCCCGCTCTGGCTTATCAACATATTTCCCTTAGTCATTGTCGGATCTCCTTCATTTTGACGATTAAATCAGGCTGAAAAACGGGCGTAATGTGGCACAGGGAGGGGACGGGGATCAATGAGAAAAGATCATTCCTTAGTTCATCAAAAGTGCTACGATCTGCCCCCGTGAAACAGATTTACTACATGGCGTTGGTGTTGGGTGTGATCCTGTTGGGAGCGGGATGTGCCACGGTCCGTCCGCCGCCGGGAAGCGCTCGGGTGGACCGTCGCATGCTGGTTACCGGCTACTGTCCCTGCCGGGAATGCTGCGACTGGCACCGCAACTGGCTGCTGAGGCCCGTGTATTCCTCCGGCCCTCTCAAGGGACAGCGCAAGGAGATCGGGGTGACGGCAAGCGGAACTCATGCCAAACATGGAACCATAGCCGCCGATATCCAGCGCTATCCCTTCGGTACAGTCATGAAAATTGAAGGATATGGGGCTGGACGGGTCGAGGATCAAGGCGGAGCGATCAAGGGCGATCACATTGACCTGTATTTTGATTCCCATCGTGAAGCGCTGGCGTGGGGAAAGCGTTATGTTCAGGTGCAGATTTGGATCCGGTAAACTGAAAGGACGGAGCTATGGCAAAGTCGGATACTCTGGAGTGGTTGCGCGGTGAAATCCAGTCCTGGCTGACGGATGGCCTTATCTCCCGTGATCAAGCGGAGAGTCTTCAGGCACGCTATCCGGTCGACAGGAACGGACGATCCTGGGGCATGATTATTTTTTCCTGTCTGGGCGCGGTCATCATCGGGCTCGGAGTGATCCTGTTGCTGGCTTATAATTGGCATGCGATTCCGAAATTCGCCAAGCTGGGGATTATTTTGGGAGCCGTCGCCGTCACTCATTTGACGGGACTCTGGCTG
>Ga0194062_1000795_pt1 | contig 13200 bp, 11 predicted proteins | sample SepL2225m_MetaG_FD_155481 | JGI IMG/M metagenome (GOLD analysis project Ga0194062, IMG submission 155481) | Anoxic zone freshwater microbial communities from boreal shield lake in IISD Experimental Lakes Area, Ontario, Canada - Sep2016-L224-25m | ecosystem: Environmental > Aquatic > Freshwater >... | reverse complement strand
ATGGTACACACCTGCATCGCGACCGGACCGTCGACATCGACGTCAGGTGCGGGAATGTGCTCGATGATGGCCTCGAGGAGCGGGATCATATCCATGCCGCCGTCATCCGGGTCGAGGCGAGCGTAGCCGTTGACCGCGCTCGTGTAGACGACAGGGAAGTCGAGCTGCGCGTCGTTGGCACCGAGGTCGAGCATGAGCTCGAAGACCTCGTCGATGACCTCGTGCGGGCGTGCTCCCGGCCGGTCGATCTTGTTGACCACGACCATGGGCTTGAGGCCATGCTCCAGCGCATGCTTGAGAACGAAGCGCGTCTGCGGCATCGCCCCTTCGAATGCGTCGACGATCAGCAGGCAGCCGTCGGCCATCTTCAGGACTCGCTCGACCTCACCGCCGAAGTCGGCGTGGCCCGGCGTGTCGATCACGTTGATCTTCGTGTCGTTGTATCGGATCGAGATGTTCTTCGCGAGGATGGTGATCCCGCGCTCCCGCTCCTGGTCGTTGGAGTCCAAGACGCGCTCTGCGACCTGCTGATTCTCGCGGAATACGTGGGTGGTTTGCAGCAGCCTGTCCACGAGCGTGGTCTTGCCGTGGTCGACGTGGGCGATGATTGCGATGTTGCGGACGTCATTCTGACGCATGATGTGACTCCGAGCTTTCGAGGTGAGTTGCCTGTTGCCCGGCCTGAATCTGGCCCGAGCGCAAGGGGGTAGCATAGCACGATTCGGTGCATACCCCGATTCGCCCCAGTTGCCTCTCGCTAATCTGTCCTAATCCCGCGTAATATGGGAAGGTGGCATGCAGGGGCCGGCACTATGAAGGGCGTCGGATGGCAGCCGAGTTCGACACGCAATCCAACTACACGGGCGAGGATGAACCGATTCCTCAGCCTGCCCCACCACGAAACCGCGACGGCGGCATATGGGGTGGACTCGCACTTCTCGTTCTCGGCGTCGTGATCGTTGCCGTGCTGGTCACCCAACTCACTGCCAAGGTCCCCAACACCGTTGGGATGAGCCGAGCCGACGCAGAGATCAAGCTCAAGAAGGCCGGATTCGTGATCGGCGAAGTCAGCGAGGTTCCAGCAATCTCGCAGAAGATCGGGGCCGTTCAGGAACAGGCGCCCGTTGCCGGCACGACGGTGCGCAAGGGAGCGAGCGTCGATCTTATGGTCGCCCTCGGGGCCGAGCTCGCGAAGGTGCCCGACGTGCGGGGGCACGATTCGGCCAACGCCAGCGTCGAGATCATGCAGGCCGGATTCGAGATCTCCAGTGCCGAGGAGTACAACGACACGGTGCCCCAGGGCGCCGCAATCAGCCAGTCGCCGGCTGCGGGTTCTCTTGCCGCGCCGGGATCCACCGTGACCGTCTACTACTCGATCGGGGCCCAGTCGGCGGCCGCGGTGTCGGTGAGTCACAACGACACCAGCGGCGTCGCTGCGTACGCCGGCGATGGTACGACGGGTCGGGCGACGAGCACGCAAGCCATCAACGCGCGCTTGAGCTATCCGGGCGTGACCGCGTGGTCCTCGGGGGGCGACATCTACGCCAGACTCACACCGGGCGGCTCGGTTCGGCAACTGACGAGCAACGGCGACTACGACAGCGACCCCATCGTCTCGCCCGGGGAGAACTACGTGGTATTCACGCGGGCGCCGGGTTCAGGCGACGATGCGACCGGAATTGGCGCTGTCTCCCTCACGACGTTTGAGATCCACATGCTCTCCGTGCTCGGGATCACGGGTGATTCGGAAATGCACCTGACCTGTGGCAAGCCGGTCTTTGCTCCGAGCGAAGGCTCGACGACTCCGAATACTGACTGGATCGTATTCCCCCAGTTCTTCACGCAAAGCCACGGCGAGGACGCAGCGCCCGGCGCCCGGCTCATCGTGTGCAACGTGCTCGAGGACAGCTCCTGGGTCTCGTGGAACAACGGATTGCGGTCGGCCGCCACGGTCTCGGTTGGGGTGTCGGACCGGGCCGGTTGCGTCCGCGTGGTTAACAAGCGAGGGTCCAAGACACTGTACTCGCGCAACTTCAACCCCTCGACGGGGCTCTACCTTCCCTAGCGATCGCGACGTACGATGTCCGCGATCACAGGTCGATGATCCGAGGCGCTCGATCGCACACTGCGCACTTCTTCGAGCTGCCAGTGCTCGCTCAACCCGATATGGTCCAGCGCTCGTCTCGGCCAGAACGCCGGGTAGCTCGGGGGCGTCTCGGCGAATGTGAACGATGAGGTGAGCGGGGCCAGCTCCTCGGCACCGCAGTTCATGTCGCCGGACAACACCAGCGCAACGTCGCGCGGCAGTTGCTCGGCAAATGCCTCTATCTGCAGGGCGCGCGTGCGCCGCCCCAGCGAGAGATGCGCCGAGCCGAAGACCACTTCCTCGCCCCTCATGTCGACGCGCACGAGCAAACAGCCACGGCGCTCGCCTTTGCCCGGGAGCGTGAGGTTGCTCGCCTCGAGGACGCGCCCCTTCGTGAGCACGAGATTGCCTTGTTGGTAGAAGGCGAAGCCGGTGTTTCGCTCGAACGCCGACTCGAGAGCCAGGCGCCTGGCGAGGTCGGCAGGCTGATCGAAGAACCTTCCGAGACGCCAGACCTCGTTGACCCCGACGATGTCGGCATCCGCCTCGCGAATCACGCGAGCGATGCGGGCGTTGCTGACCCACCCGTCCTCGCCCTGACCGTGGCGGATGTTATAGGTCATCACCCGCATGGGATCAGCCGTCGCCCTCCCGGCGCACGAGCTCGAGCACGCAGCGCGACGAACCCTCTATCCCGAGGCGGTCGAGAAACGTGAGCTCGAGACCCGCGCTCTCGAAGGTGCCCTCGTCGACTGCCGCCGCGATCGCGCAGAGCCGGTCGATCTGCTCGGGAGAGCGGTTCTCGTCGACCCACGCGTCCTTGAGCGGACACGACTCCATACGCAGCACGATCTTGTTGTCCGAGAGCTCCTCGACGCCGGGCGTGAAAAGGGCTCCTGCGCACGGCGAGCCCTCGCAGAACATCCGGCCGACCTCTTCCAGATCACCTCGACGCACGGCCGGGCGGTACTTCTTGCCGACCTCGTGGCCGCGCGCCCGAATAGCCCGCTTGAGTATGTCCATGGCGCGCTCGTCGCCGATCTCCCATGCCAGCTCATCGTAGATCGCCCCATAGATGTGGGCGCGGTTCTCGAATGCGGCGCGCGTTTGCGCACGTGAGGCCGCAAGCTCGTTCTCGAGTTCGGCGATACGGGTTGCGTCGTCCATCTCGTGCCTCCTGGCGGATACGGGAGAAGCGGGGCGTAGGGACATGGTACCCGCAAACGTCGGACCGCCTGATTGCGGAGCTGCCGCCGAGACCGTCGCCTAGAGGCCGTCGCGCTGCAGCGGGCAGGTCATGCAGTGACAGCCACCGCGGCCTTTGCCCAGCTCCGCTCCCTCGATCTCGATGACTTCGACGCCCGCGGCGCGCAACGCCGCGTTGGTGCGCGTGTTCTTCGCATACGCGACAACCACGCCCGGCTCGATGGCGACGACGTTGTTCGCGTCGTCCCACTGCTCGCGTGACGCCTGGAACGAGTCGCCGCCGGTCGAGATGACGCGGAGCTCCTTGACGCCGAGAGCATCGCGGACGGCGTCGACGAGACTGGTCTCCTCGGTGACGTCAAAGACCTCGCCGGTGTTGCCGGGGCGCACACTGTAGACGGTCATCGCATCGACGACGGGCGGGTAGACCGTCACCGCGTCGCGGTCCACGAAGCCGAACACCGTGTCGACGTGCATGTACGAGCGGTCCTGTTGCATACGACACGCGATGACGCGCTCGGCCGCCCCTGCGGAGAAGAGCGTGCTCGCCACGTGCTCGACCATGCGGCCGGTCGAACGCTCGCCCAGGCCGACGAGCACCGTCTTGTTGCCGATGGGCATCAGGTCGCCGCCCTCGAGACTGGCACCCTGGCCTATGTCTTCGAGCGTGAAGCGCTCGGCGTCGCCGGCCGGCGGATACCAGAACGAGAAGTCGTCGGCTGCAAACATCGGGTGGTACCGATAGATGGCCGAGACGTTGGCGACCTCGAGCCGACGCGCGTGCCAGAACAACGGCGGCAATACGACACCGCCGAAGAGCCAAGCGCTCGAGTCGCGCATGAAGACGCTGTTGGGTAGTGGTGGCAGGACGAAGGAGTCGGGTTCGGAGAGAACGGCGCCGAGTGAGTGACGATTGAGGCTCTCGAGGTCCAGGCCGTCGAGCTCCGAGATGAGAAGACCGCCGACGAGGATGTCGGAGAGCTGGGTGCACTCGAGGGCAAAGAGCCATTCGCGCAGCTCGTTGACGAGCGACAGCCCCACCGTATACGAGGAGACTGCCCGGTCGATGATGTGGTGACGCGCTTCATCGGACACTGAAAGCGTCTCGGCGAGGAGATCTTGCAGGTAGAACACCTCGACGCCGCGGTCTCTCAGCACGTCCGTGAACGCATCGTGTTCGCGACGTGCGCGCTCGACCCACACCACATCATCGAACAGAAAGTCAGCGCGGTTCGACGGCGTCAGGCGCTCGAGGCAACGGCCCGGCCGGTGGACGAGCACTTTGCGAAGCCGGCCGACTTCAGAATGGACGCCGAACTCAGGCATGTTCTCCCCTTGCGTTCGCCACTGCACCAGCACCGCAGTATCGTATCGTTCCGGGCACGCAACGTATACGCCGCAGACGACCGTGCACCGACGCGGCCCGTCGACAGCGGGCGCGAATGCACGGACGGGAGCACCGATGATCGAGACCGGGCCGAATGCGACACCAGCAACAGACGGACTGTCGAGCTACGAGGCCAACCACGCCGAAGCGGCCTACACGGCATTCGTAGCGAAGTACCCCGCGTACACGCGCAGCGCGCACCTGAGCGACCTGCGCTCTCGGGACTACGCGCGGCTCGACCGGCTCGGCCACGTGTATCTCGACTACACGGGCGGTGGGCTATACGCCGAGTCGCAGATTCGAAAGCACCTCGAGCTGCTCGATGACAGCGTGCTGGGCAACCCGCACTCGCACAACCCGACATCGCTCGCGAGCACGCAGCTCGTCGAGGAAGCCCGCGACGCGGTCCTCACGTTCTTCAACGCCAGTCCTGACGAGTACGACGTCGTGTTCACCCCTAATGCGAGCGGAGCACTGAAGCTGGTAGGCGAGTCCTACCCCTTCGGCGAAGGTGACCGCTACCTGCTCACCTATGACAACCACAACTCAGTCAACGGGATCCGCGAGTTCGCGCGCGCCCGGGGCACACACGTCACGTACCTGCCGGTGGGAGCGCCCGAACTGCGTCTCGACTGCGAAATGGTCGAGACCGAGCTTTCAGCGGCCAAGACGGGACACAACAACCTGTTCGCCTTCCCAGCGCAGTCGAACTTCAGCGGCGTGCAACACCCGCTCGAGTGGGTCGAGCTCGCGCACAATAGCGGCTGGGACGTGCTGCTCGACTGCGCCGCCTTCGCGCCGACGAACCGGCTCGACCTCTCCGTCATCAAGCCCGACTACGTGCCTCTGTCCTTCTACAAGATGTTCGGTTACCCAACCGGGATTGGCGCGCTCATCGCACGCAAGGAAGCGCTCGCCAAACTCCGCCGGCCCTGGTTCGCAGGCGGCACGATAACGCTCGCCTCCGTCCAGGGCGAAGGCTGGTACCACCTTGCGCCGGGCCACACCGGCTTTGAAGACGGGACCGTCGACTACCTTGGCCTTCCCGCCGTGCGCATTGGGCTCGAGCATGTCGCCGAGGCCGACATCGATGCGATCCACGAGCGGGTGGTGGCTCTGACCGCGTGGCTTCTTGCCGAGCTGGTCTCGCTGCGCCATACGTCGGGCGCGCCGATGGTGCAGGTCTTCGGCCCCACGGACATGGAGTGCCGGGGAGCGACTGTGGCGTTTTACCTGCTCGATCCGCAAGGGAGCGTGCTCGACGTTCACTTGCTCGAAAGCCTCGCAGGCCGCGAGCTCATCTCGCTCAGGACCGGGTGCTTCTGCAACCCGGGCGACGGCGAGGTCGCCCACCACATCGAGCGCGACGAGATGGCCGAATGCTTCGTCGGCAAGGCACGCCCCGTCACGTTCTCCGAATGCCACGAGATCATTCGCGACGCGACGGGCAAGATGCCCAACACCATGCGGGTTTCGCTGGGCCTGGCATCCAACTTCGCCGACGTCTACCGCTTCATGGCCTTCGCCGCGAGCTTCCGCGACCTGCCCGCAGCCAAGGTCGGCACACCCTAGCGTGCCAGTACCGCGGTGAACGGTGTCCGCGCGCTCCGCTTTACCGAGTCGGAGCGCGCGGATCGCTCGACCTACTTGATGCCGGCAGCCAGTGCCACGAACGCCTCCTTGGTGAGGTCGCCTTCGATGGTGACCAGCACGCCGCTGTGGGCGAAGACGAGCCGCGACCCAAGCTCGTCACGGACGAACGATGCCGCGGTGCTCCCGACCCGCACCGTCTCGACGGTCTCTCCCTCCTCAGCGAATGCGGCGAATCCCTCGTCCGGTCCCGACCGCGCGATCTGGGTGACCATCACAGTCCGCATTCCGTCGGAGAACGTCGTGATGCACGCCCCCTCCCCGGCCGCGTCCCCCGTGAGCACACGCGGATCGACGTACCCACGCTCACCTTCCGAGAACCCAGCTGGCACTGACGTCGACAACGGCACAAAGCCGACGATCTCAGCGACATCAACACCATCCTCGATGCGTCGGTAGCCCAAGTCCTCCTCGGTGACCGTCCGCCCCTTACCAGGCACGAACAGGTCGAACGCCGAGCCCGACATGGAGCCGCCCTCCTCCAACGAGTTCACGGCCACGCTGTGAACAATGCGTCCTGCAGACACCACCTGTTCTTCGACGGGAAGCCCTGTGCTCCGGTCGACCCAGACGTAGCGCCCCGGGGAAAGCTCGAGCTTGTCGGCGTCGTGACCATTGCGCTTCGAGCGGCCGACCACGCGCAGAGGCCGGGACTCGGCGACCGCTTCCACCGACTGGCCGATGAGCGTGTCGAATCCGACTCCAAGTGAAGGACGCACGCCCCGGATCAGGTGGACGACCGTCGACCCGTCAGCGTCGACACGACTCGTGGACACGAGCGACCCCCGACGAACCGTGGCGGACACGACCTGCCGACCTTCGGCGTCTCGCTCGCGTGACACGATGCGGTACTCATCGGGGCTGCGCACGATCAGCTCTTGCAGCGTCGTCACGGTCTGCCCATCGGAACCCGTCTCGGTCTCGGTGATCTCGGCCTTCCACGGCCCCTTCGCCGAGAATGCACGCACGCACCGTGCCCGTATCTGCTCTGCATGCGCCACCTGCTGCGACTCCACGATCGCCGGACCTGCCGCGACCAGCACCGCGACCATACCAAGCATCAGGCACAGCATCGCCAGTCGGATGCGGTTCTTCTTCATGTCGTTCAACCCCTTCATTCGATCGAGTAGATTCGTGCAAACGTGTCGGCCTTGGCGATCCAGTAGCGCGCTCCCTCGTAGCGATAGGCCTCACTATCGAGGCGCGCCAGCCGGCGGGCCGCGTCCACGGCGATCCAACTCTGGATGCCGTCGGCGCGTGCCCGCACCACCCCGATTGCCGAACGCAGATGCCGCGCTTGTGCGCGCCGGTTCCCGAGCCTCTCGGCACACAACGAACGGCTGTACTCGGCATAGGCCACGCCGGGCGCGTTCCGGTCACGAAACCGCGCTCCGAACCGGAACCACAACCGGTCGGCGGACGTCACCCGGCCCGCATCCCACTCGGCGTCGGCAAGGATTCGCAACGCCTCGCTCGCCCATCGGGAGTCCGGATGGGCCACCACAAACAAGCGGGCCGACGATACCGTCGCCGGATCCTCGTGAGGGATCTGGGCGTGCGAGACCAGCGCGAAGAATGCGCGCTCAGCCGAGCGAGCGTCTGCGAGTTGGAGCCCGACCACCGCGCTACCCACCAAGCCGGCAATAGCTCCGGATGCGACGAGGAGACCGGCCGCCAACCGCCAGCGAGACGAGAAGACCGCCCATCCGCAAAGCGCGCACAGCGCCATGCCCGAAAGCCCGGAAAGCACGATCGTCGCGACAAGCCTGCCGCTCTCCCCCGATGCTTCCGTCGCGAAGAGCGCGACAAGCCTCTCCGAGAGCGTTGTCGGAGCGAGGAGCGTCCATGCGACAACCCGAAACGCCAATGAGCCGGTCACTCCCTGGCTCAGCGCCAGATGGCGCGGGAGCATGAGGCGGCTTGCGGCGACGCATGCTTGCGTCCACGCGGTTCCGAGCAGAACGGAGATCCAGACCCCGCGTGTCGACTGCGGCATCCCCACGGCTCAGTACACCACGCCTTGGCTGCCCCAGTTCTTGTAGTACAGGCATTTCCAGAACGTGCTTGCTGACGTCGACCGGTAGCCGTAGTGGCTCGAGTCATAGTGCGGGTCCCAGTAGTAGACGGTCTGAGCACTCGACGTGTTGTTGTAGCCGCGAAGAACGACGTAATGCCCACCGCGCTGAGACCCGGAGTACGTCGGCAGCCCCGGCGAGGTCTTGCCTTCGGAGTTGGTGTACGGATACGGGTTGACGCAGGGAATTCCCAGATAGCCGTTGTCGGCACAGTACTGAGCGATGCTCGCCATGAGCCCGGCCGAGGTGACATCCGTGCGCTTGACGTGCACGTACGTGAACCCGCTCACATAGCTGTTGAGCACGCCCGGGATGTGCTCGATCGCAACGGCGCTTCCGTCGGCCTTGCCGACTCCGTACTTAGCCGCGAGAGTCGACTGAGAGACGTTCTTCCCGAGCTTGTGCAGGACGGCGTGCGTGCTCGCCACCCCACACCAGTTGTTGTATGCCTGCTGTCCACAACTGGTTGTACACGGCACGGTCACGTACTTCGACCCCGTCGTCCACGCGGCGGCCGGAAGCACCGACCCTGCGATGATCGCCGCTGCGAGCCAGCCCGTGTTCAGGTACTTCGCGAGCTTCATTCCTCCCCCTCTCGTGGTTGGCCGGCGAACCGCCGGGCGCGCCAGACGGCGCGACTGCTCGGGTGGCCGGCCCCTCCCTGACGGCCTCCCGAGATCAGGTAACCGCGAGCCTCTTCCCGGCGTCTTGCCCGGGCCTTACCTCTTCACGAAGGTCACCGGCGACCGCCCCACGGTCCAGCCGCAACGACGGAAGGCCCCACACGATTGCTCGTGCGGGGCCTTCCGGGTGTCTGACCGTTGTTGGCCGGTCGCGCTGGATCAGGCGGGCTGCCAGTAGCAGCGTTTTGGCGAGACTATCTCACCGGACTTCTTGAGCTCGTCCATCGCCTTGTCCACGATCTTGCGATCCAGCCCGGTCATTTCGGCGACCTTGCCGGCGTTCAGCGGCTCGCCGGCCGCCTTCATCGCTTCGACGACCTGCTGTTTGGCTTCCATTTGACCTCCCTGTCGACTCATTCGTCTATGATTGGTCCATACCCGCATGCACGGGAGCATCACGCTTGCCAACGAGACACTGAGCGAATTCAGGCGTCGAAAGAGGTACCGCGGGACTTCCGTCGAAGAAACCTGTGTGCGGGCATGTAACACGCCCGTATGCACACGCCGTCGTACAATGGCGGCAACGAACTGGACATCCCGACCGGCGCTCTTGGGGGCTTCAGATGATTCTCACCCAGATCAACGTATGGCTCGACGTGGTGTTCGTGGCGCTCTACGCCTTCATGCTCGCGTTTCTCGTGTTCCACTTCGTGCTGTTCGTCACCACCGGCAGATTCCGCAAGTCGTTCATCGAGGGCCACTGGGCCGAGCATGATTCCCGTCCGCCGGCACTGCCCAAGGTTCTGCACTTTGTGCACATGACCTCGATGATCGTCCTCGGATTCACGGGCATGTTCTTGCGGTTCCCGTTCATCTTCGGAGCCCGCACCGGCATGCGAAACACGCACTACGTCTTCATGATCATCGTGATCGTGGTGCTCGTCTGGCGCATCCTGTACGCGTTCTTCTCAAAGACCAACGCCGACTGGCGCGAGTTCGCGATCGGCAAGAAGGACCTGCAGTCGATGCTCGGCGTCTTGGCGTACTACGGCTACTTCAGCAACAACAAGCCGCACGTCGCCAAGTACAACGTGCTCCAGAAGCTGTCTTACAACATGTTCCTCTACATGATGATAGCCCAGTCGTTCACGGGCCTCGCGCTGCTCAAGTGGACGATTCCGCTGACCGGCCTGACCATCTCCCAGGCCATGATCGGCTGGTGGCTCGGACCGCTGATCGGTGGTGCCTCCACCGCACTGTGGGCCGTGCGTACCGTCCACTACATCCTCAACTGGCTCTTCATCATCATGACGACGATTCACCTCTACTTGGCTGCCTCGGCCGACGTCCCCTGCGCACTGGACTTCTTCGGTCTCGAGGAGCTCCAGGTCGTCGAAGGCGGTCACGGCCACGGGCATGACACACCGGCCCACGAGCCCACGACAGCGTAAGCGCCTACATCACGATCAAGGCGACTACCGAAGAGCCCCGCAGCTGCGGGGCTCTTCGCGTTTCGGCCTCCGGGCGCGCTCGGACTCCCCCGGCACATGCGCCGGGGAACGCTATCGGCCAACCCTGCGCGGCCACTGTCCGAGGAATACCGCACGCGTCACTGCAAGACGGTCGAGCGCAAAGGCGAGCACCGTGGAAGCCGCAAGGACGATCACCCACGACGAAACCGCGCCGGTCCACCCCCGGCCCACGATCAGGAACGGGAAGATGACCATCTGCCACCCGTAGACGCCCAGGGTCCGCCTGCCCAGAGGCGCCAGCAGGCGCGACACAGCAGCGGGCAGGTAACGGAGCGCACCGCAAGCCGCGACGGCACCCGCGATACCTGTCGCGAACTGCAGGGCCAAGACATGGCTGTTCAGAATGCTCAAACCGACAAACGCGCCGCCGCACGCGACGGCGACCGGCACGTCGAACCGCCTAAGCGACCCCCGGTGCTCTGCGGCCAGATAGCCCACGACGAGGTAGGGGTAGAGCCACACCAACCTGTTGACGCCGTTGGCGCCTCCCGGGACGAATACCGCGACCGAGGCCACGGCAAGCGCCAGCGCTGCCGTCCACCAGTCCGAACGGCTGAGAGCTCGCCCCGCTGCGAACACCGCGAACATCCAGAACAGCGCCCACAGGAACCACATCTGCATCCCGTACATGGGGTTGAGGAGCGCATGCCACAGGCGGCTCAGATAGCCTGACGGCGGCACGTGGCGCAGGGGCATCTCGACGGCGATCCACGCTAGGTAGGGCACGAGCAGTCCAAGCGCCTTGCCCCGCATGAAGCGAAGCGGACTGGTGCCTTCTCGGCCAGCGAGTACCCATCCGCTGAGAAGCGCGAAGAGCGGCATGTTGAACGACACTATGATGCGCAGGAGCTCGGGGCTCAGCCCGATGAACTCGCGGCGAAGGCGCAGCACGTGGCTCAGGATCACAAGCGCCATGGCGAAGTACTTGAGCGCATCGATGACGTCATTGCGCCCACCTCCCGAGAGGCGCCTCGAGTCTGCGGGAGGTTGCTTGTCGTCGAGGACGGTCTGGTCAGTGGAGTCCATTGGGCAAGGTTATCGGATTGCGTCCCCACTCGCCCGCGCGCGCCCGAGCTCGCAGCCGCATCTGCCGCTTGTGCGATTCCGGCAACGGGGAAACACTAGAGGTGACGTCGACTATTCATGAAAGGACGCTGCATGACCGAGCAGGGCGCACCTTTCCGACTGCACGTCCCCATCGACCGGGGCCGGGGCCCGATCTACGTGCTGCTCCACGGCATCAACAGCACAGGTCACGACTGGGACACCGTGGTGACCGCGATGGGCTTCGACCACCGGTGCATCGCCTTGGACGAGCTGGGTTACGGCGACTCACCCCATCCGCTCGATATCGACTACACCGTCGATGACCACGCCGACGCCATCGACTACACGCTCACTGATCTCGGCATCGACGAGCCCTTCACCCTCGTGGGCTACTCCATGGGCGGTCCGATGGCCGCACGCTTCGCCGCGAAGTACCCGGACCGGGTCAAACGCCTGATCCTCATCAGCGCGCCGTTCTTCCTGAGCACCGACCAGATAGGCGACGAGGCCTACGCCAAGGCGGTCTTCCAGACCGAGGGCTCACAGAAGGTCCTCGACTTGGTCAGGAGCGTGGGATTCGCCACCTCCGGTGTGTTCAAGAAGCTGTCGGCCGACGACAAGCACGTCATCCAGGACTTCATCAACGCGCGGAACCTCAAGACCGACTGGACCATCCTGCAGAAGAACATGGCCAACGGCATCCAGCACACCAACATGGCCGAGAACCTCTCGCTCGTGCGCTGCCCGATTACGTTCATGGTCGGCGAGCATGATGCCTTCATCGTTCTGTCGCAGATCGAGACCCTCGCCAAGAAGTTCGCGCCCAACATGGAGATCCGGTTTCTGGCCGACCTCAAGGCCGACCATATGCTGCTCCAGAACATCCCGACGCTCATGGCTTCAGAGATCGTGAGGAACGAGGATCGCCGACTGTCCGTGGCGTTCGACCGCGGCGAAGGTGATCTCTACCTGCTTCTCCATGGAGTGGAGAACGACGGCTCGTTCTGGAACAAGACCGCGCTGGCCTTGGCGTCTCGCAACCACGTTGTCACGCTCGACCTGCTCGGCTTTGGACGCTCACCCAGGCCCGCCGACATCCCCTACTCCGTCGAGGATCACCTCGCATCCATCGAGCTGACGCTGGCGTCGCTGCTGCGCGACGACCCCATGCCGCTGACGATTGTGGGGCACTCGCTGGGCGGCATCATCGCCGCGGCCTTCGCTCGCAAGCATCCGGAGCGCGTCAAGCGGCTGGTCCTGTTCTCGGTTCCGATCAACGAGCGCGACGTCGAAGCAGGCGCGGGCACCCTGAACCAAGCGCGCGCGGCCTTCGTCGACAACTTCGGCTCACTGCGAGAGCGTGGAATCGCCCTGTCGCGCAAGTCGGCCGTCCGCAGCGTCATCGGCCGCGACCGCATGTCACGCTACCTGCCTACCCTGCGCAGTCTCGAACACACCGTCGAGGTCGAGCAGGTGGGTGCCGACCTGCTCGCGGTCCCGAACATCCCCGTCACCGTGGTCTTCGGGACGAAGGACCCCTTCGTCGTGCCCGAGTACATCCGACACCTGGGCGGACTGCGCGAGAATATTGAGG
>Ga0194062_1000793_pt1 | contig 13210 bp, 9 predicted proteins | sample SepL2225m_MetaG_FD_155481 | JGI IMG/M metagenome (GOLD analysis project Ga0194062, IMG submission 155481) | Anoxic zone freshwater microbial communities from boreal shield lake in IISD Experimental Lakes Area, Ontario, Canada - Sep2016-L224-25m | ecosystem: Environmental > Aquatic > Freshwater >... | reverse complement strand
CGTCGGGATGGGTGACGACGACTGGGACAAGCCCCAGATCGGCGTGGCCTCCTCGTGGAACGAGGTAACTCCGTGCAACATGCCACTGGCCCGCCTGGCCCAAGAGGCCAAGCAGGGCGTGCGCGAGGCCGGCGGATTCCCCCTCGAGTTCGTCACCATCGCCGTGTCCGATGGGATCTCGATGGGCCACGAGGGTATGCGGGCCTCGTTGGTCAGCCGCGAGGTCATCGCGGACTCGGTCGAGACCGTCATGCACGCCGAGCGTTTCGACGGCATGGTTACCCTGGCCGGCTGCGACAAGTCCCTGCCCGGCATGCTCATGGCCGCCGCTCGGCTCAACCTCCCGAGTGTCTTCGTCTATGGCGGCTCGATTCTTCCCGGACGCGTCCGTGACCGTGCCATCGACATCACCTCGGTGTTCGAGGCAGTAGGTGCCAACGCCGTCAATGCCCTCTCCGACGAGGAGCTCTCGCTCATCGAGCACAACGCCTGTCCGACCGAGGGTTCGTGTGCCGGCATGTTCACCGCCAACACCATGGCCTCGGTGGCCGAGGCGCTGGGGATGTCTCTGCCCGGTAGTTCGTCAGCCCCGGCCGTCGACCGCCGCCGCGACGATGACGCCCAGGCCGCTGGCCGGGCCGTGGTGGAGCTCTTGCGTGCTGGCATCCGACCACGGGACATCTTGACCAAGGAGGCGTTCGAGAACGCCATATCGGTGGTCATGGCCCTTGGCGGCTCTACCAACGCCGTCCTCCACCTGCTGGCTATCGCCAACGAAGCCCGGGTGGATCTGACCCTGGACGACTTCAACAAGGTGGCCGCCCGAGTGCCTCATCTGGCCGACACCAAGCCAGCTGGCAAGTACCACATGTCCGACATCGACCGGATCGGGGGGGTGCCGGTAGTTCTGGCCCAGCTCCTCGAGGCCGGGCTACTGCACGGGGACTGCATGACCGTCACCGGCCGTACCATGGCGGAAAACCTGGCCGCCATCAACCCGCCCGCCCCCGATGGCGACGTGGTCCACCACCTCTCCGACCCGATCCACGCCCATGGCGGCATCGCCGTCTTGAAGGGCTCGCTGGCCCCCAAGGGTGCGGTGGTCAAGGTGGCCGGGATCGACAAGCTCCACTTCGACGGCACCGCTCGGGTGTTCAACGGCGAGGCCGAGGCCATGGAGGCCATCCTGTCGGGCTCGATCCAGCCCAACACCATGGTGGTGATCCGTTACGAGGGACCCAAGGGCGGTCCCGGAATGCGCGAAATGCTGGCCATCACTGGAGCCATGAAGGGTGTGGGCAGGGGTGCAGACTGCGCCTTGGTCACCGACGGCCGGTTCTCGGGCGGCACCCACGGGTTCTGCATCGGGCACGTCTCGCCGGAGGCAGTGGACGGGGGACCGATCGCCCTGGTGGCCGACGGTGACCGGATCGTGGTGGATGTGGAGAACCACACCATCGATCTGCTGGTGGACGACGACGAGCTCGATCGACGCCGGGCCAACCTGAAGCATCCCGAGCCCCGCTATACGCGCGGTGTGCTGGCCAAGTACGCCCGCCTGGTGACCGGAGCCGAGCACGGGGCGGTCACTGAGCCGTAGGCGCGTTGCTAAGGGGATCGGGACAGGGATCTACACGGGCATCGGCAGCCATTGTGGATCTCGTACTTGTCGAAGTGCTGTCGGCGTGTCAGAATGACTGCACGATGAGTACCACCATCCAAACCTTCGACTGCTTGGTACCCGTTTCGTAGCGCACGCGACGTTGTTTCGCCGTGTGCGCTTTCCGACCTCCCAGATGGGAGGTCGTTTTCATGTCCGTCCTTCGGTGAGATTCCAGGGGTCGGGCGGCACCGAATCTTCCTCTTCACACCACCGACAGATCACACCGACCATCGCCACAAGGGAGCACCCGATGGAACTCACCGGAGCACAGGCCCTGATCAAGAGCCTCGAGATGCAGCACGTGGAGGTCATGTTCGGCCTCCCCGGAGGTGCGATCCTGCCCGTCTACGACCCGATCCTCGACTCGTCGATCCGGCATATCCTCGTCCGCCACGAGCAGGGTGCGGGCCACATGGCCCAGGGCTACGCCCAGGTCACCGGACGTCCCGGTGTGGCCATCGTCACCTCGGGCCCCGGGGCCACCAATGTGGTCACCCCGTTGGCCGACGCCTACATGGACTCGACGCCGCTGGTGGTCATCACCGGCCAGGTGGCTACCACCTCGATCGGCACCGATGCGTTCCAAGAGAGCGATATCACCGGGATCACCATGGGGATCACCAAGCATAATTGGCTGATCACCGATGCCGCCGATATCCCGCGGATCGTGGCCGAGGCCTTCCACGTGGCCACCACCGGCCGTCCGGGCCCGGTCCTCATCGACATCCCCAAAGACATCGCCCAGTCCTCCATGGAGTGGTACTGGCCCTCACCCAGTGACCTGGATCTGCCTGGCTACCGCCCGGTGACCGACGGTGACCCTGCGCTGATCCGTGAGGCAGCGGAGCTGCTGCTGGGCGCGAAGCGTCCGATCATCTACGCCGGAGGCGGCATCTTGAAGGCCCGGGCGGCCGACGCCCTCCGAGAGTTGGCCGAGCGCACGGGCATCCCGGTGGTCACCACCCTGATGGCCCGTGGCTGCTTTCCGGACTCCCACCCGTTGTGCCTGGGAATGCCTGGGATGCACGGCAACTACACCGCCGTCACGGCCATGCAGAAGTCGGATCTCCTGATCGCCCTCGGCAGTCGGTTCGACGACCGGGTGACCGGTCGGGTGAACGCCTTCGCCCCCGAGGCCAAGATCATCCATGTCGACATCGACCCGGCCGAGCACAACAAGGTCCGGCGGGCTGACGTGGCCATAGCCGGGGACTGCCGCCTGGTGATCGAGGAGCTCCTCATGGCGCTCGAATCGCTCGGCCTCAGCCACTCCGATGCCACCCGGGGCGGATCGGGTGGAACCCCATCTGATGCCGTGGCCGGCGCTACAGCGGCCGCTGGCTCAGTGGCTGCGGGCTTCCCTCGCGAGGGGCTGGCCCCGTGGCGCTCGCAGCTGGGTGCATGGCAGGAGCGCTTTCCGCTCTTCTACGACCAGCAGCCAGGAGCGGGACCGCTGAAGCCACAGTTCGTCGTCGAGCAGCTGCGGGATCGCACGCCTGGCGACACCATCGTGGCCTCCGGGGTGGGTCAGCACCAGATGTTCGCCTCCCAGTACTGGCAGTTCGACCATCCCTACACCTGGGTGAACTCGGGCGGCCTCGGCACCATGGGATTTGCCGTCCCCTCGGCCATCGGGGCAAAGGTCGGACGCCCGGACAAGATGGTGTGGGCCGTCGATGGTGATGGCTGCTTCCAAATGACCGCCCAGGAGCTGGTGACGGCCAGCTCGGAGCGCATCCCCGTGAAGATCGCCATCCTCAACAATGCCTACTTGGGCATGGTTCGCCAATGGCAAGAGATGTTCTATGAGGAGCGGTACTCCGAGGTCTACCTGTCTCCCGATCTGCCCGACTACGTGGGTTGGGCCGAGGCCATGGGCTGTGTCGGCATCCGGGTCGAGTCCTCCGACGATGTCGGTGCGGCTATCGACAAGGCCAACTCCGTCGACGACCGCCCGGTGGTCATCGACTTCCGGACCGACGCCTTCGAGAAGGTCTACCCGATGGTGGCCGCTGGCGCATCCAACGACGACATTCTGGTCGACCCGTCGCAGATCGGAGGGCACCCCGCATGAGCATGTACGGAACGGACAAGCGCCACCACACCCTGACGGTGCTGGTGGAGAACAAATCTGGTGTCTTGGCCCGGGTGGCGAGTTTGTTTTCGCGACGCGGGTACAACATCTTCAGCCTGGCCGTGGCACCTTCGGACAACCCGAAGTTCAGCCGGATCACCATTGTGGTCGACGTGGAGTCCGCTCCGCTCGATCAGATCATGAAGCAGCTCGACAAGCTGATCCCGGTGGTGTCGATTCGCGAACTCGACCCCGCAGACGCCCGAGAGCGCGAGCTGCTCCTCGCCACCGTGGAGGCCGGTCCTGACACACGTGGACAGGTCATCCAGCTGGTGGGCGTGTTCGAGGGCAAGATCGTCGACGTGGGCCCAGCCCACCTGTCGGTGATGCTGGCCGGCTCACCGTCCAAGCTCGACGACTTCGAAGATCTGATCCGGGGGTACGGCATCGTGGAGATGCAGCGGACCGGCCGGGTCGCATTGCCTATGCTTGACCGAGTCGATCACCGGGGCCAACCGGCCGCCGGGACGGCAGACACCACAGAAAAGGCAGGTTGACAGAAGATGGCCACGCTCTATTACGAGAAGGATGCAGACGCCAGTCTCATCGGGAACCGCAAGGTGGCCGTCATCGGCTACGGCTCCCAGGGCCATGCCCATGCGCTCAACCTGTCCGAGTCCGGGGTCGACGTCCGCGTCGGTCTGCGTGAGGACTCGGCCTCGCGGGCCAAGGCCCAAGAGGCGGGCCTGAAGGTCCTGTCGGTGGCTGATGCCACTGCCGAGGCCGACCTGATCATGATCCTGCTGCCCGACACCGAGCAGGCCCGGGTCTACGAGGCCGAGATCGCCCCGAACCTGAACGCCGGCGACGCCATCTTCTTCGCCCACGGCTTCAACATCCGGTTCGATCTGATCAACCCCCCGGCCGACGTGGATGTGGCCATGGTCGCGCCCAAAGGACCGGGCCACTTGGTGCGGCGCACCTATACCGAGGGCGGCGGCGTGCCGGCCCTCATCGCCGTGTCCCAGGACGCCACCGGCAACGCTCACGCGCTGGCGCTCTCGTATGCCCATGGCATCGGTGGCACCCGGGCCGGCGTGCTCGACACGACCTTTGCCGAAGAGACCGAGACCGACCTGTTCGGCGAGCAGGTCGTCCTGTGCGGCGGCGTGACCGCCCTGGTGCAGGCCGGCTTCGAAACCCTCGTCGATGCGGGCTACCAGCCCGAGTCGGCCTACTTCGAGTGCCTGCACGAGCTCAAACTCATCGTCGACCTGATGTACGAACAGGGGATTGCCGGTATGCGGTACTCCATCTCGGACACCGCCGAGTACGGCGACCTGACCCGTGGCCCCCGGGTCATCAACCAGGGCGTCAAGGACGAGATGCGCCGGATCCTCGATGAGATCCAGGACGGACGCTTTGCCGCCGAGTGGGTGGCCGAGAACGCGGCTGGGCGCCCCAACTACACCGCCCTGAAGCAGGCCGGCCAGGACCAACAGATCGAAAAAGTCGGTGCGGAGTTGCGCGACATGATGCCGTTCGTGACCGCCGGCAAGCAGAAGGTCCAGGACATCTCGGGAGGCTGAGCCTCCAAGAGAAGCCCCGGATCACGGGCCTCCTCGAACACGGAGTTGACGAAGGCCCCGCCGATCAGTTCGGCGGGGCTTTCGTGCGTCCAAGAGCCGATCGTGCCGGTGGAGCCGACCAGTGCAGCTACTGATGCAGCTACTGATGCAACTACTGGGCCAGCGCCCCGACCACGTGGGTGATGCAGGCGCACAGGGCGGCGACATCATCTGGGTCGATGGAGGGGAACATGGCGATGCGCAGCTGGTTGCGGCCCAGCTTGCGGTAGGGCTCGGTGTCGACGATGCCGTTGGCCCGCAGGATCTTGGCGATGGCCGCGGCGTCGATCGAGTCGTCGAAGTCGATGGTCCCGATGACGTGGCTCCGGTCCTGCTCACGCGTGACGAAGGGCGTGGCGAAGTCCGACCTGTCGGCCCACGTGTAGAGGATCTCGGCGGAACGGTCGCTGCGGCCCGTCGAGAACCCGAGGCCCCCGTTGTCGTTGAACCACCGCACCTGATCGTCGAAGAGGAACAGGGTGGCCAGTGCCGGTGTGTTGTAGGTCTGATCGAGCCTCGAGTTGTCCAGGGCGATGGTCAGGTCCATCGAGGCTGGCACCCAGCGCCCAGTAGCAGCGATGGAGCCGATCCGCTCGACAGCAGCGGGGGACAGCAGCGCCACCCACAGCCCGCCGTCGGAGCCGAAGCACTTTTGAGGGGCGAAGTAGTAGGCGTCGAACTCGTTGGCGTCTACGGCCAGCCCACCGGCACCCGAGGTGGCATCCACGGCCACCAGGCCGCCACCGTCGGCCGGCAGCGTGGCACCCACAGGGCGGAGAATGGGCATCATCACGCCGGTGGAGGTCTCGTTATGGGTGAGGGCGTAGAGGTCGATGTCGTCGCGGGCCACCGGCAGCGGGTGGGTCCCCACGTCGGCCTTGATGATCTCGGGGTCATCGAGATGAGGAGCCTGGGCGGCGGCGGTACCGAACTTGGAGGAGAACTCACCGAAGCTGAGGTGCTGGCTCTTGCGCTCGATGAGGCCGAAGGTAGCGGCGTCCCAGAAGCAGGTGGTGCCGCCGTTGCCCAACATCACCTCGTAGCCGTCAGGCAAGGAGAACAGCGAGTCCAGACCGGCCCTGAGGCTGCCCACTACGGACTTCACCGTCTTCTGACGATGGCTGGTCCCGAGGAAGGTGGGTGCCGCGGCCGCCAGGGCCTCGACGGCCTCGGGGCGCACCTTGGAGGGTCCGGCGCCGAAGCGTCCGTCAGTAGGGAGCAGGTGGGCAGGGATGCGGATGTCGGGGGTGTCGGTCACGTATGGAATCATGGCACTCATGGCCCAGCACACAGAAACCGGCAACTCAGCGACTCGAGGCGCGGGCACGACCGGCAACCGGATCGCCGCCCGGATCGCCGCCGTGGCCCCCTCGGCCACCCTGGCCGTCGACGCCAAGGCGAAGGCACTCCAGGCCCAGGGAGAGAACGTCATCGGCTTCGGAGCAGGGGAGCCCGACTTCCCCACTCCTGATGCCATCGTGGCTGCGGCCGAGGCGGCATGCCGCGACCCGAAGAACCATCGCTACTCGCCTACGGCCGGACTGCCGGAGCTGCGCGAGGCCATCGCAGTCAAAACGCAGCGCGACTCCGGTCTGCAGATTGGCGCTTCTCAGGTGCTCGTTACCAACGGAGGCAAGCAGGCGGTGGCCAATGCCTTCGCCGTCTTGTGCGACCCGGGTGACGAAGTGCTGCTGCCCGCTCCGTACTGGACTACCTATCCGGAGTCGATCGCCCTGGCCGGGGGCGTGCCGATTGCGGTCCCGACAGACGCCACCAGCGGCTTCCGGGTGACGGTGGCCCAACTCGAGGCCGCCCGCACTCCCCGGACGAAGGTCCTGGTGTTCGTGTCGCCGTCGAACCCGACCGGAGCCGTCTATCCGAAAGAGGAGATCGAGGCGGTCGGCCGATGGGCCCTGGAGCACGGCATCTGGGTGGTCACCGACGAGATCTACGAGCACCTGGTCTACGGGGGAGCCGAGCACCACTCGATGCCGGTGGTGGTACCTGAGTTGGCCGACACCTGCATCGTGGTCAACGGCGTGGCCAAGACGTACGCCATGACCGGCTGGCGAGTGGGCTGGATGATCGGCCCCGCCGATGTGATCGCCGCTTCGGTCAACCTGCAGTCGCACGAGACGTCGAACGTGGCCAACGTGTCCCAGCGCGCTGCACTGGCTGCTGTCTCCGGCGGCTTGGAGGCAGTGGAGATGATGCGGGCGGCCTTCGACCGGCGCCGCCTGACCATGCACCGGATGCTCAACGAGATCGACGGCATCGAGTGCCCGCTGCCCGAGGGGGCGTTCTACGCCTTTCCGTCGGTGACCGGCCTGTACGGACGGTCCTTCGGGGGACGGGTGTGCAACACCAGCGCCGAGTTGGCCGAGGTGGCCATCGAGGTGGCCAAGGTGGCCGTGGTCCCGGGCGAAGCCTTCGGGTCACCTGGCTACTTCCGCATGTCCTATGCGTTGGGTGACGACGACCTGGTCGAGGGCGTGTCACGCCTGGCCGCGCTCTTCACCCAGGACTAGCCGGGGTACCACTGCTCCCCAGTTGGCCGACGCCGGGCCCACACGGCCATGCTGTGGGGTCCCACGTGGTCTGATGTGGACCTGCGGCGCCTATCCTTGTGCGTCCCGGCACGGATGTATGCGGTACTGCCGAACACGATCTGCAACAGAACAAACGATCCGCAACCGAAAGGAACACCATGGGTAGGGTCCTCGTGACAGAACAGCTGGCCCAGCCAGGCCTGGACCTCATGGCCAAGGCCGGCCATGAGGTAGATGTCCAGCTCGGCTTGTCGCCAGAGCAGCTGGTCGAGGCCATCGTCGGGGCGAACGCCCTGGTGATCCGATCCGCCACCACCGTCACCGCCGAGGTACTCACGGCCGGGACCGACTTGGTCGTCGTTGGCCGGGCGGGCATCGGACTCGACAACGTGGATGTGGCGGCCGCCACCGAGCGCGGCGTCATGGTGGTGAATGCCCCCCAGTCGAACATCCTCTCTGCGGCCGAGCAGGCCATGGCCTTACTGCTGGCCCAGGCCCGCAACATCCCCCAGGCCCACGCCGCCTTGGTGGCAGGCAAGTGGGAGCGGTCCAAGTGGGAGGGAGTCGAGCTTCACGGCAAGACCCTGGGCGTGATCGGACTCGGCCGGGTGGGTGCCCTGGTGGCCCAGCGGGCGCTGGCGTTCGGCATGCATCTGGTGGCCTACGACCCCTTCGTGTCGGCCGATCGGGCCCGTCACATGGGTGTCGAGCTGATGAGCCTCGAGGACCTGATGGCCCAGTCCGACTTCGTCACTGTGCACCTCCCGAAGAACAAGGAGACCATGGGGCTGATCGGGGCTGACGTGCTAGCCAAGGCCAAGCCCGGTATCCGCATCATCAACACCGCCCGGGGTGGGATCGTCGACGAGGACGCGCTGGCCGATGCCATCCGCAACGGCAATGTCCAAGGCGCTGGTCTCGATGTCTTCGCCAAGGAGCCGACCACCGATTCACCGCTGTTCGAGCTGTCCTCGGTCATCGTCGCCCCGCACCTCGGTGCCTCCACGGCCGAAGCCCAGGACAAAGCAGGTGTGACCATCGCCGAGCAGGTCATCCTGGCTTTGGCTGGGGACTTCGTGCCCTTCGCCGTCAACGTCAGCGCTACCGACGTGTCCGAGACGGTGCGCCCGTTCATGGGCCTGGCCGAGCAGCTCGGCCGGATCCTGTCGTGCCTGGAGGACGGGCTGCCTGATGTGCTCGAGATCGAATATCAGGGTGGGCTGGCCGGGGCAGGAACCGGCATCTTGACCCTGTCGGTCCTCAAGGGCCTGTTCGGTGAGGGGATCGAAGAGCCGGTCTCCTATGTGAACGCCCCGCAACTGGCGGCCGAGCGCGGCCTCGAGGTCCGTGAGATCTCGACGGTCACCGCCCATGAGTTCGTCAACCTGATCACGGTCCGCAGTGGCGCCCACTCAGTGGCGGGCACCCTGGCCGGACCGCGCAGCGAGCCCCGCCTGGTGATGATGGACGATCACACCGTCGAGGTGCCGCCTGCACCCAACATGGTGGTGGTGCGCAACGACGACCGTCCCGGCATGATCGGCGTGGTCGGCACCATCCTCGGCGATGCCGGGGTATCCATCTCGTCGATGGCGGTGGGGCCATCGGCCACCGCCAACACGGCGCTCATGGTGCTGTCCACCGATGGGCAGATCCCCGATGCGGCGCTGCACCAGCTGCGCGCCGCGGAGGGCATCAGCGACGTCCACACCGTCCGCACGTAAGTCTGGGGCCTGGCTCAGACCGTCCGGACGTCCTTGACCGGCACCGGGGGCCAAGTATCTCCGCCGATAGGCGGGATGAACCCGTCTGCGGGTCCACCTGGGGCGGTCAAGCGCCTGGTAACCCAGGTGCCGACAGCGAGCAGTAGGGCGAGGACGAGGATTCGGCGGATCCATCGGGACGGCATGTGCATGGGCTCAACCTTAGGGTTGTTCGTCGGCACTTCTGGTCGCCAGAGTCGCCAGAGTCGCCTGGGCAATCGGCAGGTGCTCGCCGGGTAGCTCCGACCTGAACGCCAAGTGACCGCACAGTTACCCACCGATGATTGTTGCGCGGGAAGGGTCGATTACGACCTTCCGGCGTTGACACCGGCCTCTCCGCGTGGGACAACTTGGACGCCGAGTGGTTGGCGGACCGCTTGGTGCCCGAAGATTCCCTCCATAGAAGTGGTACCGGACCCGCCGGTGAACAGCTGCATCTACCTGCCACGGAGTCGGCCCATGCCCTCGAATACCGAATCAGTTAGCCACCGCCCCCCGGATCTGGCCCAGGGCATCAGCCCGTCATCGTCCAGGAACCGTCGATCCGGCCGGGCCAAGGTGCTGGTCGCGCTGGTGTTCCTGGCAGTGCCAACGGCCGCCTGCGGTGGTGGATCGACATCGACTCCGGTGGCTCCAACGGGTGCGAATCCGATCAGACCCCCCGACATTCCCTTGCAGGGCTGCACCTACGCACCCAACGGGTCGATCCCGCCAGGGGCGGCCCAGGGGATCGATCCACACATCCCGGCATTTAGCCCCACCACCGCGGCTACATCTGCCCTGGGCAAGATTCGTGCCCGCGGCGGCACCGGGTTGGTCTATGGCTACTCGTTGCCAGCGGGCACCGAGCTCTTCGCCGGCCCTGACACCTCGACTACTCCGGTCAAGACTGTCACAAGGGGTCGCACGATCAACGTGTCCGACCCCGTCCTGTGGACGAGCGCGTCCAAGGCACGCTGGATGGTCTTTTTCCTGGCGTGCGGGGGGACGAGCCCATACTGGGTGAGCGTCTCGCAGGTCACGAAGGCGGACAAGGCCGCCGGGGCCCAGATGACCCGGACCATCGGCGAACTGCTGGCCGCGGCACCGTACACGACTACCGGGAAGGCCTCGGCCTTGCCAATCACCATCGATGCCCAGCGCCATCTGGTGTGGGTCGACCCAAAGGTCTCTTTCGCCGTAGGCCGAGGGCAGCTCGTCGGCTACTAATCGGTACCCGCAGGTAGGAGGTCGGTGCCGTTCTGGAGTAGCGGGGGTCCATCGCGGAACGATCACCTGGTTATTACCTGGGTGTCCCCCGGCGTTTGCCGCACGTTCACCTTCGATCGTTACGTTATCGACGGAAAGAGTAAGTGCCCACTCAGGGCCATCCCACCAGAGACGATCCGCTGGCCGCGGAAGCCATAACGACGAGCCGGAAAGGGCAGGGCGGCACCGCAGGCATGACCATCGACCTCGAACCTTCCACGGCTCGCCCCGAGCGGACGGTCCCCGCACCGCTGGTGATCACCCGCGACTACTCGACCCCTGACCGGATCTACCGGGCTGCTGTGCGCGTCTCGGGTGGCGGAGTCTTCCTCCTGCTGGTGGTCATCGGGATCTTCCTGGCGTGGTCCGGCTATCCGGCGTTCCAGCAGGCTGGGTGGAAGTTCTTCACCAGGTCTGGATTCCAGACTCTGGGTGACCACCCCATCTTCGGTGTGCTGGCCTCCATCGTGGGAACCGTGGAGGTGGCGGTCGTCGCCATGCTGGTCGGTGCGCCCATCGCCATCGCTACGGCACTGTTCCTCAGCGAGTACGCCCCGCTGAAGACCCGGCGGACCTTGATCGCCATGATCGACCTGGCCGCGGCCATCCCCAGCATTATCTTCGGGCTCTGGGCGGTCTTCGAACTCCAGCCCAACGTGGTGGGATTCAGCACCTGGCTCTCTCGGCACATGGACTTCATCCCCTTCTTCAAGGTGGTCAGCCCTCCGCTCAACGCATCGATCTTCATTGCCGGACTGGTCGTCGGCATCATGATCGTGCCCATCGTGGCCTCCATCTGCCGAGAGGTCTTCTCACTGGCCCCAGCAGGAGAGCGCGAAGCGGCCCTGGCGCTCGGGGCCAGCCGGTGGCAGATGATCCGTACGGTGGTTCTGCCCTTCGGTCGCGGTGGCATGGTCGGTGCCGTCATGCTCGGTCTGGGGCGTGCGCTGGAGGAGACCATCGCCGTCTCCATCATCCTCGGTGGGTCCTTCACGGTGACGGCCCACATCCTCCAGCACGGTGGATCGACCATTTCGCAGCTCATCGCCATCAACTTCGGCTCCGGCGGCAAGCTTGGTCTCCAGGCCTTGCTGCTGTGTGGGTTCGTCCTCTTCATCTTGACCCTGGTAATCAACCTGGCGGCGTCGGCCATCGTCAACAATTCCCGTAGCGGGGCGGGGGTGGACCTGTGACCCCGGAGACCACCACAACCGCCGGCACTTCTGGCACAGTTGTCACCCCCGAAGGGCCCGTCTCCACGGGCGGACCGGCATCGACCAACACCTTCGAGTCCCACGACGACGCCAGTGACTCAGAGCGCATTGCGTCAGGGAGCGCGGTACCGCAGCCCCCCACGCTGCATCCACGCCGGTTGCCCAACCCGATCCGACCGTCGGCGTTCGGTGCCCAAGATGCACTGATCCTGGTGGCTGCGGCCATGTCTTCCTTATGTCTCGTCTGGGTCATCTTCTACCAGCTCACGTCGCTGTCGGGCGGGGTCGGATTCTTGGTGTGCTGGTATGTCGGCTTCGTGGCGCTGACATGGATCGCCACCGCACAGATCATCGAGCGCCAGGTGGCCACCGACCGGGTGGTAGCGGTAATTGTCGTTTCGGCTGCACTGCTGATCGTGGCCATCGTGGTGTTCATCGTGGTCTGGGTGTGCTACAAGGCCATCCCGTCAATCCACTGGGGCTCGCTCTTCACCAAGGACCAGAAGAGCTTCGTAGTGACTGATCCCAACGCCCTCAATCAGGTGGGCGTGGTCCATGCGATCATCGGCACGTTTGAGCAAGTGCTCATGGCTGTGCTGATCGGCGTCCCCTTCGCCATCGCCACCGCTGTCTACCTGAACGAGGTCAAGGGGTGGGGGGTCAAGACGGTCCGGACGGTAGTGACCGCCATGAGCGGCACCCCCTCGGTTGTGGCCGGCATCTTCATCTACTCCATGCTGATCCTGACCCATGTGCTGACGTATTCGGGCTTCGCCGCATCCTTGGCCCTGGTGGTCATCCTGCTTCCCTCGGTCACCCGGGTGGTCGAGGAGGTGCTGCGGGTGGTCCCGAGCGGACTGCGCGAGGCATCGCTGGCGCTGGGTGCTCCCGAGTGGCGCACGGTGTGGTCCGTCGTCCTGCCCACGGCCCGCTCCGGAGTGGTGACGGCAGTGCTGTTGGGCATCGCCCGCATCGTCGGGGAGACGGCGCCGCTGTTGTTTACCGCGTTCGGATCCCAGGTCACCAACTGGAAGGGCTACTTCAATCACGACCAGGGAGCGCTTACCCTGG
>Ga0194062_1000791_pt1 | contig 13240 bp, 13 predicted proteins | sample SepL2225m_MetaG_FD_155481 | JGI IMG/M metagenome (GOLD analysis project Ga0194062, IMG submission 155481) | Anoxic zone freshwater microbial communities from boreal shield lake in IISD Experimental Lakes Area, Ontario, Canada - Sep2016-L224-25m | ecosystem: Environmental > Aquatic > Freshwater >... | reverse complement strand
CCCCCACCTCCTCCGCCGCCTCCACCACCCAATTCACAACCGGTCACAATCCCTATCATCGCCACAGCCGCCAAATTCATCAGCACCGATACCTTCATGAAACATCGCCCTTTCGTTGAGTTAGCGGACTATAGTGGGACATTGGTTCAAAAAGCAATTTAGGATCGAAAAAAAGATTAGGCAGAACAGGGAATCAGGGCTGGAATTACATCCTTCAGTCGTGATAAGTATTAATAGCTCGAACGAAATAAAGGACTGTTATGAAAGTTTCCATCGTGGTGCCTGTCTATAATGAACAGGATAATATCCTGCCCCTCGCCGAAGAAATGCACCGGCTAAATACGGCCATTCCGAACTTGGAAGTGCTTTTTGTCGATGACGGAAGCCGTGACCAGACTTGGGCTCGCATCCAGGAAGCCAAAGACCGATACACTAGCGTAAGGGGCCTGAGCTATTCCCCCAATCGCGGCCAAAGCCACGCCATGCTGGTGGGATTGCAACTTGCTGCAGGAGATGTTCTTGTGACCATCGATGGGGATATGCAAAATAATCCGGCCGATATCCCCCGAATGCTCGCTGAACTCAAGGATGCCGATGCCGTCTGCGGCTTTCGCGCCAAGCGCAAGGACACCTGGGCTCGACGCATCGGATCACGCCTCGCCAACCGGGTTCGAAACTGGGCCACTCATGATGGCATCCGTGACACCGGTTGCAGTCTGAAGGTATTCCGAAAAGCCTGCGTGGCCGACCTCCCCCATGTGGAAGGCGTTCACCGGTTCATGCCAGCCTATTTCAAACTCAACGGGCGCTCCATCAAGGAGTTGGATGTGGATCACCGGGCACGAACCATGGGAACATCGAAATACACTAACATGAAACGCCTACCCCGCACCATTTTCGACCTGTTCGGGTTCGTGTGGTATCGAAAACGATATCTGGCCAGACTCGACCCCAGCCAGATCATCTCAGAATAACGTGTAGATGAAGGGCGCCACGGTCTGGCCAGCCACAATAAAGACGGCCAGAAGAAGGAGTACCAGCACAACGGGAATTATCCACCACGCTTTATTGTGCCAGGCAAAACTCCCGAATTCCTTCAGTAATCGACCGAGATGTTTGAAAAAAATCATGTCTATCCCCTAGTCTAAAGCGTATTCCGTCCGCCAATTAGCCTTATCCTGCCACGGCGGCTGATCCTTCTTTGACAACACAAATGAGCCGAGCACCAGGTAATCCATTTCTGTACGCATAAAGCAGCGGTAGGCATCTTCGGGTGTGCAGACAATCGGCTCTCCGCGAACATTAAATGAGGTATTGATAATGACCCCGTACCCGGTCTGTTGATCAAACGCCTTAATCAAATCATAATACCGGGGATTGCTCTCGGGCGACACGGTCTGAACCCGGGCTGAGTAATCTACATGCGTAATCGCCGGAATATCGGAGCGCACCTGGTTGATCCGGTCACGAATAGATAAACGCCCCACATCCTCCAACCCCTTGCACCGGCTCTTCTGCACCTGCGCCACAAGCAACATGTAGGGAGACGGGCGATCCAGTTCAAAATAGTCGCCAACCCGCTCCACCAGGCATGACGGCGCAAATGGACGGAACGACTCGCGGTACTTGATCTTCAGATTCATCACCGCCTGCATCTTGACAGATCGCGCATCGCCAACAATGGAACGTCCACCCAGGGCTCTTGGCCCGAATTCCATGCGGCCCTGCACTAATCCGATAACATTCTCATCGGCAATGATTTTGGCAATCTCAGTACCCCAATCCTGCGGGCCATATTTTTTCGCAGGATACCCATTGGCTTTAAGAAAGGCTTCAACGGCATCATCCTCAATATCCGGCCCCAGTAGCGACCCCTGCATGGCATCGTGAACATTATCAGCCAGACGAGGTTGCTTTTCGACTTGGTACGCCACCATGAGTGCTGCCCCAAGGGCACCGCCCGCATCGCCCGCTGCAGGCTGGATCCAAATATCCTTAAAAATCCCCTCCCGCAACAGCCGCCCATTGGCCACGCAGTTCAGAGCCACACCGCCCGCCATAACGAGATATTCCTCACCGGTTATTTTCCGGGCATGTTTCGCCATCCTGATCACAATTTCCTCGGTCACCACCTGGATGGATCGCGCAATATCCATCTCCCGCTGCGAAATTTCACTTTCCGACGTGCGTGCCGGTCCACCAAACAACTTGGCAAACTCGTCATTCGTCATCGTCAGGCCATCCACAAAACCGAAGTACTTCAAGTTTAACCGGAACGAGCCATCCTCACGAAGATCAAGCAGGTTGTTCTTGATGATATCCACATATTTCGGCTCGCCATAAGGAGCCAACCCCATCAGCTTGTATTCCCCTGAATTCACCCGGAAGCCCGTGAAATAAGTGAATGCCGAGTACAGCAGTCCGAGCGAATGCGGGAAATGAAGGTCTTCCAAAATCTGAATCTGGTTGCCATCCCCCCGCCCGATCGCGCTGGTCGCCCATTCGCCCACACCATCCAGAGTCAGAATAGCCGCCTTTTGAAATGGGGACGGGAAAAATGCGCTTGCCGCATGGGATTCGTGATGCTCGGGGAAATAAAGTTGGGGCATGGTTTTGATGCCGCATTTTCCCAACGCCACTTCAATCTCCATGGGAATCCAAAGCTTCTCCCGCAACCACAGAGGGATGGCCATCATGAAGGACTGCAATCCGGAAGGCGCAGTACTGAAATAGGTCTTCAGGATCCGTTCGAATTTTCGGATCGGCTTGTCGTAGAAGGCCACCGCATCCAGTTTTCCGCCCCGTTTTTCCAACTCCCGAAGACAGTATTTCGCGGCATTTACGGGGAAATTCGCATCGTGTTTTTTCCGGGTAAACCGTTCTTCCTGGGCGGCAGCAACAATCTTACCATCGCACACCAGGGCGGCGGCCGAATCATGATAAAAAGCGCTGATGCCGAGAATGTTCATCAGAATTGCCTCTTGTATTCGTCCACATTCATAACCGGTTTCCGGGGCACCCAATAGGTCGGTGCATCCGTCGGGAACTTCCGGCACATCGGGTCTATTCCCTGAATCATCAGAATGAGACGTCCCGGTACAAAGACCAGGCAAAACATCGGAACAAGAAGCAGCCAGGTAATGGCCGTACCGACCCCTTTCCCGAACCAGCGCCCCGCCTGTTCAATCTTGGCAAACAAAGAGGGAATCAGAAAACCCGACACAAGGAGCAGAACGCCAATGCTCCAAAGAATTCCTGCGGCAACGGGCTTCCCCTTATAAAAGAAAACCGCCCCGACAACAGTCGGTATAACGGCCTGGAGCAGAACCATTCCGGGATTAGGCTTTAACACGGATACTGGGGCGGTTTTCATAATTCCGGCGACTTTACCCTCCCCCTCCATTTCTTTCAAGGCTTCCCTGATTATTTCAGAAACAGGAAAAATCCGTTTATGAAATGGACAATCCCAACCACACCCACTGTCATCCCGGCAATCCAGAGCGGTTTTTTCTTCATGAGAGCGGCAATGGAGGACAGCAAAATGGCAATCTGCAGGAAAATAACCCCCATACCGAAGGCGGCGGAATGCGCACCGCACTCCAACCGGAAGGTCTTAAGCGCCTCAGCCTTCTTTTTGATTTCCTCGCGCTCGTCTTCGTATTTCTTAATCTTGGCCTGGGCACCGTCGATGATTTTATTATATTCATCAACCGCTTCAGGGCCATAGGATCGTCCTTGCGCCTTCAACTCCAGCTGGAGCTTATCCCGGTGCAATTCATAGAGATAACCCTTGATGCTTTTTGCCTGGTAATAGGCCCATTCACTCGCTTCCTGACTCTGGGCAATGACAGATTTCGTCGAATATCCCCCGCCTTTGAATGTCGCCATTGTGGCGCACACTGCCAGAATAACCGTTGTCAAAGCCAGCCAGTTCAACCAGGGTTCCTTTTTCTCGTCAGCCATAAAATCTTTCTTACTGTTTGAAATTTTTAAAACATTTTTTGTCAGCGCATGAGGGGGGACTATAGCATGAATTTGCAAAAAGGCTATACCACGCAGCTAGCGATGTGCCGGATTTGACATCACCCTCCCATTTTTGCACACTGGCCGTCATGAAAGTGCATATTCAGACTGGGCCCACAATCCGCGCAGGTCTCCTCATCCTCCTTGGCTTATCCACGCTGTCAGCCGGATCCGCCTCCATTGCCGCACTGGATACTTCGACTCAAGGCCAAGGCAATCATGGCGCCACGATCACCGTTCGCATATCCGGATTCCGTAACGAACGAGGAATCGCCCGAGTCACGCTCTTTCGGGATTCAAAGGGTTTTCCAGACAAAGCCGCACTGGCTTTCCAATCCCGCTCTGCCGTCATCACCAACGGCCAGTCCGTGGTGAATTTCGAAGGCACTCCAGTCGGTGATTACGCCATCGGGGTACTCCATGACGAGAACGAGAATGGCCGGATGGATACCAACTGGTTGGGTCGTCCTCTTGAGGGTTACGGGGCCTCCAACAACCCGCAGAACAGGGTCAGCGCCCCATCATTCAAGTCGTCCCTGTTCAAGGTTTCCCCTCCCTCACTCACCTTGTCCATCATTCTCAATTATTGAGCGTCCATGCCGCGCTGAAACTCAGCCAGAAACGGACGCATGTCCTTCATCAGAACGGCCTCCGGATTGCACCGCAGCACCATGCCGTCCATGTACATCAGGCTCTTGATGATTGGATACATGCCCTTCTCAAACACCATGCCGTGATTGACCCCCAGCCGGATCGTTTCCATCATCTTCCGGGTCAGACTGACCTGCGCGACCGTGCTGCCGGTGAAATCCCTGTACAATTCAATTAACTTCAGTTCGAACTCCCTGAAGCGCCCGCCCTCAATACCCTGATCGGCCATAGCGTTGAGCGCCCGCGCACAAGCAGGATACTCGAACTCTGCCAGTGCCTGGAAGAACGCCAGAAGCCCCATTCGCAGCTTCTCTCCGACACGCCCGATAACCCCTGTGTCCAGGAAGGTGAAGCCATCTTCCCGGTATATGAGATTCCCAGGATGAATATCGCCGTGAAACGTGCCGACGCAGAATGCAAAAAAACCGTGCAGGCGAAAAAGCTCCAGCAAGGCGTCGTACCCGATCTCCCTCCGCTCCAGAAGTTCATCCACCGTACGACCCTCAACATACTCGGAGACCATCACAACGTCATTGGAAAGCTCCTCGTAAATTTTCGCAAATCGCATCCCGCTTAGATCAAACTCCCCGGCATGCCGGGATTTCAAATCCATCAGCAGTCGCTGGCCGGCGGCCTCCCGGCGCAAATCCAACTCGTCCAGAGTCCCCTGCTCGATGGTGCTCAGGATGCCCAAGGGATCCGCCACCCGCTCCAACTTGGGATAGACCAATAAAATCAGCCGAATGAATCGCCTCAATGACCTGACATCTGCCATGAAGCTCTCCCGGTAATCGGTCTTGACCATCTTGATCGCCACGCGCTCGCCGCTTCGCAACCGGCCAAGATGCACCTGCCCTACCGACGCTGAGGCCAGGGGAGCCTCATCGAACGACTCCAGCTCCTCGAGAAGACGGGCCGGAGCCCGTCGCTTAAGCATATCCTTGAAATGGACAGGAGGAATAGAGGCGGCATGCCGATACAGCTGGGTCAGCGTGAGGCACGACGCTTCCGGGAGAAAATCCACTCTCAAGGCGTAAGTCTGGCCGATCTTCACGGCCAGCAACCCCTCCCGTTGGATCAAGTCAAGATCCGGGCCTTGCCGGCTGTAAATGGACCTGATGACTTTGATGAACCCGTACCAGTTAATAGGAACTTCCTGATGTAATTTATACAGGAGTGTAGTATGGTTTTGAACTATAGGGAAGCAACAAACGGGAGAACCACGACATGAGTTCAAAGCGAATTACGATTATAGGCGCCGGCCCCGGCGGGCTGACGGCTGCAATGATCCTAGCCAACCGTGGCCACCAGGTTACCGTCTTCGAGCAGAAGGACACCGTCGGTGGCCGCAACGCAGCCATCAGGCTCGGACCCTACACGTTCGACGTCGGCCCTACATTCCTGATGATGACCTTTATCCTGCGTGAGGTTTTTCAAGCCGCCGGACGCAAAGCAGAAGACTATCTCGACATCCGGGCCCTCGACCCCATGTACCAGCTTTCGTTCAAGGACAAGGTGCTGCGGCCCACCACGGATCGCGAGCGCATGAAGGCACAGATCGAGACCCTGTTCCCCGGGAATGGCGCCGGGCTTGAGAAGTTTCATACTGTTGAGAAAGTTCGCTATGACCGGATGTATCCCTGCCTGAAGAAGGACTACTCCTCGGCGATCTCCATGCTGTCGCGCCCCCTGCTCAGGGCGTTACCGCACCTCTCTCTGGGCCGGAGCCTCTATGATGTGCTGGGCGACTATTTTTCTGCTGAGGATCTGCGCATCTCCTTCACATTCCAGAGCAAGTATCTGGGCATGTCACCTTGGCAGTGCCCCGGCGCCTTCGGCCTCATTCCCTATGTTGAACATGCCTTCGGCATCGACCACGTCATGGGCGGACTCAGCATGATTTCCGAAGCCATGGCCAAGGTTGCCCGCGAGCATGGGGCCACTATCCGGTTAAATACGCGGGTCAAACAGATCCAGGTGAAAAACGGCGAGGCCCGGGGCGTTCTCCTGGCTGACGGCTCCAGCATGGAATCTGATGACGTGATCATCAACGCCGATTTTGGCCATGCCATGGAAACCCTTTTCGAGCCCGGAATCATTCGCAAGTACACCCCGAAAAAGCTACGGGAGAAAAAATACTCCTGCTCCACCTTCATGCTTTATCTGGGACTCGACAAACTTTACGACGAAGCGCACCACAATGTGATCTTTGCAGACAACTACAAGGCCAACATCGAAGACATCGCCCAGGGCGTCGGACCCTCTGACGATATGTCCGTTTATGTTCGAAATGCCAGCATTACGGATCCTTCACTGGCACCCAAGGGACATTCGGCGCTTTACGTGCTCGTGCCCGTGGCCAATACCCGTAGCGAGATCGCCTGGACTCCAGAATTGACACGGGCGTATCGAAACAAAGTCATCGCCCGCATTGTGGCCAAGACGGGAATGAAGGATCTGACCTCGCACATCCTGGAGGAGCGGGTGATCACGCCCAAAAGCTGGGTTGATGATTTCAACCTTTTCCTGGGAGCCACGTTCAATCTAGGCCACACACTTAATCAGATGCTGTACTTCAGACCTCACAACCAATTTGAGGAGATTGGCCGGGTGTATCTGGTTGGTGGTGGCACACATCCAGGCTCCGGATTACCCACCATCTATGAATCAGCCAGAATCTCAGCAGACCTGATTGAAGCGCACTGAATGAGGCTCAGGCCACAATAAAAAAAACGCGGGAACTGACCTTTCGGCCCGTTCCCGCGAAATCATCCTTTGTACTCTAAATGAGTACGACTGGACTACCGGCGTCCGCCAAAACCGCCGCCACCACCGCCGCGACGATCCCGATCGCCACCGCCGAAGCCACCGCCACGGCTACCACCACGATCACCGCCGCCGAACCCGCCACCACCGCCAACGCGAGGAGCCTGAGGCCGCGCCTCGTTCACGGTCAACGCACGACCGTCCACGTCCATACCATTCGTGCCCGCAATGGCCGCAGCGGCCTCTGCGTCAGTCGACATCTCAACAAAGCCGAAGCCCTTGCTGCGACCCGTCTCACGGTCCATGATCACGTCCGAAGACGCCACTTTGCCATAAGCGGAAAACACCTGTGACAGGGATTCGCTCGTGACGCTATAACTCAGGTTGCCAACATACAGTTTCTTGCCCATCTCTCAATTCCCTTCTTCCAACTACTCATGGACCCCTTCTTTTTCTTTCCGGTTCCTGTGGAAAGGGGTTCAACTCAAACCCTTCGACCTGAAAGCGCCATACCTATTGGCATAGAGCATCCTGATCGATCCCCTCCGCGTCCGAACCTCGTTCGCCTCAGGGGTAGGAATACCGAAAAAGAAACAAGCAAGACTGTGGCTTTCATCCCACTCTCGCCGACTTCTTCGACAACCAATCTTTTGAAACATTACAGGAATCGGAATGAAAAGTACATAAATATCATTGTTTCAAACTCAGGAAAGGTGCCAGGCAATATTTTCCTTGATTTCCACCCCTCTCTCCAGTCATTATGCGCGCCTTTTTATCCCGGAACAGGTTCGGGGCAAATGCAACGGGTGAGGTAATATTATGGCTGACGAAAAACTTCCTTTGGCAAAAATTCGCAACATTGGCATCATGGCCCACATTGACGCGGGCAAAACAACGGTCAGTGAGCGCATCCTTTTCTACTCCGGGAAAACCCACAAAATGGGCGAAGTCCATGATGGCGCCGCCACCATGGACTGGATGGAGCAGGAACAGGAACGCGGTATCACCATCACATCGGCCGCCACCACCACCACCTGGAATGAATACCGCATCTCGCTGATCGATACTCCCGGGCACGTGGACTTCACTGCTGAAGTGGAACGTAGTCTTCGCGTTCTGGATGGCGCCGTCGCGCTCTTCTGCGCCGTGGGCGGTGTTCAGCCCCAGTCCGAACAGGTCTGGCGCCAGAGCGAAAAGTACAGCGTCCCCAAAATCGCCTTTATTAACAAGATGGATCGCACCGGCGCGGACTTCTTCGGCGTAGTCGAGAAAATCCAGAACATTCTGGGTGCCAATGCCGTCCCGGTCGTCATCCCCATCGGCAAGGAAGAAACCTTCGAAGGCATCATCGACCTCGTGAAGATGAAGGCCATTCATTACAATGAAGCGGATCGCGGACGCACCTGGACGGAAGACCCGATCCCGGCGGACAAAATGGAAAAAGCCAAGAAATGGCGCGCCTACCTTGTTGAAAAATGCGCAGAACAGGACGATGTCCTCCTGGAGAAATTCCTCGAAACCGGGGATCTCTCCGAGGAAGAAATCCTCACTATCATCCGCAAGGCTACCATTGCCCGCCGGGTGATCCCTGTCTACTGCGGCTCGGCCTTCAAGAACAAGGGTGTTCAGCGCCTGCTGGACGGCATTGTGGAATTCCTTCCCTCCCCGGACGACATTGCCCCGGTCATTGGTCAGGTGGGTGAAGGCGAGGAACACCGGAAACATTCGGAAGATGAACCCTTCTCGGCGCTCGCCTTTAAAATCATGTCCGACAAGCATATGGGCAAACTGGTGTATATGCGTATCTATTCCGGAAAGATCACATCCGGCACAACGGTCTACAACAGCACCCAGAAGAAGGAACAGCGCATCGGCCGCCTGTTGCGCATGCACGCCAACCGGCAGGAATCGCTCGACATCGCACGCTGCGGAGACATTGTCGCCGTGGTTGGCTTGCAGCAGACCAAAACCGGTGACACGCTGTGTTGCGAGGATAACCCCATCCTCCTGGAATCGATCGAGTTCCCCGCCCCCGTGATCTCCATCAGCATCAAGCCGGAGAGCCGTTCGGATGATGAAAAGCTCAGCCACGCCTTGCACGCCCTTGCGGATGAAGACCCGACCTTTGTGGTCAGCTTCGATGATGAGACGAAGGAAACCATTATCGCGGGAATGGGCGAACTACATCTTGAAATCCTGGTGGATCGCATGAAACGCGAACACGGCGTGGTGGCCCAGGTTGGTCGCCCTGAAGTCGCCTACCGGGAAACCGGAAAAGCCAAGGTGGACGGCGAATACAAGCACGTCAAACAGTCCGGTGGTCGTGGTCAATATGCCCATGTCTGCCTCAAGCTGGAGCCCCTCAGCCCCGGCGAGGGATTCGAGTTTGTCAACGAGGTTCGTGGTGGTCGTATTCCCCAGAACTTCATACCGTCCGTCGAAAAGGGTATCGTCAAGGCCATGCTCAAGGGCCCCGTGGGCGGCTATCCCGTCGTGGATATGCGCGTGACGCTGTATGACGGCTCCTTCCATGAAGTGGATTCGAACGAATTCGCGTTTATCGAAGCGGCCCGCGCCGGCTTCCACAAACTCTTCCTTGAGAGTCGTCCCGAGTTGCTCGAGCCGGTTATGTCCGTGGAAGCGGTCACCCCGGAAGATTACATGGGCGCCGTTACAGGCTCCATCTGTCAGCGTCGGGGCCGGATCGAGTCCATGGACGAGCAGGCGGAATACAAGGTCGTCCGCGGCCTGGTCCCCCTGAGCGAAATGTTCGGGTATTCGAACGTGGTCCGGACGATCTCACAGGGGCGCGCGTCATTTACAATGCACTTCGAACACTATGAGTCTGTGCCCTTCTCGCTCGCCGAGGAAATCGTGGCCAAGCGCCGCGAAGCCAAAAAGGTGAATTAAAAGAGAAGCCAGAAGATAGAATTCAGAAGCCAGTATTCAGAGGAGGCAACTCTTCGGGATACTGGCTTTTTTGTATTCTGAAGACGTAGGACTGAGCCTATTTCGGCCAGTGGTCGCGCGGAAAAAATGCGGGCGGCGGGGACTGCTGCTCGCGTGGATGAAACATCGAACGCCGGTCATCAGACTCCACGCGTCGCGGCGGAAACCGGAACCCGTCCTCCCGGGGCGGAGCCATCAACCGGCGCTCCTCCATTTCAAGAGTCCGTTTTTGGCGGATATAATCCGCCGCAAACTGCTCCGGGGTATGCCCGGCTTCAACATCCAAAGCCATGGTCGCATCACAACGGGTTCGCCGCATGATCGCCAACACCCGCTCCACGGTTGCCGCATGCTCCTCGAGCGGACGGTCGCGAATCTGCATGCTGGGCTCATCCTCTGCGCCTTTCTTCTCAGCACCCAAAACGCCCGCAAGAATCCGGGTCACCATGCGAATATCCCATCCCGAACCGGGCCGGGCATCCAGGATATCAACCGCCAGAAAATGGGGAGCGTACGGCAAGGTCACGCGAAGTTCGGCCATCGACCGCCGTTTGTCGAGCACCGCCGCCTGCAATTCCCTGCATCGCCCCACCCGGTCGAACACCCGCGCCTCCTGCAAATTGATCAAACGCTCCGCAATAGCCAGGGCAATCCAGGGTGAAATATTCAACTGACGACTGAGCTGCACGGCGCGCTGCGCCACAGCATCCCCATCACCCCGGCGTTGCGCCAGTTCCACCAGAGACTCAATCCAGCGCTCCGGACGATCCTCCGTTTTCTTCTCAAATGATTTCCGAGTCATCGCGCCATCCTGCGGATGCAATCCCTCCATGTCGAGACTGAAATCGCTTGACCCCTTCTCCTCAACCGGCCATACTGCTTCGGCAACAGAAACAACCGATGTCACGGAGATTTGCTCATGAGCCTGAATGCCTTTATACAGTCGTTTATGGAGAAGTTTCCCCAGGAGGGATTGACTTTCGACGATGTGTCGCTGATCACCCAGTATGCGGATTTCCTTCCTGAAAACGCCGAAATCCGGAGCCGGCTGACGCGAAACATCTCAGTCAATATTCCCTTCGTCAGCGCCGCCATGGACACGGTGACGGAAAGTCCGATGGCAATTGCCATGGCCCTTCTCGGCGGTATCGGAATCGTCCACAAAAACCTGTCCCCGAAACGCCAGGCTGATCATGTGGCCCGAGTTAAACACTACCTCAATGGGATGATCCGGGCTCCTATCGCCTTCCGCAATACTGACACCCTGGAAACCATTAACAAAACAAAGGAACAGAAGGGTTACAGCTTCAGCGGGTTTCCAATTCTGGATGAGAACGACCGCGTCGTTGGCATTCTGACCGCCGCCGACATCAAATTCGCAAGCGATCAAAAGGCCCGCGTCACGGAAGTCATGACGGCCCATGTGATTTCAGCCCCTGCTGAAACCACCCTTCAGGAAGCTTACAACCTGATGAAAAAGCACCGGATCGGCAAACTGCCCCTGGTGGATGGCAACGGAAAACTCGCCGGGCTTTACAGTTTCTGCGATGTCCGGACCCTGATTGAAAATGTCGAACCGTTGTACAATCGTGACTCCCGCTACCGGCTGCGCGTTGGGGCCGCTATCGGCCCGAATGATCAGGATCGGGTCGCCGTGCTGGCCCGGGAAGAAGTGGATGTCGTGATTGTGGACACCGCCCACGGGCATAGCAAAGGCGTGATCGATATGGTGAAATGGGTGAAAAAGAACCACCCTGGCATCGATGTCGTGGCGGGCAACATTGCGACTGGCGAGGCCGCCGTTGCCCTTCGGGATGCTGGAGCAGATGCAGTCAAAGTGGGTATCGGCCCGGGCTCCATCTGCACCACACGCGTCGTGGCCGGCGTGGGAATCCCACAGATTACAGCCATCTATGAATGTGCCAAGGCCCTGGGCGGCTCGATCCCCATCATCGCAGATGGAGGAATCCGGCACTCAGGCGACGTCCCCAAGGCCATTGTGGCCGGAGCCGATACCATCATGGCCGGATCACTTTTCGCCGGAACCGATGAGAGCCCCGGCGAAAAAATTATCCATCAAGGGCGACAGTATGTCGTTTATCGGGGAATGGGCAGCCTCGCTGCCATGCGGGAGGGCGCGGCCAGTCGGGAACGGTATGGCCAGTCCAATATCCGGGAAGATGAACTGGTACCCCAGGGCATCGAGGGGATCATTCCGTACACAGGTTCGGTCCGGAAAGTCATGGTCCAGTTTTGCGGGGGACTCAGGGCCTCCATGGGATACTGTGGCTGCCGCTCCCTGGATGAACTTCAGCAGCGCGGACGATTCATCCGCGTTTCCCAGGCAGGCGTGACCGAGGCGCATCCCCATGATGTAAAAATTATGAAGGAAGCACCTAATTACCGTTCCTGATGGAGCCTAAATGAAGGCCAAAACCTATAGCGTACGCATCGACAGAAATCGTTGCAAGGGATGTGAATTGTGTATATCGGTTTGTCCCCGTCAGGTGCTTGAACTGTCAGAGGACATAAACCCGCGGGGATATCACTTCACTCGGGTAGCGAACCCGTCCAACTGCATCGGATGCTCGAATTGTTCCGATATGTGCCCGGACACCGCCATTGAGCTCCGGGAAGAAATGACTCGTCATGCGTAACCGCGTACTCATGAACGGCAATGATGCCATCGGCGAAGGGGCAATCCGGGCAGGATGCCATGCCTACTTCGGGTACCCGATCACCCCGCAGAATGAACTGACCGCCTACATGGCGAAATACATGCCGGAGCATGGCCGGGTGTTCATTCAGGCGGAAAGTGAAGTGGCGGCAATCAATATGGTCTTCGGGGCGG
>Ga0194062_1000790_pt1 | contig 13246 bp, 14 predicted proteins | sample SepL2225m_MetaG_FD_155481 | JGI IMG/M metagenome (GOLD analysis project Ga0194062, IMG submission 155481) | Anoxic zone freshwater microbial communities from boreal shield lake in IISD Experimental Lakes Area, Ontario, Canada - Sep2016-L224-25m | ecosystem: Environmental > Aquatic > Freshwater >... | reverse complement strand
CTCAACTCAATCAGGAAAGGAGATCAAAAACAGAAAATTATCTACAGCAGGAAGTGTTCAGAGATAGACTAAGGTGTGGGTTCAAATTCGATGCAACTGCTGGGTCAGCAATACGCGCAATTCGACAGATAGACATCCTGATTATGCAAACCCCTACCGATAACTCGGCAAGTTCCGTCCCTAATCTCTACTATGGTCCCATCCTCAAGAGTGAAGGTGTCGCTTGGCACAGGTTGAATAGTTTTTTTTCGAGGCATCATGCGGCTTTCACAATGCGCCTTCAATTAGGATCCCCGTCAGGCCGGTGAAGGAGTCCGGCTTTTCGTCCGCTAAAGTTAGGCGTGGTTTAACTCGTTATGCAGCTAGTCTTTCCAGTGGCTTTACTTCCATATTTATTCTTTTACCTACTTCGCTCTCTGCTTGCTTCAGGTCATACGTGCTTTGCAGATTTAGCCAGAATTGCGCCGTTGTGCCGAAACAACGGGCAAGCCTTAATGCCGTGTCAGGGGTAACTGAGCGACGCTCTCTCACAATGTCATTGATTCTTGATGCGGGTGCGTGCAACTCCATTGCTAAAGCGTGTGCACTCATGTTTAGCGGCAAAAGGTACTCTTCGCGGAGAATTTCGCCGGGGTGAATTGCTCTCATTTTGTTAGTTGCCATTTCATAACCTCACTTAGTGGTAATCGACAATCTCTACGTTTTTTGCACCTGTTGCGGTCCATACAAAACACACTCACTATGCCGCAAGCCATTCCAGGTTTAGCACCTTTGATAGAGTTCTCGACACTTGCAAATCTTGTGTTACGTCGATACCTTCAGGCAGCAGTGATACCTCTTTCGATGACCTCAGATACCCAAGTGTTCAAACTCTTTCCTCGTGTTTCCGCAACCATCGCAGCTCGTGCATGTAGCTCAGGTTTAAGCCGTAGGCGAAATTGCCCAGAGTAGGGCTTGTTTGGTGCTTTCCCTAGCTTTTTGCATGTTGCTAGATAATCTTCTACAGATTCCACGAAGGCAGCACGTAACTCTGCAACGCTATCACCGTGAAAGCCGATTACGTCACTAATGCCAGCGATGTGACCAATAAAGCATTCGTCCTCTTCGCTGTATTCGACTCGTGCAGCAAAGCCTTTATGTTCCATTGTGTTCATGGTTTTACTCCTAATGTTTCAAGATAATGTCGAGCATCACGCACCTGATATGGCTTGGCTTCTTTAGCTGGGTGCGGTCTATGAAAGGTAGCAATAACGCCCTCTTTCTCAAAACGTACCCGCGAGCCATTGCCCTCAATAACGCGACAACCAACTGCCACTAACAATGCTTCTATACGTCGCCATTCCAGTGACGCAGGAACCGGTTCTGCATATATGGCTGCAAGGGTTTTGCGGTGCGTAGTGTTCATGTCGATATGGTATCAATAAATGGAACCGTGTCAAGTCGTTTCATGCTACCGCCTTTAATCCTTCCTTCACTGGCACAAACTTAATTCCCGCTTCGTTCAATATCCACTCTTCAATTTTGATGTGCCACATACGCAGCAGGTCAAGCGGGCGGCGAATATAGTTTTGTTCACGTACACCTTGGGGCGCATGGCCTTGTATCTGGGCAGCGATTCCTGCGGGTGTTTCTGTCCACTCGCACAGAGTTGCAAAGCTGCGGCGTAGTCCGTGCAAGGTCATATCAAGGGCGGCAACGGCACATGCTTTACGGTGGGCTATAGACGGGTCATGTAAGTAGCCCTTTTCTGAGGTGGAGCTAGAGAAAACAAATAGTGACGGCTTCCATTCTTTACCAGCTTCTTTCAAAGCATTTAATTTTTTAACCTTAGGTGGCGTGTCATTGTGGCGCTTTAAGTCCAGTAACAAAGATTCGACATAGGGAGTTAAGGGAATAACTCGCAACCCTTCAACCTTATCGTGCATGGTCAAGCTGTGCCACTTAAAATCTACGTCATCCCATTTCAGTGCGGCCAGTTCATTACGCCTTGCGCCCGTCAATAACAGAGCTTGCAAATATGCACTAATCACAGGATTGCCGATTTTCTTAACAGCATCGAACCATGCGGATAATTGCTCACGCTGTAAAACGTCATGCTTAACCGTGGCCTTGCCTAGACTTTCGCGGGCATCCTTGCTCTGTGCGGCATTGCTGGTGACGATTGCTTTATAGGTTGGGTGTCGGGCGCACCAGAATAGAAACGCTCTTAATAGGCGCAATGCAAGACGGGCGCGGGCTGGTCTTGTCCCTGCTTCCACCTTCGCCCACTCAGTAACCCGTTCGGGGGTTAGGTCAACAAGGCGAACTTTTGCCAGTGATGCAAGATTACCTGCTTCTGTCAGCTTTTTACTACGCTTGCGCTTTTCGCCACCCGCTTGCATAACCTTTTCATGGTCTAGCAAGTGAACGGCAGACCATAGCGGCTTACGGGCTTCGATATATTCCGCCCATGCTTCACCCACTGTCACCGTTTCACGAGTTGCCTGCTCTCGTTCTGCAGAGGCTTTGGCATCCTTAGCGGCAATTGCATCGGCTATCACTTGGCGCGGGTCAGTACCTTGGTCGGTCATGACCTTAAGGCGTGATGCCTCAGCTTGCGCTTTACCTATGGACCAGTTGCGCGGGTCGCCTAGGGTCATGCGAATGGTTTTACCGTTTAAGCGTGTTTCAAATATGAAGGCTTTGGAGCCTGCAGCGGTTACGCGCAAACCTAACCCGGGCGTTTTCCCGTCCCAATAAATGCTTTGCTTTTTGCTAGTTTCGCACTTGAACCCTGTAACCCGTTCAGCCGTGAAGTTTTCCCGTTTCATATCGCCCGCCTTTCCGTGTAGGCACTGTGTAGGCAAATTATAGCGATATCGCGGAATACTTATCAACACAAAAAGAGTGTGTAAATTATTAAATAATTGTTTTATTTGCTATTGATTGATTTATGGAATTGCAATCAACACGCCAAAACACCATATCTCATGGATTGAAAATCCTTGTGTCGGTGGTTCGATTCCGCCCCGGGCCACCAAATTAAACAAAGACTTACAGCAATGTAGGTCTTTTTTATTTTGTGCTAACTTTTCATCAGTCACCATATAGTCACCACGTTTTTTCAACGAAGATCGATGAAGGGCTGCCTTTCGACAACCCTCCACCCTATCAACCAAACGCTGTTGGCGCGCGTTAAAAGTGAATGAACTGCGCGCCAACAAGGTAATCTTTACGCCGAAAACGAATTGACGAAACGCACTATTTTGCATGAAAATACACCAATAGTATGAAACCATCATTTGATTATGACTTTGGAGGTTACACCATGGGAACCGTGCGCAAGACCATCACTTTGACCGACATGCAAGACGGCTGGATTAAAGCCCAGATTAACGCTGGGCACTACACCAACGATAGCGAATACATCCGCGACCTCATCCGGCGCGAACAAGAACGTAGTTCCGAGATTGAAGCTGTCCGAGCTGCGTTGATTGAAGGTGAGGCCAGTGGGGAACCAAGGCCATTCGATGCTGGCGCGTTCAAGAAGCGGATGCTTGGCCAGCATGGCTGAATATCGACTTACCCTCGCCGCCGAGCGTGATCTTGAAATGATCTGGACTCATACCCGCCAGCAGTGGGGGACTGAGCAGACTGATCGTTACATCGACATCTTGACGGCGGATTTTGCCGAGTTGGCGCAATCACCCAAGATAGCCCCAGCATGTGACCACATTCGACCTGGCTATCGTCGCCAAAGTGTGGAGCGGCACATGATTTACTTTCGCATCACGACTTATGGCATAGCCGTGGTTCGTATTCTGCATGACCGAATGAATGCTCAGCGCCACCTTTGATCCACCTCTTCAACCAAATGTATCGTTTACGGCTTCTACTCGGAACTGAAGAGACAGCATTATCTCGCGCGGGACGTTCCACCACCAATAAAATCAAGACCTGCAGTGATGCAGGTCTTTTTTATTTTGCGGTTAACGTGATCAATTCGGGGCATTGGTTTGTAATTCTTTTATATTGCCAATCGATCATCGGCCTGGCTCGACCACTCATCCGAATCAATTAACTTTTACTTGCATCCTCAATAATTCGGCGCAGAATTATTACCAAGATTTGCACGGTGAATTCGGTGAATCTTTACTGAAAAAGGCAAAGCTACTGAAAGGTAGTGACGCAAAGTTTCCGGTCTAAGGGCTAACGCCTACGACAGCGGGGCCGCCAGACAAATGACTGGTCGCTCCATTCAGAACTAAGGAGCTCCACCATGAAAACGCAACACACGCCTCCGCTTCCCACTCTCGTTTTAGTCTCGTCAAATCATGATGTAACATTAGAAATGACTCTTCCTTCTTCACCCAAAATGCGTCAAATCATGGCTGACTACGCGGCCGCGCATTCGGTAGAATTAAGAGAGGAGCCTTGTCGTGCAGATCAGCAAAAATATCACTAATTTGTTAACCGAATGTCCTCAAAAGTAATCGTAATCACCGGCGTGAGCCGTGGCTTGGGTAGAGCTATGTCAGATAGCTTTATCCGTCTGGGGCATCAAGTTTTTGGTTGTGGGCGCTCGGCCCAAGAGATTCAAGTACTTAATCAGCTTTATGGACCACATTCACACTTCGCAGTCGTTGACGTCATCGATGATCAGGCAGTACGAGAGTGGGCCACGCATTGCATTGATTTAGCTGGCGCACCCGATTTTCTCCTCAACAATGCCGCACTGGTCAATAAAAACGCTCCGTTGTGGGAAGTGCCTGCCGATGAATTTTCGGCAGTGATTGATGTAAATATCAAAGGTGTCGCCAACGTCATCAGACATTTCGTACCAGCCATGGCGGCAAAGAAAAGTGGCGTCATTGTAAATTTCAGTTCTGGCTGGGGGCGCTCCACCGATTCGGAAGTAGCACCCTACTGCGCAAGCAAGTGGGCGATCGAAGGGTTAAGCAAGGCGCTTGCTCAAGAGCTCCCCAAAGGCATGGCATCCATTCCGCTTAACCCAGGCATCATTAACACCGACATGCTGCGTCAAAGTTTTGGCGCACAAGCGGGTAGTTATCCGACTGCCGACGAGTGGGCAGAAACTGCTGTTCCGTGGTTATTAAGCCTGAGTGCTAAAGATAATGGTCGCTCGCTCACCGTTGGTGAACGTCATTAGTTTTCTCTAAATGTTGGCAGCGCTTCTTCCACACTCGAATAAAGCAGCCCAACTTTTAGCTCTTTTTTCAAGCGCTGATTTACTAAACGCCGCGACTCATTCATAAACGACCACATGGTGGGTGATACCGAGTCTTTTACCTCAGCGCGAGGCAATCTTGGCGGTCGAGGTAAATCAAACACGTCTGCAACTGCATCAAAATAATCGCCCATCTTAAGTTGACTATCATCGCTCGCGTTATACGCACGATTAGGTTTCGCATCGCGTAGCGCAGCCACCACTATGCGCGCCAAATCATCCGCATGAATATGATTGGTGCAACCATCTTCTGCGGCCACAATCGCTGGCGTAGCCGAGCGCAATCTTTCAAGCGGCAAACGCTCTTTGGAATAAATTCCGGGGACACGCAAGATGCTTATCTTTACCTGATTGCGCCTTGCCCACAGGCGAATTTGTTGCTCAGCATCTACTCTGCGCTGCGCGCGCGCAGACTGTGGATTAAGCGCCCGAGTTTCACTCACTAGTGCGCCATCGCAGTCTCCATACACACCACTGGTGCTGATATAAATTAACCGTTGTGGCAAACTCCCACGTGACAAAGCGGCAAGTAAATGTTGGGTTCGAGTATCACGCGATCCTGTATTCGGTGGCGGTGCAAGATGAATCACTGCTTGTGCCAAGCCGCCAAGCCGCTTAAGGCTAGCAGATTGATCGAGGTCTCCGATGAGTGGCACAACGCCTGCTTCTCGCAATTGCACTGCTTTCTCTGGATTGCGGATCAAGCCAAACAGGCGATAACGATTACGTAATTGCAGGGCTAGACGCTTCGCAATATCCCCGTAGCCAACGATGAGAATGTTTTTCATGTATTGATTATGCGTTAAAATCCGCGCCTTCGTAAATTATGCTCAGCGATCATGACGTTCAAAGCCACTATCAAACCAAGCAATCACAGCTTCGATATTAAAGCTGAGGAAACCATCCTTGAAGCGGCATTGAATCAGGGTTATACCTTGCCCTATAGTTGCCGTAACGGCGCATGCGGTGCATGCAAAGGCAAAATTTTAGAGGGGACGGTTGATTACGGCGACGCTCAAGGCTACGCACTGACTGATGATGAAAAAGCGGCTGGCATGGCGCTATTTTGCTGTGCAAAACCTCAATCAAATTTGGTTCTCGAGAGCCACGAAGTCACAACCAGCAAAGAAATTGAAGTTAAAACTCTGCCTTGTCGTGTGCAAAAAATGCAAAAGGTCGCTCATGACGTGATGGTGTTATCGCTCAAGTTGCCGACAAATGAACGTCTACAATTTTTTGCGGGTCAATACATCGACATTCTGCAAAAAGAAGGCAAGCCGCGCAGCTTCTCTTTAGCTAATGCTCCCCATGATGATGAATTTTTAGAGCTACATGTGCGCAACATTGTGGGCGGCGCATTTACTCAGCATGTTTTCAACGAAATGAAAGAGCGCGACATCATGCGCATCAAGGGCCCACTGGGTACTTTTTTTCTGCGCGAAGACTCTACCAAGCCAATCATCTTCATCGCCAGCGGCACTGGCTTTGCACCAATCAAAGCGATCATAGAACACGCCATGCACATCGGCATTAAACGTGCGATGCATTTTTACTGGGGCGTGCGTAAGCAGTCCGATCTTTACATGCTTGATAAGGTACAGAAGTGGGAGCAATACGGTATTAAATTTATACCCGTGGTTTCCGATGAACCTTGGAGTGGCCGTACTGGTTTTGTGCATCAAGCTGTGGTGGAAGATCATCCGAACTTATCTGGGCATCAGGTATATGCCTGTGGCGCGCCCGTCGTGGTCGAAGCTGCGCATCGTGATCTGACTACAAAATGCAAGCTACCTAATGAAGAATTTTTCTCGGACGCGTTTACTTTTGTGCCGAAGAACTAATAAATACCATTCGCAGTAAAATCGAAATTTCTAAGCAAGACAAGGCGCGTAGGAGAAAAATTGCGCCGCAGCATATTTACAATATGTAAGAAGTAATTTTTTGTGAGCAACACAGTATTGCGACGAAATTTCGATTTTAATTAAGCTCCATCGCCTGATGGTAATAATTAAACGCCTGCTCTTTTTTATCCAACTTTTCGGCAAGTCTGCCCAGTGCAGTATAGCCTTCACGGCTGGGGCGCAAACTAATGCTGGCGTCCAAATAACTTTGTGCTTTGCCCCACAAACCCTGTTTTAAACATAGCTTACCTAGCGCCAATAACAAACCCGCATCACTGCTATGCACCTTAAGCCAACGCTCTGCCTGATCTATTTGCACCACGCAATCGTCAGCTTGGCAGTCGCCATATAGCGCAACAAGGTCACTATCCCATTGTGCATTCAAGCTCTCGACCAATATTTTTCCCGCGCTAATTTCATCATGTAGCTTAAAAAATGTCTTCGCCGCAGTTGCCGCAATTTTGGGTCGACGTTTAAATTCGCTCGGAATACTTTTCCATAAGCTACGCATCATTGCAATGTCGTGATTCGGCACAAGCAATTTTTCAATCCAGGCTTGCTGACGTAGCTGTGTTGCCAGCGTTTCATCAATCGCATTACGCTTTTCAAGCTGAGTGGCAACATCTAGCACTGCATCCCAATTGCGCGACTGTTGCTGCGCCTTAAGCTCCAATGTTAATGCCCCCACATGCTTACCGCCTGCATCACCCAATTCTTTAAGGGAATTGAGCGCAAACTGCGGTTGCTTTTGATCTAGCTGAAATTCTGTTTTTGCCATCAAACGCATGGTGGCTTCGCCAACATTTTTGCTTTCGGCATCCGCCAAGTAAGCATCGCGCTTTTCAAACTCATGTAATTCGTGAGCGGCACGTGCGGCAATAATAGGATTGAGCGCAGATTTTTCACCAAGCTCTATCGAGCGCACTGCTGCTTTTTCTGCGGCAGCAAAACGTCCCTCAAAAAATGCGGTCAACGCTTCCATCATGCTCTCACGACCTTTGCTTTCGGCCCTTTTCTCACGGAAAGCCCGTACATAGGCGGGCAAAGCTAACGCCGCAAAAATTAAACGCACCGCCAAATAACCAACGGTAAACAATGCCAACAAACCGAAGGCAAATAGCGTTAGCGAAAGCTCTATCCGATAGGGCGGATAAACTACCTGAACATAGCCAGGATTATGCGCTGCCAGTGTTATTGCCACGGCAGCGGCAAAAAGTACGAGAAGCCAAATCAGCGATTTCATCGAACGGCCTTTTCGTGTGTCACACGATAATTTCGCACCGCATCAAGGCTGCCACTGATGTCTGGCATTTCAATGTTGATATTAGAAGAAGAAAGTTTTTTTAGCGTTGCCAACATCGCTGCGCCATCTTTTGAATCCGCCTCAAAGTAGAGCTTTACCCATTCTTCGGCGGTTTTCAAATCACGCTTGTAACCTAGCTCTTCATGTGAAAGCACGGCCAAGCGTGCCGACAACAAGCGTATTTTCAAATTTTCTTTGAGAAAGAAAGTCTGAGTTGGTGATAGCAAAGGCATCTCGCGTTTTTGTGTATTTTCGATACGCACTAACTGCTTTGCCTCTGTCCATAACTCACGCCAAAACTTATCCCAAGCGTTTTCAGTCGTGGCTGAGGCAACAGGTATTATTTGCTCATGCGTACGAACATCCTGTGACAGAGGCAAAGTATCGACCAATGCGATCAACCCATCCAAGCGGACGTTGATTCCCGACTCATCAATATTAGGAAGTGCACGTAATTTTTCGATGTCTTGATTAATGGATCTACGCAAACCGCTCAGTGCAGCTCGATCCAATCGTTGCAAGCGCGTGTCTGCATGTTGCATCGCAATTAATGCGGCTTTCACGTTAGCTGAAAGTTGTAACTGTTGCCCTGCAATCATTAGCATCTGCTCAGCTTCTGCCAACGCTGTTTGATCACGGCTACTCGACATTTCTTGGTAGAGAGTTTCCAACGCGGCACGCTGGTTTTGTGATTCAGCGTACTTGCTTTCAAGCAGGCTTAATTTGCCACCCAATTCGCGTACCGTTTCTTGGCTTTGTGCCGCAAGTGTTTGTTGTGCCTTATTGACGCCATCCATCTCCGCTAAGCGCTTGGCTAGCTCCTGTTGCATTTGGCTAATCTGGCTATTGGCATCAAACCACTGCCACAGAAAAATTACCACCAGCACCGCCAGTGTCATCTGCATAATGCTCAGATGCGAGATGAGATTCACCAGTGGATTGGTGCCTAGGGTCTGTGACTTCACCTTCAGCGACCCGGCTTCTTCAACTTTTTGGTCTGTCATAACATCTTGATTGTTTTGAGTTATCTCGCTCATAAAATTCCTAATACGCAAAGAAGCAGCGACCTTGCTGCCCTTAATTTCGTCTCATGTTAATGGCGTTCACTCGCCCATGCAATCAGCGCAGAAATCACACCCTCATCACCCGCTTCGGTTTGGTAAATATTCTGCCACCCCTGATTCTTTGCTGTCGCCGCAATACGCTCGTGCGATACGAACAATGGTATTCCCGCCCAATAACTGGCGCTAGACTCTACCAACATTTCAGTCAAATAGCTCAGCGCCTCGCTACTGCTCACCGTAATGGCCTGTGGCTGCTTTTCCAACAATTTGCGAATATTTTGTTGTGGCTTGCCACGTTGATAACAAGTCACGTACTCCACTTCCGCGCCACGTTGTTTAAGGGTGTCACCCAACAAGTCGCGCCCGCCATCACCGCGAAAAATGCCAATTTTCCAACCTTGAACAACTTGTAATGCTGGCAATGCCAACAAAGCTTCACTATCACTCTGCCCAATAGGTGCAATAACCTTCTCAACACCTAGTTCACGCAAAGCGTTTGCGCTCCCTTGCCCGACAGTTGCTACCTCTAATAGACTGGGCAATCCACCCGCAGCATTAATCTCCGCCATGCCAAACCTCACCGCGTTCGGGCTGATAAAAATGGCCAGATTAAATTCAGCGAGCCGCGCAATCGCTTGGTGCAAAGAAGTTAAATCTGCAGGTGGAGATATTTCAAGTAGCGGAAAAAGAATGGCATTGCCGCCCAGTTGCTCGATGCGTTGCCGCAACGGCACAGCCTGCTCAAGTGGACGAGTCACAACAATGTTGAGCCCCGCCAGCGGAGTATCAGCCATTCAATGCGGCGAGAATTGCTCCCGCACCTTGTTTAAGCAGTTCATCGGCAATGGCATTACCCAATACTTCTGGTTGACTCACATTACCGATTTGCTCGGCACGCAACATTTTGCTGCCATCCGGGCTGGCCACAAAGCCACGCATGCGTAGTTTGTCGCCTTGCACCTCGGCAAAGCCACCCAGAGGCACTTGGCAACTTCCGGCCAAAGCGCGGCTCATCGCTCGCTCGGCAAATACGCAAGCTGCCGTTTCGGCATCATGCAAAGGCCGCAACAACGCTTCTAATTCAGGACGATTGGCACGAGTCTCAATGCCCAAAGCGCCTTGCCCCACCGCTGGCAAGCTATCCTCGCTGGAAATAAATGCGCGAATGCGCTCACCTAGGCCTAAACGCTTTAGGCCAGCCGCGGCCAAAATAATGGCGGCATATTGCCCTTCATCCAGTTTGCGCAAGCGGGTTTGCACATTACCGCGCAACGGTTCAATTTTTAGATGGGGAAAGCGGGCACGCAATTGACTTTCCCGACGCAAACTTGAAGTACCCACAATACTGCCGGCGGGTAAGGCTTCTAAATTGGCATGGTGATTTGAGACAAAAGCATCGCGCGGATCTTCACGTTTGCCAATACACGCCAACACAAATCCCTCTGGTAAATGCATCGGCACGTCTTTGAGCGAATGCACGGCAATATCTGCGCTGCCATTTTCAAGTGCCGTTTCTAGCTCCTTAACAAACAAGCCTTTGCCGCCAATCTTGGAAAGCGTCACATCCAAAATTTGGTCGCCCTGGGTCGTCATGCCCAATATACTCACATCCGTTTGTGGATATAATGCGCGCAGTCGGTCTCGAATGTGCTCCGCTTGCCACATTGCCAAAGCACTTTCGCGCGATGCGATGACTAGTTTTTTTGGAATAGTTGTCGTCTGAGCTACCTGATTCATTTGAATTTCCTGAGTGTTTACTTGTTGATTTATTGCGGCGCATTCTAACATGAGCCTTAATTACTCGCGTTGACCCTATGTTGAAGAAGAACGTCATGAACCTGCTGAACACCCCTGCTGATCTCTCTAGTAAAGATGTACCTTTGCGCGATGATATTCGATTACTTGGCCGCATCCTTGGCGACACGCTTCGCGAGCAAGAGGGCGAAGAAACTTATGCGCTGATCGAAAATGTCCGCCGTACCGCAGTTCGGTTTCGCAAGACGCAAGATGATCGCGATCGCGCACAACTTGAAGAGGTGCTCGATGCACTTTCTCCCGATGAAACTTTGTTAGTCGTTCGTGCCTTCAGTTACTTCTCTCAGCTTTCTAACATCGCTGAAGACTTGCACCACAATCGCCGTCGCCGTGCACATTTAAAAGCGGGCTCACCTCCTCAAGAAGGCAGCGTGCAACTGGCGTTGGATCGCGCCAAAGAAAAGAACGTTGATGTTGCCTCGCTACAAACCTTTTTCGACAAAGCGGTCATTTCACCTGTGCTCACCGCGCATCCAACCGAGGTGCAACGTAAAAGTATTTTGAATTGCCAGTTGATTATCTCCAGCTTGTTAGCTGATCGTGATCGCCTCGATATGACGCCTGATGAGATTGCTGACAATGAAGAAGCGTTACATCGCTTTATCCTGATCTTGTGGGAAACGCGCATGTTGCGCACCACCAAGCTCACCGTGCAGGACGAAGTGAAGAACGGCTTGTCTTTTTATGACTACACGTTCTTAAAAGAAATCCCAAAACTTTATGGTGGTCTTGAAAAACAGATCGAAGCTCGCTTCGGTGAGCGTCTCAATTTGCCGCCTTTTTTGCGGGTGGGTAGCTGGATTGGTGGCGATCGCGACGGCAATCCTTTCGTTACTCACAAAGTCATGTTGGACGCTGCTCAGCGTCACTCAGCGACCGCACTTGAATATTACTTAGCAGAAACCGAATTGCTCAGTAATCGCCTCAGCCTCAGCAATCGCTTAGTAACCGTGAGCGCAGAGCTTGAAGAATTTGCCGCGAACTCTCCCGACAAAGCAGTCAGCCGCGAAGATGAGCCTTATCGCCGTGCGATGATTTCAATTTACGCCCGCCTCGTCGTAACGACCGAGCGGCTTGGTCATCACGTGGGCCATTTGCATCCAGTGAGTAAATCGGTTGTGGGCTATGCCAACGCCGATGAATTTATGGCTGATCTTGATCTCGTCATCACTTCGCTCGAACATCATCGTGCCACCTATTTGTCGCGTGGCCGACTGGCCGACTTACGCCGTGCCGCGCAAGTATTTGGCTTTCACTTAGCGCCGATCGACATGCGCCAACACAGTGGCGTTCATGAGCAAGTGGTCAGCTCACTTTTGCAGATTACCTATAGCTCGTTGATTGAAACAGAGCGTCGTGAAGTGTTACTCACTGCGCTGCAGGCGGGTAAAACGCTCACGGCTGATAGCGATAAATTTCCTGAAATCGTGCAAGGCGAATTGAATTTGATGCACGCTGCCGCTGAGATTCATCAACGCTTTGGCCGCGCAGCCTTGCCGAACTACATCATCTCTAAGGCCGATGCCGTCAGCGATTTGCTCGAAGTTGCACTCATGGTGCAGCAAAGTGGCTTACTGGAATTGGGTACAAAACCAGCGCTCCACGTCAACATCATCCCGCTTTTTGAAACCATTGCCGACTTACAAGGCTGCGGCCCAATCATGGATGAGCTGTTCTCGATTCCGTTTTATCGAGAGCTATTGAAGAGCCGTGGTGACACCCAAGAAGTTATGCTTGGCTATTCCGACAGCAACAAAGACGGCGGCTACCTCACTGCCAATTGGGAGCTGTACAAAGCCGAGCTTGTACTGGTTAAAGTGTTCGAAAAGCATGGCATTGAATTGCGCCTCTTCCATGGCCGAGGCGGTACCGTCGGTCGCGGTGGTGGCCCTAGCTACCAAGCGATTTTGGCGCAACCACCCGGTAGTGTGAATGC